>Ga0307442_1000132_pt1 | contig 30488 bp, 28 predicted proteins | sample SalMarWE160430MG_FD_202143 | JGI IMG/M metagenome (GOLD analysis project Ga0307442, IMG submission 202143) | Salt marsh sediment microbial communities from the Plum Island Ecosystem LTER, Massachusetts, United States - WE1604-30 | ecosystem: Environmental > Aquatic > Marine > Intertidal zone >...
AATGAGCCAAGAGCGACGCCAACGGTCATTGCGGCAAATATCCAAAAAGGCAGATATCGATCCAGAAATGCCAGTTTTTTTGCTTTAACTTCTCTTGTCATTCAAACATCCTCAATCGGTGCTCTGATCTGGTCTTATCCGCGCTGCATTTTAGCGATGCCGTCAGGCGACTTCATTCGAAATGTCTGTGCTTGTTGTTCCAATCTCTTCCAGCCTTTTCTGAAGGGCCAGCCTATCGAGCGAGGCAATCGGCAGGTTCACGAAAATCCCGATGCGCTGATAGAGCATTCTGAACGTATCGGCGAAGGCGAAGCGCTTTTCGGCCTCGGTGCCTTCCGCGGCCGACGGGTCCGGCAGACCCCAATGGGCGGTCATCGGCTGGCCGGTCCAGATCGGGCAGACTTCCTGCGCCGCCTGATCGCAGACCGTGAAGACGAAATCCAGCTCGGGAGCGCCCGGCGCGGCGAATTCGTCCCAGGATTTAGACCGCAGATCTTCGACCGGGTAATTCTGCTTGCGCAGGAGGTCGAGCGCATAGGGGTGAATGCTGCCGCGCGGCTCGCTTCCGGCGCTGTAGCCTTTGAACTTCCCGATTCCGAGCCTGTTTATGATGCACTCGGCGATCACCGAACGAGCCGAATTGTGCGTGCACAGAAACAGCACATAGTAGACGCGATCACTCATCGACCAATTCCTCCCTTGAGGCCTTTTGCGACAGCGAAAACAGATCGCCGCAGAGTTCCGGACGTCCCTGGCAGCAATCGTCCGTCAGGAAGGTCAGCAACGCCCGCATGGCATCGGCATTGAAGGTGTAACGGATGTATCGTCCTTCGCGCCGCGCAGCGATGAACCCTGCCCGATCCAGCTCCTTCAAATGAAAGGACGCGCTCGTCGGTCCGATGCCGATGCGCGTCCCGATTTCACCGGCAGGCAGTCCCGCCGGCCCCTGCCGTACCAGCAAGCGAAAGATCGCCAACCGATGCTCCTGCGCGAGCGCCGCCAGCGCCCGGATCGCTTGTTCGCTGTTCATTGATTTCAATCATACAATGATTTTTGAATTATGGAAGTAAAATGCGTGCGGGACGCGGCTCTCTCCCGGCGAGAAAGGAGATGCCGGCCGGTCGTCATTACGGATTTGGGCGAGCCTACTCTGCGGCGCGGGGGCGCTGGACCGGCTCGGGCCCGGCCTCCGTCGCCCCGCTCTGCGGCTCGGGCACCGCTTGGCTCTCCACCGTCTGGGCCTGCTTCTCAGGCTCGTCCACCGGCCCGATGAAACGGCTGAAGAACCGCCAGATCCAATTGCCGAATTCATTCATCACGACGAAAACGACGGGCACGAAGATCAGGGACAGAAGCGTCGAGAGCAGGAGACCGCCGATCACGGCGATGGCCATCGGCGAGCGGAACTCGCCGCCCGCGCCCAGCGCCAGGGCGCTTGGCAGCATGCCGCCGGTCATGGCGATGGTGGTCATGATAATCGGCCGCGCGCGCTTCCGGCCGGCATCGACGATCGCGTCGAAGCGCTTTACGCCACTCGCCATCTCCTCGATGGCGAAATCGACGAGCATGATCGCGTTCTTCGTCACGATGCCCATCAGCATGAGAACGCCGATGATGACCGGGAAGCTGAAGGGGCGATCCGTAATCAGCAGCGCAAAAATCGCGCCGCCGAGCGAAAAGGGCAGCGAAACGAGGATGGTGAGCGGCTGAAGAAAGCTGCCGAACAAGAGGATCAGCACGGAATAGACCATCATGATGCCCGCGCCCATCGCATAGCCGAAGCTCGCGAAGACTTCGCCCATCACCTCGGCATCGCCGGACTGCCTTATCTGCACGCCCGGATTGTTCTCCAGCGCCTTGACCTCCGGCAGCTGCCAGACCTTTTCGATCGCAACGCCCAGCGCATCCGTGCCGACGAGATCGGCGCCGATGATCACGCGCCGCTGACGGTCATAGCGGTCGATCGAGGACGGCCCCTGCCCGACGTCGATGAAGGCGACGGAAATCAGCGGGATCGCGGCCCCGGCCGCCGTGCGGACCTGCAGGGCTTCCAGCACCTGACTGTCCGTGCGCGCATCCTCGTTAAGCTGCACACGGATCGGAATCTGCCGGTCCCCGGCGTTGAACTTGGCAAGATTGGCGTCGATATCGCCGATGGTCGCGATCCGGATGGCCTCCGACAGCGCCTCGGTCGAGACGCCAAGATCGGCCGCGAGTTCGGGGCGGGGGCGGAGACGCACCTCGGGGCGGTCAAGCGCCGAGTTGGAAACGACATTGTTGAGTTCCGGGATGCGCTGCATCGCGCTGACGATCTGCGGAGCGGTTTCGGCCACCGCTTCGCCGTCGGAGCCGGAAACGATCAGAGAAACGCCGCGCTCGCCATTGTCATTGACGACCCAGGCGCGCACATCGGGAAGCCGGGCCAGCTCCGCGGTGAATGTCTGCTCCAATTGCCGCTGCGTCGCTTCGCGATCGTCCTTATTGACGAGATTGATGACGAAGGTCGCCTTGCGGACCTCCTCGCCGCCGCCGGCAACGCCAAGAATCCGGCCGCCATCGACGAAAACGCTCTCCACCTCGGGATGGGCGCGGATGACCTTGGTGACCGCGTCGGTCATCCTCTTGGTCTCTTCAAGGCGCGAGCCGGGCGGCAACTCCGCCGCAATCAGGATGCGCGCGGCGTCCTCGGCCGGCAGGAAGCCTTGCGGGAGCAGGCCGATACTGGCGATCGAGCCGGCGAAGATGATGAGGCCGAGCAGCAGGGTCACCAGCCGGTGACGCACGGACCAGCTGATCAGCTTTGTATATTGGCGGAGCAGCCAGCTGTCGCCGGTCTCCTTCTCGCCGTGGTCGCTCATGAAATAGGCCGCGAGCAATGGCGTTATCAGCCGTGCAACCAGCAGCGAAAACAGCACGGCTGCCGCCACGGTAATGCCGAACTGGCGGAAATATTGCCCGGCAATGCCGCCCATGAAACTGACCGGCACGAAGACGGCGACAATCGTGAAAGTGATCGCGATCACCGCGAGCCCGATTTCGTCGGCGGCTTCGAGTGCGGCGCGATAGGGCGACTTGCCCATGCGGATGTGCCGCGCGATGTTCTCGATCTCCACGATGGCGTCATCGACGAGAATGCCGGTGACCAGCGTCATCGCCAGAAGCGTGACGAGGTTCAGCGAAAAGCCGAGCGCGGACATGGCCCAGAATGTCGGGATGATCGACAAAGGAAGGGCGATGGCGGCGATGATGGTCGCGCGAAAATCCCGCAGGAACAAGAGGACGACGAGCACGGCCAGGATCGCACCCTCGATGAGGGTGTGCATCGTCGAGTTGTAATTGCCTTCGGTGTAGGTGACGGTGTTATCGACCTTGCGCAGATGGACATGCGGATAGAGCTTGGAGAGCTCGGCGACCTTGGCATCCACCCGTTCGGCGACAACGACATCGCTTGCGCCCTTGGCGCGCGAAATGCTGAAACCGACCACTTCCTCGCCATTGAGGCGGGCGAAATGCTTCGCCTCCTCATGCGTGTCCAGCACACGGCCGAGCTCGTCGAGACGGACCTTGCGCCCACCCGGCAAGCTGATCGACGTCGAAGCGAGCTGCTCCACGGTCTTGGCGCTGGCAAGCGCGCGGATCGTCTGCTGGCTGCCGCCAATCTCCGCCGTGCCGCCGGCAAGATCGACATTCGTTGCACGAAGCTGGCGGCTGACATCGCCCGCCGTAATGCCGAGGGCAAGCAGCCGGTCCGGATCGAGCGAGACGCGGATTTCGCGCTCCACGCCGCCAATGCGCCGCACTTCGGCAACGCCGCTGACGGACTGCATTTCCCGCACGATCACATCGTCGATAAACCAGGACAGCTCCTTGAGGTCCATATTGTCGGCAAACGCCGCGAAAGTGATGATCGGCAGACCGGCAACATCGATGCGCTGCGCAATCGGCTCATCGATCGTGCGCGGCAGATCCGCGCGGATCCGCGAAATGGCGTCTTTGACGTCGTTCAGGGCGCGATCGGTATCGGTGCCGAGCTCGAATTCGATCGAGGTGACCGAGGCGCCGTCGGTAATCGTCGAGGTGATATGTTTGACGCCCGTGATCCCGGCCACGGCGTTTTCGACGCGCTTGGTAACCTGCGTTTCGAGTTCAGATGGCGAGGCGCCGGCCTGGGTGATGCTGACCGAGACAATCGGGATGTCGATATTGGGGAAGCGCTCGACCGGCAGCGTGCGAAAGCTCAGCACGCCGATGATGATCAGCACGATGAACATCACGACGGGCGGAATCGGGGTGCGTATCGCCCAAGCTGAAATATTGAGACGGCGCATTATCCGGCCTCACTAACCGACGTTCCCTTGTCGATCACAGGACGGACGGCATCGCCGTCGCGCAGAAGCATGCCTGAGCGGACGACGACCAGTTCGCCGTCCCGGAGGCCATCCATGATCTCCACCTGTCCGCCGCTTCGCATGCCGACAGTAACCTTACGTGTCTCGATGCGCCCATCCTTCACCACTTTGACCGTCGCAGCGCCATCCCGGGTCAACACCGCACTCAATGGAACGCTGAGCGCCTTTGTGGTGCCGGTGTCGATAATGCCGCGGGCGAAGGAGCCAATGCGAAGCTGCTCGTCCTCGCCAATGAAGATGCGCACCTTGCCAAGGCGCGTCGCGGGGTCGACCTCCGGCGAAATGAGGCGCACCTTGCCTTCCCGTGTCTTGAGGCCACCGACCTCGATGCGCGCGGTCTGGCCGACCGAGATGCGCGGCAGATAGATCTCGGGAACATCCGCATCCAGCTCGATCTCGCCGTTTGCAATGATGCGGAACAGCGGATCGGATACGGCCGAGACGAGCGCCCCGACTTTCGCCGTGCGGCGGCTGATGATGCCGTCCGCCGGCGCAATGATGTCCGCATAGCTGAGGCGCAATTTCGACTCGCGGATCTGCGCCTCGATCTGTGTCTTTTCGGCTCCGGCCACGCGCAGGCCGTCTTTCGCCAGGGTCACTGCTGCGGCCGCCGTCCGCGCCGCCGCTTCGCGTTCCTCGAAGACAGAGCGGCTGGTCGTGCCCGAAGCGATCAACTCCTGAGCGCGTTTGAAAGCGGCCTCGGCCTGCTTTTTGTTCGCTTCGGCCTCTGCAATGCGGCTGTTCGCCTGCGCGATCGCGGCCTCGCCCCGGACAAGATTGGCCTCAAGCTGTGCAAGCTGCGCCTTGAGCGTATCGTCGGAAAGGCGTGCGAGGACCTGCCCCGCCTTCACGCGGTCGCCCTCTTCGGCCAGAACTTCGCTGATGCGGAAGCCCTCGATTTGCGGCGAGACCAGAACCTCCTGGCGCGCAATGAGCGAGCCGGTGATAAGGATGGTCTCGGTGAAGGTCGTACTCCGGGCGGCCGTGACGCTGACCGCGCGCCCACTGCCCTGGGTCTGCGTTGGCGTCGCCTCCGCCGCGTGGAGCCGCGCCCCGGAACCTGCGGCGGCCAGGACCATGAGAACAGGGACAATCAAGCTGCGTAAAGCCATCTGTTACTCCACCTGAACAGGATCGGTCTTCAAGGCCTTGTCGCTGTTCTCCGTTCCCTCTGCGACGGGCCCAATAAGGGAAGAGATGAGCGACAGTATGACCGGCATGCACGCCTTGCCGTCGAATTCGGGGTCGAGCGCGCGCCGCAAATAGAGCCCGTCTCCGAGGATGGAGATGATCTGGGCGATCGTGGCCTCATCGGCCGAAGGATTGATCCGTCCCTTCGCTTTTGCATCCGAAAGGAGGCGTTCAAAGCTTTTCGCGACGAAGTCGTCAATAGCGCGGACGTTATGGCCGATGGCCGGATTGCGCATGGCTTCGGCATTGATTTCGAGATGCAGCCGCAGCTTCTCCCGCGGCTCCTCCAGACAATAGGTCTGTCCGAGTTGGGACAGGGCGGCCATGAAATCGGGAGCCTCCGCCACGGAGGCAAGAGCCTGGGCGAGCGCGGTCTTCTCCCGCTCGCAAATGCCCGCGATCAGGTCCTCCTTGGAGGAGAAATAGAGATAGAAAGCGCCAGGGCTCACGCCCGCCTCGCGGCAGATGTCCTGCATCGAGGTGCGGTGGAAGCCCTCGCGGGCGAAGCAATGCTCGGCCGCGTCGAGGATATGTTCGCGCCGGGCGCGTTGCGTGGTTTCGTCGAGCTTCGGCATGGCTATTGCGCTGCAGCAAAAACGAATGTTCATTCGGCGATATGGCGAATGCCGGCCGGACCGTCAAGTCCACCTTTCGTCGATCACTCTAGCGCAACGCGCGTCCGAATGGACGCGGACAGTTGCGCTAACTTATGGAAATAGATCAACTTAACCTCGTTCAATTGGAGCCAATTGAACGAGGGTTGATTTAATGATTTCGGACCGGGACCGGATCAGTAAAGGCTGGATTTCTGCCTGGCCCGCAATTCACGATCATAGGCTTCGGCATCGAACGGCCCCGAAGCACCCCTGATCATCTCACCGGCCGTCGGAACATCCTGTCGATCGGACAGCGTGCCGACGTCCCATAGCCGCGCCCTGGCCAGCGCACGCGCGCATTGGAAATAGACGGCGTCGATCTCGACGAGAATGACGGTCGCAGGCCTCTTGTCGCCGACGGCGAAGCTTTCGATCAGCTCCGGATCGGCTGAGATCGCGGCGCGCCCGTTAATCCGGAGCGTTTCATTGATGCCGGGGATCAGAAACAGCAAGGCGACGCGAGGGTCGGCGAGAATATTCCTCAGCGTGTCGAGCCGGTTATTGCCGCGCCGGTCGGGAAGGGCGATCGTCCGGTCATCAAGCACGCGAAAGAGTTGGCCGGCCGCATCGCCTTTGGGCGAACAGTCAAGCCCGCCCGGTCCGGAACTTGCCAGGGTAAAGAAGGGCGACGCCTCGATCCAGCGCCGATATTCCGGCGTCAGGGCTGTTGCTTCCTTTGCAAGCGATGTGGGGTTCGCAGCTCCGTAGAGGGATTCCAGAGCTTCAAGCGTGGTGATCCGATGCACAGTGGAGGTCAAAATTCCGGCTCCGTTTGCAGGCCAGGAGGCGGGTCGCCGCAAAGGATTGTGCCTTCAGTTCCGGGCGAGCGCCAGCGCTCGTATTTCGGCGTCGGCCGCTCAGCCGCCGAGAAACAGCCGTCCGACATCGGGATCCTGGAGCAGCTCATCGCCCGGCCCCGCTTTCGCCAGCTCGCCTGAGACGAGCACATAGCCGATATCGGCAAATTCGAGGCCCTTCTTCGCATTCTGCTCGACCATGATGATCGTCTTGCGCTCACTGTCACGCAGATCGGCGAGAATCTCGAAGACCTGATCGATGAAGCGCGGCTCAAGCCCAATGGAGGGCTCATCGACCAGGAGCACGTCCGGCTCCATGACGAGCGCGCGGGATATTTCGAGGAGCCGGCGCTCGCCGCCCGAGAGCACCCTGGCCGGCTGCCGGCGGCGCTGAGCGAGGCGGGGATATTTGTCGAACACTTTCTCCGCCACCTGATGCGCTTCCGCCGGTCTCGCCTTCAGATAGCCGCCCATCCAGAGATTTTCCTCAACCGTCATATCCGGGAAGACGGAATTGTCCTGCAGGATGTAGGCGATCCCGGCCGATTTAAGCTTCTCATTGGGCCCCAGACGGGTCACGTCGCGTCCGCGCACGAAAATCTTGCCGCCCATGATCCGGGTAAAGCCGAAAATCGAGTGCAGCACGGTCGATTTGCCGGCGCCGTTCGGGCCGATCAGGCAAAGCGACTGGCCCTGCCCCACCGCGAGCGAAAAGCCGTGCAGAATCTCCATGTCGCCATAGCCGGCGCGCAGATCGCGGATTGTCACGACAGGCTCGCCGTCCGCCAGCTTCAGCAGGCTCTCATAGGGAGGGGCCTCCTGCGCGATCCGTCCGGCCTCGCGCGCCACGTCTTCGACGGAGATAACCGTATCCACGGTCCCCGGACTATAGCCCCGCGATCCTTTCGGCGATCCGGGTCCATTGCCTGCCTGGTCCTCTTCGTTCCCGCCCGCCATCAATGCGCTCCGAGATAGGCGTCGATAACCCGCTGATCATTCTGGATTTCGTCGGGTTCGCCCTCTGCCAGAAGCTCGCCATGAGCGAGGCAGTAAATATGCTCAGCCAGATTCATGATGACGCGCATATTGTGCTCGATGACAAAGAGCGTGATGCCGAAATCCGCATTCGCCCGCTTCAACCGGTCGATCAGGCCGTTGATCAATGTCGGGTTGATGCCGGCGGTCGGCTCGTCGAGCATGAGCATCTCCGGATCGTTCATCAAGGCCATGGCAAATTCGAGAAGCTTCTGCTGGCCGAAGGACAGCGTTCCGGCGGGAAGATGCCGCTTTTCATAGAGGCCGACAAATTCGAGCAGTTCGTCGGCGCGTTTCGTTCCCTTACCGGTCTGGCTGGTGAACAGGCTGACAAAACTGCTGTTCCGCTCCGAAACGGAGATCAGCATGTTCTGCACGCAGGTCATCTTGCCGTAGATGCGGGTTTGCTGAAAGGTTCTCAAAAGGCCGAGCCGCGCAATGTCGGGCACCTGCATCTGCGAGATTTCGCGCGATTTGAAACGGATCGAGCCGGCATCGATCGGATGATAGCCGACAATCGAATTGAACAGCGTCGTCTTGCCCGAACCGTTCGGGCCGATCAGTCCGATGATCTTGCCCTTCGGCACTTCAAGCGAAATGTCGTGGTTTGCGATCACGCCACCGAACGCCTTCGTGACGTTTCTGACTTCGAGAAGAGCGGTCATGCACGCTTCTCCCGAATCAGGCGCGCCGCACGGCGGTCGCGAATATAGCCGACAATGCCCTGAGGAAAGAAGACCACGATCACCACAATGAGGACACCCAGCGCGACGCGCTGCCAGCCGAGCAGATAGGTCCAGAAAAATTCCTTGGTGAACTGGAAAATGATGGCTCCGACAATCGGTCCGATGATCGTTCCCTTGCCCCCCAGGATCGCCATCAGCACCATCCATACGCCGATCGTCGGAGCAGCGAAGGCGACGTCGACCGGGTCGATGAAACGCTTCAAATTGCCATAGATCCCGCCCGCCATGCCCAGGAAGAGGGCCGAAATCGCCCAGGCCGTCACCTTGATGCGGGTTGTGTAATGCCCCATCGCCTCGGCCTTATCCTCATCGTCCCGTATGGCATTGATGGCCAGGCCGAAGCGGGTGCTCATGACCCATGTCAGAGCGACGAAAGTGATAACGGCGAGAGCGAGCGAAAGATAGTAGAACAGCCGGCCGCTCGGGAAGTCCGCCGGCGGTTGCGGCACTGTCATGCCGGAGCCGGCCCCGATCCAATCCCAGCCGCCTGCGATTTCGCCCGCGGCAATGCCGAGGCCGAGCGTGCAGATGGCGAAATACTGGCCGCGCATCCCCAGAACGAAGATACCGATGACGATCGCCGCAAGCGCAGCGAGAATGGCGGATGCGGACAGTCCGAGCGCGAGGCCCCGCAGATAGTCCCCGGCGCTGAAGACGAACTCCGTGCCGCCGCCGCGCGCCGCGTTATAGGCGCCGACATCGTAAAGAAGCGCAACCTGAATAACGGCCGTGGCGTAGACGCCGATCCCGAGGAAAACGACATTGCCGAAGGAATTGTAGCCCATCTTGCCGCCCAGCAGATCCCAGGTCAGCGCGAGGACTATAAAGAGCCAGAGCTCCGTCATCTGCGCCATATAGGCGGGGAACAGAAACGGCGCGACCAGACCGAGCGCGACCAGCGCGGAAAAGATGACGAAATTGGCTGTCTTATCGCTCATTTCAGATATTCGCGCTTCCGGGCAAGCCGCCAGTTCCGCACGACCAGCACGATGACGAGCAGCGAGAACACAAAGGCAAGCTGATATTCAGCCCCCAGAACAAACCCGGCGACGTTCTCGGCGGCGCCAAGTCCGAGACCGGCAAGGATCACACCGACAATATTGCCAAGCCCCGCCACGACGACAATCATGAAGGAGCGGACCGTATAGGGCAGGCCGATATAGGGGTGGATCGTATAGGCCATGGCGACCAGGGCGCCGCAGGCGCCGCAAATAGCGGCATTGAGGCCATATGTGACGGCGTAGACGTGGTCGGTATTAATGCCCAGCACGCGGGCCGCCCTGGCATTCTGCGCCGTGGCCCGGATCGCCTGTCCGATCCGTGAGCTTTTGAGAAAATAGACGAGACCGCCGGCGAGGACGATAGCCAGAATAAAAGCGACCACTTTCACCTGAGAGATGGTGACGAGCCCGCCAAAGGCGAACCACGTTCCCAGCCCGCTGTCGGCGATCCGGACATCAGAGCCAAAAACCTGGTTCATGAGCTGCTGCAGAATGATCAGGAGGCCGAATGTGGCGAGGATCGAAATGAAAAGATCGTGGTCGACGATGCGGAATATTATCGTCTTATAGAGCAGCCACCCCAGGATGAAGAGGATCACGGCGGCAAGCGGCACGCCGATAAAAGGGCTGTAGCCCGCCTCCGACAAGAGGACGGCGACATAGCCTCCAAGCATGACGAATTCGCCCTGACAGATATTGATGATCTTCATCACGCCCCAGACGAGCGCCATGCCATAGGCAGCGAGAGCGAACACCGCGCCGATGAGAAGACCGTCAATGATGAGCTGAACCAGAAGGATCGGCGCATCGATGAGGAGGCCAATGTTGCTCATGGAAAGCCTGTTGTGAGGAACAGGATGCCCGGCATGAAACCAGGCTGAGGAAACGACAAGATTCGCCGGCCGGCCACGCTTTGCGTCGCACGGCCGGCCGTAGTCTGATTATTTGCGTTCCGACCAGGTCGGGCTCGGGACGACGGCTTTCGCAGCCGCCCATTTGGTTGGCGCGACAACCTTATATTCGCCGTCGAGGACCTGGAAGAGAACCATCGGCTTGGCGGTATTCTTGCCGGTCTCGTCGAATTTGATATTGCCGAAGAAGGTCTGCATATCCGTTGCGGCGATCGCGTCGCGAACAGCTTTCGGCTCGAGCGACCCGGCGCGCGCGAATGCGTCCGCAAACACCTGCACCGCCGCCGCCGATTCCGCAGCCTGATAAGGCGGAGCGTAGTCATAGGTCTCATTGAAGAGCTTGGCGAAATCCGCGGCCGAACCGAACAGATCGTCTTTATAGCTAAGGCTCGGCGCCCATTGCGATGCACAGAGCGTATATTCGGCGTCCTTGCCGAATTTTTTGATGACCTGAGCCGAGTCGCAATGCGTCATGGCCAGCATGGGGACATCAACCTTCATTTCCGCGATCTGACGAACCGCCGTAGCTGCGCCCTTGGAATGGCCGGAGACCACCAGAACGTCGGGCTTGACGGCCTTAACCTTGGTCAGCGTGGCGGACATGTCGTTCAGCTCTTTCGGGAGCTTGTCGTCGACGACCATTTCCATGCCGTACTCCTTGGCGTCGTCGAGAATGCCCGCCCGTATATCCTGGCTGAACGGGTCGTTTTCAAAGGCGCCTGCTACCTTGATCTCGTTCGGCTTTTTGCCGAGCGCATCCGCCTTTTCGGCGGCAAGGGTGATCGCGCTGGACAAATATTGCTCGGAGGTTGAGAGCACGGCGAAGAGATATTCGTAACCGCTCGTGAACAATGAGCGGGAGGCGCCATTGGCTTCGACCATCGGGATCTGATATTTCTCCGTAACGGGAGCGATCGCCTTTGTAAGACCGGAGCTGTAGGGGCCGAGCAGGAACTTCACGCCATCCTGCTTGATGAGGCGTTCGGCAAGCTCAGCGCCGCGGGCCGGGGTGGACTCATCGTCGTAATATTTGATTTCAAGCTGATAGGTTTTGTCGCCGACCTTTACACCGCCCGCTTCGTTGATCTTCTTGACGGCCAGGTCGTAACCATTCTTGGTGTGCTCGCCATTTGTAGAATATTTGCCCGTCAGCGAAACGGCGGCGCCCAGCGTAATAGTGTCCTGGGCCCACGCTGCCCCGGACATGGCGAACGCAGCCGCCCCGACCGTGAGCAATGTTTTCAAGACGTTCCTCATATCCACTTACCTCCCATGGTTTTTGAGATATGCGCTGCTGTCGACAGCGGCGCTATGAGCATGTTTGCTCTTTGGAATTCGATACCATAATGCAAAAATCCAGACGCGTGAACGCACAGTTTCGTGCAATCGCCGGAATGATTTGCGTCAGTATGCGCCGGTTCCTGCGCTGTAACCCTAGATCAACCCTCGTTCAAGTGGTTCCACTTGAACGAGGGTTGATCTATTTCAAAAGATGAGCGCAACTGTTCCCGCGTCCATCCCCGCCTTCGCGGGGACATGCCTGGACGCGCGTTGCGCTAGCGGTGCCGATTCCGAAGTTCGCCCTCATATCTCGGCACCCTCCGTAGCGAACTTCGGAATCTCAAGGGACACTCGCCTATGAATATTGCTAGTGTGATTCAGATCCAGACGTTCGTCCGGCGCCTGCTGCGAGGCATGACGAACGTCTGGATCATCACACTAGCCGCAGGATCGCGAAGCTGCAAGCTGGAGAGGATAGGCGCTGGAACACCCCTGGGCGGCGCTACGTTTGACCTGCATCAATCAGTGCAGCACAGTGCCGTGCTGGAATGTGCTCGAGATATGAAGGGAGGCCGGATGATGAATAGCCTAATTCGAATAGCGGCGATCGGCGCACTCACCATTGGGGCGGCAACGGCGCCAGCTTGGGGCCAGGGTGTGGGCGATCTCGCGCAAGGCCGGAAGCTGGCGAAGCAGGTCTGTGCGGATTGCCACGCTGTCGAAAAAGGCGCCGATAGCTCGCCAGAGCCGACCGCGCCGACATTCGAAGTGGTGGCGAACTCGTCGGGCATTTCTGCGATCGCGCTTTCGGTCTTCCTGAGGACGCCGCATGCGACGATGCCGAACCTCGTGCTGACTAATGAGGAGATCGAGGACGTCATCGCCTATATCACCAGCCTGAAAGATTAGCGGCGAGCAAGAAGCCTCCCCGGTCACCAGCGGCCGAGCAGCCAGAGAACGACCGACAGCACGATGCTGATCAGGAGGCTGGTGGTGATCGGCAGGTAAAGCCGGAAATTCTCGCGCTCGATCACGATGTCGCCGGGCAGCCGCCCGAGGCCCAGCCGCTCGGCGAACATCCAGAAAATACCCGCGAGGATCAGGATGACGCCCGCAAGGATGAGATATTTGCCCAAAGGTCCTCCTTCGGCTTATGGCCGCATCCCTTCAGAGAAGGGCCGCAAATGCCTGTAGACTGCGATCATGGCTGTTCACGGTCAATCCGACACGATTTTTCCGGAGTAATGTCTGGAAAGACGATCGGCGGAATTCCCAGATAAATCAATTGCTTCAAAGGCCGATCTCTACACCGCGTTTCATATTTACGGCGATTTAGGATATATTGTATTTGCTAGATCAACCCTTGTTCAATTGGAGTCACTTGAACGAGGGTAAGTTGTGCCAATACGTTAGCGCAACTGTTCCCGCGTCCATCCCCGCCTTCGCGGGGACATGTTTGGACGCACGTTGCGCTAGACATTTCGGACAGGCGAAAGGCGGAAATGAGTGAGAAGAAACCCGGAGGCGAGGCATCCATAAAGCCGCTCGCCGAGGTGGACGCCCGCAAACCCGTCAATCAGGGCGAGGAGTCGGCAGAAACGCCCGAGCCGACGGATCCGAAGGTGGATCTCAGTGCACTCGGCGCCCAACTCAAGCAGCTTTACAGCTCCTGGCTCGATGAGCCCGTTCCCGATCGCTTCACCAAGCTTCTCGATGAGCTGGAGCGTGACGAACGCGGCAAGCCATGAGCCCGCCATCCCCGTCTTTGCGCGATGCGCTTGTCGGCTCGATTCCCAGCTTGCGCGCCTTCGCGATCTCGCTTTGCCATAATCGCACCGAAGCTGACGATCTCGTCCAGGAGACCCTGATCAAGGCCTGGAACAATCTGGACAGCTTCGAGGAAGGCACCAATCTCAAAGCGTGGCTGTTCCGCATCCTGCGCAACAATTTCTACAACGATTTGCGCAAACAGAAGCAGCATAACGACTATGCGCGGGCGGCGGATGATTCGCAATTGGTCGTCGCGGCGTCCCAGGAAAAGGCGGTCGAATTCTCCGATCTGATCGAAGGGCTTCGCGATCTTCCTGCCGATCAGCGCGAGGCGCTGATCCTGGTGACGGTGGAGGACATGTCCTACGAGGACGCCGCCGCGATCTGCGACTGCCCGATCGGCACGATCAAGAGCCGCGTCAATCGCGCCCGGGCCCGCTTGGACGCGTTGATGCACGGTGTGGAGCCCTAGCGCAACGCGCGTCCAAACATGTCCCCGCGAAGGCGGGGATGGACGCGGCTTGCGGCGCGGCCAGCCCCTCTTTAAAGCCCTGTTCAGAAACGGCCGACTACGCTCATTGTGATATATGACTGCGGATCTCATTCACCATTTCAGGGGACAGCAAAGAAGGACACTCCGATGAAATCCACTCTGTTTGCCGCCATATTCGTTGCTGTTGCGACATCCGCATTCGCTCAGACGCCGGATGTATCCGCATTCAAGACCGAGCAAGCCCCCGATGAATGGCGCATCGCCAACTATGTCGGACAGCCGATCGTCAATGCGAGCGGGGAAAAGATCGGCGACATCAATGATGTGTTGTTCGACCGGACCGGCAAGATCACGACCGTCGTGATCGGCGTCGGCGGCTTTCTCGGGCTGGGCGAAAAGCGCGTCGCCCTTCCCTTCGAGGCCATCACCTATTCCGAAGCGGATGGCAAGCGCCAGATCATGGTGCCGCTGACGAAGGAAGCGCTTCAGGCCGCGTCGGCCTTCAAGCTCACGGAAAAGACCACGATGGACAAGGTCCGCGAAGTCGCCGGTGAAGTCGCGACGAAGGCCTCCGAGAAAGCGAGTGAGCTCAAGGACAAGGCCGTCAAGAAGATCGAGGAATATCAGGCGGAGAAGGAAGACGGCGCGACGAATTGACCCCGTTCGTCCTATACAGCCTTCGATCGCTCCTTACAGGACCGGCGCCTTGAGACATTGACATTGCAAGGCGCCGATCGCCCGTGCACGCAGGCGCGCTTCGCATAGATCTCACTTCCATTTTTGCCCCGACGCCAGCGGCATCCGGAGCAACTAAGTATCATTGCTCAGATAGCCCGCGTAATAGCACCTACAAGAGTTGGAGAGTCGCGGCTTCGCGGCCTCAACATCTCGCCAGCGCAGAATTTTCTTTAGCGCCCGCACAGTTTTTTCTTGAAACTGACGGCAACTGTGTGCATATGCCCCCCCTTGTAAGCCGGTGGCGTGGTCGTGCTCATGTCGCCGGCTTTGTCTGGTCATCTACTGGTTGGGGAGGACGCCATATGGCTTACGATGTCGCCCTCTTCCAATTGGGGATGGACTTGGATCGAGGTTCAAGCACCGCCCAAACGGAAGAAACGCATTCCGTCTGCGGCCCGAGCGTGGCGCAGCAGCAGGATCGAAAAGACTATTTTTGTGAGCGTGACGGTGAACGGTTTGCCGGTACGCATCTCATCATCGATGTGAAAGACGGACACCGTCTAGACGATCTCGAACACATCGAGAATACCTTCAGAAAATGCATCGACGTGTCAGGTGCCACGCTCCTGCACATCCACATGCATCACTTCACTCCCAATGGGGGCGTGTCGGGTGTCGCCGTGCTTGCTGAATCCCATATCAGCATTCACAGCTGGCCCGAATATGGCTATGCGGCCCTTGATATATTCATGTGCGGCGATGCCAAACCGCATCTTGCCGTGGAGGTGATCCGCGCGGCCTTCGAGCCGAGCGAAGTCGTCGTTCAAGAGCATTTGCGCGGCAGAGAGATGGCGATCGCCGCCTGAGGCGTTGGACCATGCCGAAACGAGGATGATCGTGCCCGGTCGAGCGCCGGGCACCTCTTCTTGCGCCGGTCCGTATACGGAAAGAGCCCGCCATGACGCTCTGGGTCGAGGAAACACTGCATGACCATTTCCGTTTTCGCTTCATCGCGAGCGAGGTCTTCTTCGAAAGCCGGAGCGAGCATCAGCACATCATCATCTTCCACAATGAGACCTACGGACGGGTGATGATGCTCGACGGCGTCATTCAGGTCGCCGAGCGGGACGAGTTCATCTATCACGAGACGATGGCGCACACGCCCTTATTCGCTCTCGGGCTCGAGGAAAAGCGCAAGGTCCTGATCATCGGCGGCGGCGATGGCGGTGTCCTGCGCGAAGTGCTACGGCATCAAGCGGTCGAAAAAGCCGTTCTTTGCGAGATTGACGACAGCGTCATCAACATGTGCCGCGAACATCTGCCGATGATTTCGCAAGGTGCGCATGACGATCCGCGTACGGAACTCCTGATTGCGGACGGCACGAAGCTTGTCGCCGAAACAGATGAGCGGTTCGATCTCATTATCGTCGACTCCACCGATCCGATCGGCCCCGGGGAAGCGCTTTTCACCGAGCGGTTCTATCGTGATTGCAAACGCTGCCTGAAGCCTGGCGGCGTGCTCGTCAATCAATGCGGTCTGCCCTTCCTGCAGGGATGGGAGCTGACGCAGACCGCGAACCGGTTCCGCCACGTCTTTGCCGATGTGGGCGCCTTCCTGATTCACACTCCCACCTATATTGGCGGACCGCTCGTCCTCGGCTGGGGGTCCGATGATCCGGGCTTGCGCGCGATTCCCGAAGAGACGCTGGATGCGCGCTTCGCAAGAGCGGGACTGCCGATGAAATATTACAATCCGCGCCTGCACAAGGGCGCCTTCGCCCTGCCGACCTATGTGCAGGAGCTGCTCGACAAGCGGGACGGCTAGATCAACCCTCGTTCAAGTGGAATCACTTGGAGGAGGTAAAGGTGATCTATTTCAAAAGACGAGCGCAACTGTTCCCGCGTCCATCCCTGCCTTCGCGAGGACATGTTTGGACGCGCGTTGCGCTAGCGCGCGGAGAACACAGAAAATCCCCCCTCACCCGGCGCTAACGCGCTGCCCTCTCCCCTCGCGGGGGAGGGCGGAATGCGCAAGCATTCCGGGTGAGGGGGATGCTCCGCTCACCCTGGCTATGTCAGAAGCTACCCGCTCTCATCGCACTCCCGATCACGCCGGAATGAGATAGTGCATGCTGAAGAGCTCGTCCGGCCCCGTCCACACTTTGAGGGGGCGCCATCCGGCGGAACGCGCCAGCGCCTGAAATTCCGGCACGCTATATTTGTGTGAGTTCTCCGTGTGGATGATCTCGCCGTCCGCGAAGAAGATCGGCTCGCCCAGAATCTCCGCACTCTGATCGGCGAGACTCCGAATGTGCATCTCGATCCGCCCCTCCTCGGCATTATAGACCGCCTCATGCGCGAATGCGTCGAGATCGAAGCTTCCGCCAAGCTCGCGATTGATGCGAACCAGAAGGTTAAGATTGAAAGCGGCCGTCATGCCTTCCCGGTCATTATAGGCGGGCAAGAGAGTGCTCGGATCTTTCTTGAGATCGACGCCGACCACGAAGGCGCAATTCGCGCCGAGCAGGCTCCGGCAATTCTGAAGGAACACCCGTGCCTCGCTGCGGCTGAAATTGCCGATCGTCGAGCCGGGGAAGAAGCCGAGCTTCTTTTGCGTCCTTGCCGATTTAGGCAACGTCAATTCGCCGTTGAAATCACCATGCACCGGCACGACCCGCAGATTGGGGAAACGCCGGCGCAGCCGGCTGACCGCACCGGCAAGCGCGGCGTCGGAGATGTCGATCGGGACATAGGAGTCGATGAGCGCCAGCTCCTCGATCAGCCGGTCGGTCTTACGGCTTGAGCCCGAGCCGAATTCGACGAGGGAGACGTTCGGCCCTGCGAGAGCGGCGATTTCGGACGCATGACGCTCCAAAAGCGCGATCTCGGCATTGGTCGGGTAATATTCCTCAAGCTCGGTGATCCGCTCGAAAAGCTCCGAGCCGCGCGCATCATAGAAGAAACGCGATGGGAGGCATTTCGGCGTCTTCCGCAATCCGCTGAGGACGGCCTCCGCGAAATCGCTGCGGATGTCAACCGTCTTCCGCCGCGCCGCGCCCCTCACGCCGCGCCACCGTCATCAGCGAGCCTCAGGCCGGTAAACTGCCATCGCTGGTGGGGGTAGAAGAAATTGCGGTAAGTGCGGCGAATATGGCCTTCCGGCGTTACGCAGGAGCCGCCCTTCAGAACGAACTGATTGCACATGAACTTGCCGTTATATTCGCCAATCGCGCCTGCGACTGGCTTGAAGCCGGGATAAGGTAGATAGGCGCTGCTCGTCCACTCCCAGACATCGCCGATCATCTGCTGAAGTCCACCAGCGCCGTTGACGGCCGGCTCCGGACGCAGCGCCTCGCGGCTGAGCATATTGCCCTCAAGCAGCTGATCGCCGGCCGCCACTTCCCATTCGAACTCGGTCGGCAGACGCTTTCCGGCCCAGCGAGCGAAAGCGTCGGCTTCGTAGTAGCTGATATGGCAGACAGGCCGCGACGCATCGGCGAGTTGCAACCCATGCAGGCCCATCTGATACCACTGGCCGTTGCGTTTCTCCCAATAAAGCGGCGCTTCCCAGCCTTCTCTTTGGACGGTCGCCCAACCATCGGACAGCCAGAGCGTCGATGTCGCATAGCCGCGATCCGCCATGAACTGAAACCACTCGCCATTGGTGACGAGCCGGTTTGCGAGGCGGAACGGCCGGATAAGCTGGTCGTGACCTGGCCCCTCATTGTCATAAGCGAAACCATCGCCTCGATGACCGACTGGAAAAATCCCGCCCTCGAAGGAAATACAATGAAGATCGGCGGTCTTGCTGCAATTCATCCCCACAGTACCTTCCCGATAGGCGGGGCGCAGCGGATTACCGGAAAAGGCGGAAAGAATATCGGTCAACATCAGCTCCTGATGCTGCTGCTCGTGATGGATGCCAAGCTCGACGAGGCCCAGCGCCTCGGGCGAAGGACCACTGCCGCCGCGGCTGAAGAACGCATCCAGCGAGCGGTCCACATGCTCGCGATAGGCCCGCACCTCGCCATTTGTCGGCCTGGTCAGCAGGCTGCGTTTGGGCCGAGGGTGGCGCGGCCCTGCATTTTCGTAGTAGGAGTTGAAGCAATAATTAAAGCGCTCGTCGAAGACCTGATACGCCGGATCGTAAGGCTTCAGCACCATCTCCTCGAAGAACCAGGTGGTGTGGGCCAGATGCCATTTGGTCGGACTGGCGTCGTCCATTGCCTGGACGATCTGGTCTTCCTCCGAGAGCGGCTCGGCGATCCAGCGGGAGGCGCTTCTCGTGGCGGCAAGCCTCTGACGCAGGCTGGCAACATCTTCTGCGACCGGCCCGCTAATCGGCGTGAAATCATCTAACGGCATGAAAACCCTGCTTCTGCTGAGACCATGGTTGACAAATCGAGACGGCCCACCCTTGTTCCGGAACGTGGCGAAATTCGACCGGGAGCTGAGAACAATACAGGAACATCGACACCAGTCAAGCAAGACAAGAATGAACACATCTTTGTTACAGACATGCTGGACGGGGTCGCGCCGCAGATCGCCCGTGGCGTGAGCCGGTATTTCCGGATGCTCGATTGCGCCGTCATTGCCGAGCTGGCGCTGGCGGACGGCCGCCGCTGCGACCTGATGGCGCTCGATCCGCGCGGCGGCATTACGATCGTCGAGATCAAATCTTGCCTCGCCGATTTTCGCAGCGACCAGAAATGGCCGGACTACCGCCAGTGGTGCGACCGCTTTTTCTTCGCGGTGAATGTCGATTTCCTGCAGGAGCTGATACCGGAGGATTGCGGGGTGATCGTCGCCGACCGTTTCGGCGCCGAGCTGATACGGGAAGCGCCGAGCCATCCGCTCGCCGGCTCGCGCCGCAAGGCCGTGACGCTGCGCTTTGCCCGCTGCGCCGCTTTCCGCCTGCAGGAGACGATCGACCCGGAACTGCGCGCTTCGGTCTGATTGTCGAGAAGGCGGGAAACGGTCTTTATCGCCGGCGGATTTTCGTGTCTTGATAGAATAACACCATCCTACGTTGAAGGTGGGCTTGGCTGCCGAGCGGCAGCGGGATAGGAAACGCCGTCAGGAGGTTTGACCAGTCATGAAAATCTGTATCTATGGCGCGGGCGCGATCGGCGGCTATATGGCCGTTCTTCTCAAGAACAGCGGCGCGAACGTCTCCGTCATTGCGCGCGGCGAGCATCTGGCGGCGATCCAGAGCAAGGGCCTGAGGCTGCTGATCGACGGCGACGAGCAGGTCGCGGAACTCACCGCAACGAACGATCCGGCCGAGCTCGGCCCGCAGGACTACGTCATCATCGCGCTGAAATCGCATCAGGCCTGGGAAACGGCGGAGCAGATGGCGCCGCTCTTCGGCCCCTCGACCTCCGTCGTCACCGCGCAAAATGGCGTGCCCTGGTGGTATTTCTACGGGCTTCAGGGCCAATATGCGAATTTGCGGCTGGAGAGCGTCGATCCGGGCGACCGCCAATGGCGCGCCATCGGGCCGGAGCGCGTGCTCGGCTGCACGGTCTATCCCGCCACCGAGATCATCGAGCCAGGCGTCATCAAGCATATTTACGGCAATGCGTTCGGGCTGGGCGAACCGAACCGGAAGGAGACCGAACGGCTCAAAGCGCTTGGAGAAATTTTTGAGAAGGCGGGGCTGAAGCCGCGCATCTATCCCGAGATCCGCAACGACATCTGGCTGAAGCTCTGGGGCAATCTCTGCTTCAATCCGATCTCGGCGCTAACGCGCGAGACGCTCGACGTCATCGCCACCGATCCGGGCACGCGAATGGTGGCGCGCAATATGATGCTGGAGGCGGAGCGCATCGGCCGGCGCCTCGGCGTGCATTTCCGCGTCGACATCGAGCGGCGCATCAATGGCGCGGCCAATGTCGGCGCGCATCGCACCTCCATGCTGCAGGATCTGGAGCGCGGGCGGCCGCTTGAACTCGACGCGCTGCTGACGGCTGTGCAGGAGATGGGGCGGATCGTCGATCTCGACACGCCCTATATCGATTGCGTGCTGGCGCTGACGCAGCAGATGGGCCGCCATGCCGGCGTCTATCCGACCTTCCCGGAAGCGGCCACGCTCACCGATGCGGAGAAGACCGTCGCGGATTAACGCCGGATCATTTTAAGCCGAATCGGTCCGGCTTGCGTCGGCAGCCCCCCTCTCCCTTGGGAGAGGGCTGGGGTGAGGGGTTACATCCTATCGATTCACGATCCCCTCACCCGGTATGCTCACGCATCCCGACCTCTTCCGCTCGCGAACCCTTACGGTGAGCGACAAGCGCTCACCGGGGGGAGAGGTCATCCGCGCATTTCAGCAGAGCCGTTTCGATCCGGACGAATCTTGCTCTAGCGCGTCGCGCTAACTAATCGAAATAGATCAACTTAATCCGGATGCGCCAGCCTCGGCGCAAACCGAGCCCACGGGGCAACATTGAATTTAAGCGCGAATCATCAACGCGACACGATTCACATAGCTGAACATATGCGCGTATTTTTACCGGTGGGCACTCTCACGCTGGGAAATGAGCCAATGATGGCCGCTGCGATTTGAAAGCCGACATGTGCTTGGCGACGCGAATGACCCCTTTCAGACATTTCGCGTTGCGGCGCAACCCTCGATGTTCGATCTAGAAAAATCATTGAAGGGCAGGAAATTCGGCCAATCGGCGATGCCGGATCAATGGCGCGGGATGATTCCCCATGCGCCTCTGATCATTGGCGCTTGGGCATGAGTTTGCGCCACGCTCTCTCAAGATAACTTGGCCTAATCTCGTGGCCACCGGCGAACAGACAAAGCTCGAGAATGTTACCGCTGGCGTTTTCGCGTTGCCTACAATCCAGGCCGGAGTGATTTTGTGATTTTGCTGGGCCGAAATGGCCTGCTCGCGCAATCAAGTCCATCGCTTCGTAGACATCACCTTGGTAGCCATCCTTGATTTGTCGACCATGGATTGGAACGATCGTATCTCTCTTGCCGTGATAATGTATAAGGTTGATGGAACGCGTCGGGCAATTCTTGGGTAGCGGCTTCCAGAATGTTCCTGAAAACGCAACGAAACCGGCGAAGGAATCACCTTTCTGGCATGCCAAGTACCAAACCATCATGGCACCCGATGAAAACCCGGAAACGAAAATATCCTGGCGGTGAATGCCGAAACGCTGCTTCAAGTTGGCAGCTATACGATCGAAATACTCTAACTCATCGACGCCAGGATTTGCATCGACGCTGGGTACACCGGGAACGTTCCATTCGACACCAACTGCTTGCGCAGCTACGAAGGCTGCTCCGTGCTTGGAGGCAACCGCGACCAGCTCCTTGTTCCGCAGAACGTTCTGGGCACTTCCCATGTATCCGTGGACAAAAATGACCGCGCCGCGAGGCGCTTGACTCGTGGCGGTTGCAGGAAGAACAACACGGTAGACACGCTGGCCAAGGCGACAGTCCGTATCCCGACCGCAGGCCGAAGCATCGACATTGAGTAGACTAGGGCCTGCAGCGCACAGCATAAAGATACAAAGCCGGGACAGGATGAGCGAGGATTTTTGCACGATGCCGTTCTTCCAACTTGGGGCCATGGCCATTGTTCGAGCGAAGCGTAGCTTACTCTAAGCCGACATTCCCCAAGTAGGTCCATGGAAGTTTGAGTTTAGTTTCTGACTTTCGGTTGTCAACGTTGCGTCGTGCGTTTCGACGGCAAACGCGCGGCGTGTCCCAGGAACTCGCCCGGACGCTTGAGCACGTGCGCAATCCTCTGCTGCAGCACAGCGTTCGTCGGCAACCTGATCGCGTAGAAGTAACCCTCTTCCTCCAGCGTGTTGTAGAGTGCCGGAATGGCAAAGGCAGCATCAGCCCGGAACAGGCGCAGGATGCCCCGTTCGGCGTAGCGCGCCATAACAGGCTTCAAGACATCTTCCCAGCCATCGGCGCTCTGCACGTTGCCGGGGCGCAGCTTGCAGCGTTCGAGCTGACCATGCTGATTGAACAGGAAAAGCGGATGATAACACGAGCAGCCGAAATGACCGTTCCACGCCGTTCCTTCCTGGTCGCCATGGGTCGGACTGACTGAGCTGTCCATGTCGAGCGTGATCCACTTCGGCGGCACCGCCTCATGAAGTCGATCGATCCAGTGCCCCGGCATGTCAGGCAGAGCGGCGAGATTATCCGGCGTCGTGAGCACCTCGGTCTCGAAGCGACCCATCTGACTAGCCGAGGCAGCTTTTTGATCCACGGCGCGCCCTCCAACGATTTGGCGCAGCACGGGATCGAGCGCCAAGCGCTTGGCGTCATTGACGTCCTCGTAGCCAGCAAGCCGCCCGAATACCGACTGACGCAGGAGGCCGATCAGACTGTGAAGGCGATTATGACCGGTCCGAGCGTCGCTCAGCTGCTCGCCTGCGAGAGCATGCAGTCCGAGTACGTCGTCCAGTTCCCGAAACAACAGCAGGCCGCCGTCTGAACTGATTTTCGAACCATGAAATTCCAGGCGGACACGGCGGTCGAAACCGAGCCGATCAACACTCAATTCCCTTGCACCCGCTGGGTGAGCCATGGCCACTCGCCTCCAATGCCGTCAATGCATTGGAATATATGCGATTTGCAGCCTCAGCGGTGAGGCAATTAACGATCTACTTGGGGAATGCGGGCTTAACCTCGCTCAAGTGATTCCACTTGAACGAGGGTTGATCTAGCGGAAAATGGTAGGGGCTACGCCGCTGCGGAGCGAATGATCAATCTGCCCCGCGTGCCTGCAGCCTGGCGCGATGCGAGGTGATGGGTTGATCATGACGAAGCTGCGGCTTCGCATTGGCTGCGGCGATCCGACAGTCGGACTACGGATTAATGCCCCCTACCCAAACAGCCGTCCGCTGGCATGGCTGAGAACGAGATAGATCCGGCCCGTCTCCGAGACGAGATGGCTCTGCACCGTGCGGCCCTTCGGATCGGCCTTTTTGGCGTCCTGCAGCATCCGCTCGAAATCGGCGAGGTACCGGTCGACGATGTGGCGGAAGGTCATGTCGTTCTCGTAACGGCGCTTGACCTGTTCGAAGGTCGTCTGGCCCTCGCGATTGTACATGTTACGGCTGATGATGCCGTGCTCACCCTTGTTATAGCGCCGCCAAACCTCGGCCGCGATGTCCTCATCGACGGCATTCGCGATGTCCTTCATATCGAAGACCATCGGCGAGGCTTCGGGATTGGGCTTCGCATCGAGCGGCGGGACAATGGGAGGCGCGCCATAGGAATCATCATCCTTGGGGGGCCCGCCAAACTCATCTTCTGAACGCGAGGCGCGCGCCAGCAGATCGCCCAGCGACCAGCTCATGCCGCCGCGATCATGGTGCGGCTCGGGTTCGGGCGGAAGCATGCCCATGGCCTGAGGCCGGCCCATCGGATCGTAATCGGGAGGCGGCGGCTCGCCATGCTCGGGATGCTTGATCCGCTCCAGAACGCTGTTGCTGAAAGCCTCGAACTGATCGCGGTCGCGCGGCGCACCCCACTCGTCGCCATAGCCGCCGCGCGGCGGCGCATCGCGCCCGCCATTCTCGAAATTGGGCATGTCGCGGCTATCGGGCTGCTGATCCGCGCGCGGCAAGCGGTTCGGTTCCGGTTGCTGCTGGGGCTCGGGTCTGGAAACCTGCCCCGAATAGCCATGGCGCGCCGTGATCTCGGTGAGGGAATCGAGCGCGGAAAGCTGATCCTGAAGGGCGCGGCGCATGGCGGTCGCGCTCTGCTTCGTGGCTTTCGGCAGGGCCTGCGCCTGCTGTTTCAACTCCGACTGGGTTTGCTCCAGTTCGGTCGTCGCCTGATGGGTGGAGGTGCGAACCTGCTGCGTCGTCTCGTTGAAGCTGCTGGCGAAGCCGGAAAGCTGCTGTGAGACCTGGTCGGACAGCGACGCAAAGCTCGATTTCAGCTCCGAGATCGCCCGAGTCGTGTGGGCCTGCGCTTCGGCGCGCAGACGTTCGAGCTCCTTGACCGCGCTCTGCGACTTGTCCGCGGAATCGCGCGCCAGCGTCTCCGTCACCTGCTTGGCGCGCTGCTCGGCCTGGGTCAGCGACTGTTCGAGCATGTTCGAATAGTGATGCATCATCCGGTCCAGCTCGGATGCGCGGTTGTTAATTCCCTCGATCATCTTGGAGAGCTGCGCCTGGCGCGTCTCCATCATCGTGTCGACTTTGCTGTTCTGGCTCTCGAGCGCGCGCGCCGCATTGATGATATTCGCGCCCTGATCCTCAAAACGCTTCGTTAGAGTGTGGATCTGTCCAAGGAGCCCGTTCGAGACATCCTTGAGCATATTGGCATGGGCGCCGAGCGCCTCCGAACTCGAGCCTGACCCTTTCGCGAGCTCTTCGACCGCGCGCTGGATCTGGCTGGTGCTGGTCGCGACCGATTGGTGAATGGCGTTGGCCTGCCGCGACAGCGATTTCTCCATGGAGCGGGAATGCTGATCGAGCGTCTCCCGGATATTGCCGGTATAGCGGGAAACCGACGTGTCGAGCGATTTCGTACGCTCCGAAAGCACGGCCTCGAAGGCGTCGGAGCGCCGGCTGAGGATCGTCTCCAGGGCCTGCGTCCGTTCCGCAAGCGATTCGTCGATCGCCTTGCCTTTCTCACTGAGGACCGTCTGGAGCATCTTCGTCCGCTCGTGCAGCGACGAATCGAGCGACTCCGTGCGCTGGGCCAGGGCGCCCTCCAAGGCGGACAGGTTCTTCGTTGCACCTTCGATAATGCCGCTCAGCCGCGTCTGCTCGCTGCCAAGCCGTTCGAGCAGAACGGGGATTTCCCGGCCCACACGTTCGCTCATGCTCATCACCGAGGCGACGAGATTGTTGCCCTTGGCGGAGATTGCCGCCGCGGTCCGGTCGGAGGTCTCCTGGATCGAGCGGGTCACGTCGAGGCCGGTGCGGTGCATCTGCTCCGCCGCCTGGGCGCCGTGCTTGACGAGCTGATCGGTGATGCGCGCGCCGCGCTCGGCGAGCTTTTCGTCGATCACGGCTCCGGCGGCGGTCACGGCGGCGGTGATCTTGTTGCCACGGCTTGCAAGCGTATCGGCCAGCGTGGACGTCGCCTGCGTCATCGACTGGCTTGCGCGCTCGCTCGCGGCCGAGATCTCGCGCGTTACATGCGATCCGATCCCGCGCAGCGCCTCGCTCACGCGGTCGCTATTATTGGCAAGCGCCTCTCTTTCGCTGGCGAGCTCATTGATCAGATTGCGAATGCGGTTTTCGTTCTCGCTGTAGGAGCGTTCCAGCGCCGCGACCTCATTGTGGACGAGCGCTTCGAGTTCGCCGGCGCGTCCGAGCGCGCGGGAAATCGCGTCGTTCATTGCCGCGACCTGTCGGCGAACGGTCTGGCCGAGCGAGGCGACCGACTGCTCGGCCATCTTGTCGGGCTCGGCGAGCCGGACGGCGACCTCGGTCATCGCCGAGGACATCAACCGCAATTCCTGGGCGCGCCAGACGAGAATCGCCAGAAACCAGAACAGCGCGATCGGCACGATGATGGTCGCGATCACCGCAACGATGGCGGGCGAGGACAGCATGTCCGACAGCGTGCCGGCCGATCCCGGCTGATTGGAGATGACGGCCCAGCCGATCAGACAGCCCAGCAGCAGCCACACGACGGAAGCGCCGAGCGCGATATAGAATGGCGATTTCGAGGGACGCTGCTGGAGCGCATAAACCAACCCGCCGATGGCCGGCATGTCGTCATTCGCCGCGACCGCGCGAACCGGACCGGGCGCGGCGCGGGATGCAGAGGATGTTCGATTGGGGGCGGCGACCGAGGAGGCGCCTCTGTGGCTCGCCTGCGAAAGCGGCGGCTTGCCCGCCGGGGCCATTCTCCTGCCGATCGATGTGGAAGCGGATGAGGTGTTTCCCCCTGGCTCGCCGGTATTTTCGGTCATCGACTTATCCCCGGGATTGGCAGAATCGGCGCCATGGTCAGGGGAAGTAACCGGTTTCTGAGACATTCCGCCGTCCTAGGTCATGTGAATGCGCGCTATGCAGGGTGGAATAGCACGAGATAAGTCCCTCTTAGAATCCGTTATAACTTCAATGAAAGAGGTTGCAAGACGGAGCCGCTGGCAACCGCTCGGTAATCCCCCGAAGCTTCGTTTTCCGTCCCCCGGTGCCGACGCGAAACGGTTGGGCGATCTTACGCGCAACGAACCCACACCCATTATCAGTACAATGGTATTTCTATCCAGAATTTGAGGCTAAAAAAAGATAATCTTCGAGACTCCAAGCGGCAGGAGGCGGCTAAAAAGCGGTCAATTCACGGCTTTTTGCGGTTTTTGCAACGCGCTTGCGAAAAAGCGTCTGCGCGGGCAAGCAACCACAATTCGGCCTTGTTAAGAGAATTATTTCGTCATATTCCGGATCAGACAGCTTGCGGTTGGTGCGTTCTTTTATTGCTCGCAAAAGTGGAGCGCACGAGCGGCAGGCCTTTTTATTTTCCAACGGGGATGATCATGAATCTGCGCCTTGAGAGTCGGCCCGATGCGGAGGCCGAACCGGAAAGCTATTTCGATCCCAAACACCGTCCGGTCGATCTGACCCATCTGTCCCGCTACACGATGGGAAACAGCGCCGTCGAACGCGAGGTGCTGGAGCTGTTCCGCCGGCAGGTGCGCCTCTATTTCGACAAGCTCTCGCGGGCGACGAACGGCGATAGCTGGCGCGCGGCGGCCCGGGTCCTGAAAGCCTCCGCCCGCAGCGTCGGCGCCTGGCAGCTGCTGCGGACCGCCGAGACCGCCGAGCAGCTTCCGGGAAGCCTTTTCGCCGGAAGGCGGGACGACCTCCTGCGCGTCCTCGCCGAGCAGATCGAGGAAGCCAATCATTTCATCGACGGCATTCTGTGACGGCGCGCCGCCGGGGGCAGACTGCGGGGTGGAAGGCGGGCCGGTTTTGACCTATATACGGGCGAGGCGTTTCCCGCGCTTGAGCGCCGGTCCATCGCGGCCGGGCGAACGCTTCCCAGCCGCACCGGATAAACGAGTATGCCGAAGATCACCTATATCGATCACACCGGACGCGAATATTCGGTGGAGGGGGACGTCGGGCAGACCGTCATGGAGACGGCGATCAAGAACGATGTGCCGGGGATCGTCGCCGAATGTGGCGGCGCCTGTTCCTGCGCGACCTGTCACGTCTATGTCGATGAGGCGTGGCGCGGCGTGACGGGCGAGCCGTCACAAATGGAAGAGGACATGCTGGATTTCGCCTTCGATGTCCGGCCCGAAAGCCGGCTGAGCTGTCAGCTCCGCATCACCGAGGATTATGACGGGCTGATCGTGCGGATCCCGGAACATCAAGGTTGAGCTTTTCCACAGAGCGATCTACTTAACTCCGAAATTGGTGCACGCCGCCGCTCCATGCCGGGCTGCATGGCGGTGGGTCAGAGATTTGCGAAAATGCTAGGCGATTCCCCTATTCAAACCGATGCGGTCATTATTGGCGCGGGGCCTGTGGGCCTGTTCGCCGTCTTCGAACTCGGTCTTCTCGACATCAAGGCGCATGTCATCGACATTCTCGACCGGCCGGGCGGCCAGTGCGCCGAGCTCTATCCGGAAAAGCCCATCTACGACATTCCGGCTTTGCCCATCGTGAGCGGCCAGGAGCTGACCCACCGCCTGATGGAGCAGATCAAGCCGTTCGAGCCGGTCTTTCACTTCTCGCAGCGTGTGGACAGGCTCGCGCGCACCGAGGACGGCTTCGAGCTGGAAACGGACGATGGCGTCAAGTTCCGGGCGAAGATCGTCATCATCGCGGCTGGCGGCGGTTCGTTCACGCCCAAGCGTCCGCCGCTTGCGGGCATCGAGGCCTATGAGGGCACATCGGTCTTCTATGCCGTCCGGCACATGGAGGATTTTCGCGGCCGGGACATCGTCATCGTCGGCGGCGGCGACTCCGCGCTCGACTGGACGCTCAATCTGCAGCCGATCGCCAAATCGCTCGCGCTGATCCACCGCCGCGACCAGTTCCGCGCCGCACCCGACAGCGTGAACAAGATGCGCGATCTGGTGGCCGCGGGCAGGATGCGGCTCGTCATCGGCCAGGTAATGGAGCTGATCGGAGCGGGCGCTGCGCTGAGCGCTGTCAAGGTGCGCGGCGGCGACGGCGAGTTCTTCGAGCTCCCTTGCGACCGGCTGTTGCCCTTCTTCGGCCTGACGATGAAGCTCGGCCCGATCGCGGATTGGGGGCTCGATCTGCATGAGAACCTCATTCCGGTGGACACGGAGAAATTCGAGACCTCCGAAAAGGGGATCTTCGCCATCGGCGACATCAATTCCTATCCGGGCAAGCTGAAGCTGATTCTGTCCGGCTTCCACGAGGCCGCGCTGATGGCGCAGCAGGCGCATCGCTATGTCTATCCCGACAGGCGCCTCGTCTTCCAGTACACCACCTCCTCATCCAGCCTGCAGAAAAAGCTCGGCGTGATTTAAGGCGGGGGCGAAGTCGGGTAGGAGCGGCCCGGCGGCCGATTTGCGTCGCGTCGTCTCTTCCAGGGGGTGTGCGAAGCCCCACCCAACACCAAACCCTTCGCGGGACGGCGTGTCCCCGAAGCTTTGCCATTCATTTATCTCACCGCCCGTGAGGGGCGGCGCGGGCAGCCGGTCGGCTGGTCCTATGTATTTTTGTGTTCAGCCTTCCGGCTGCCCACGCGCGGCGATATTCCGGCTCCATCCGCAGCATTTACCCAGCTAGCCGTACACGACCCGGAATTTTGCATCGGGAGCGCATCACGCGGGCGAGGGCTTGGACCTCGATCCTCCGCGTCGCACGACCACGGGCACTGCGCATCCCAGCGAACAGGCAGCCCGGGGAGGAGCCCCTGAGTGCGGGTTCGTTACACCCACGCCGAGGCCGGTTTTTGGCCGTGTCCCTCGACTCCTCAGGCGCCGCACCGCAACCCCACCAGACGAGACGGTCTCGAGCCCGGCGCCCCTCATGGGATGGCGACGGGGGTGAGCATAAGCGAGGCGCGACGAGCGGGGATAAGTTCGGGGCGGAATTCGCGCGGGATGGTTTGTCGATCGTTAACGTCTCCTGGCCGCTTCCGCCCCGCCTGCGCATCTCTTCCTGGTCTTCACAATGGCGGTAGGGATCAAAGCATGTGGGTATTGGAGAACTATGTCCGCGGCGAGAAGGACTACCCGCCAATTCGCTAGCACACCGGCACGGTAGTGTGTTGTGGACCTTCTTATGGTTGCATAATGTTCTTGTTGGACAATCTGCCAATGGTTTATTCAAAATGATAGAATCAGGTTTAATAGGCACGCAGCACCTTCCGCTATCCATAGGCAGTATGCTGTGGATAGCGTGGGTTTCGGGAGGCATCCGGCACATTCTCTTGATTCCAACAGGTTTGTACCACAGTCTTAATGGATGTTTAACCGAACGTGCGTAGGGAGTGCCACAGGCAAGCCCAATATCGTTTTGTCCCACAGGAAAGTCCCTGACGGAGATCGAGTGAAACAGATCGATCTCTTCGGTAGCACCGGTG
>Ga0307442_1000133_pt1 | contig 30409 bp, 27 predicted proteins | sample SalMarWE160430MG_FD_202143 | JGI IMG/M metagenome (GOLD analysis project Ga0307442, IMG submission 202143) | Salt marsh sediment microbial communities from the Plum Island Ecosystem LTER, Massachusetts, United States - WE1604-30 | ecosystem: Environmental > Aquatic > Marine > Intertidal zone >...
GAAAAAGGAGCAGGAGATCCGCTTTACGCCAGACTGGCCGAGATCGTCGAGTCCCGCAACGGCCTCTGGTCCGTGGAAGCGGAGGAATATCTGCTGGCGGGCGCCAAAGCCATTTCGGTGTAGTCGCAGCCCAAGCCCGCCGTTGTATGTTTTGGATCATCGCCGCGACTACCCTGGCCGCCTCCTTCATTTCAGGATTGAGCGGTTTCGGTTTCGGTCTGGTCGCCATGGCCCTCCTGCCACTGCTGATCGGCATAAAACTTGCCAACGCCTTCGTGAGTTTCTGCAGTCTGGCGATCTTCACCAGCATGACCATCCCCCTGCGAAGGCATATCGCCTGGAAGGTCCTCCTCCCCCTGCTGGCCGGAACCGCTCTGGGTGTACCCATCGGCGTCTACGGCCTGGTCAACCTGCCCGAGGGTCTGCTGCTGAAGATCCTGGCCGGATTCATCCTCAGTTACGTAGGCTTCTCCCTGCTCACGCAGAATCGAAATCACTTTCACATGGACCGCCGCTGGGGCTATCTGGCCGGATTCGTCGGCGGCATCATCAGCGGGGCTCTTAGCGCCGGCGGCCCGCCGGTGATCATGTACTGCAACTCCCTGAACCTGGGAAAGAAGGGATTCAAAGCCACGCTGCAGGTCTACTTCGTATTTATGATCCTGTACAAGATCCCGCTGTTCTACATCATCGGCCTGCTCACCGCCGAGCTCTGGCGGACGCTGCTATACTACAGTCCCTTCGTAGCGGCGGGAACCGCCTGCGGGGTGCTGCTGTTTCGCCGGTTGTCCGACCTCTGGTTTCGGCGGGTCGTGCTCATCCTCCTGACCGTATTCGCCGTTATCATGTTCGTTAAATCCTGAACTGTTAGACACCGATAATCCCTAGGGGAGCCTTGAAATCTTGCGTTTTAGTATTTATCATTCAGCGATAAGGTATGGCTAAGTATTCGAAAATCAGGCCTTTGACTGCATCTCCTAATGAACTCCTGAAAACGATTTTCTACTACGTCGGCCGCATCGCGGATGAACGGGACATAGACCAGCTGTTGATCCTTCTGGCCGACATGGGCCGGGATCTGATCAGCGCCGACCGCTGCACCGTGTGGCTGTTCAACCGCCAGACCCAGGAGCTGTGGAGCAAGGTAGCCCACGGGGTGGACCGGATCACCATCCCCAGCTCCGCCGGGATCGCCGGCTGCGTGGCCACAACCGGTGATTCTCTGATCATCAACGATCCCTACAATGACGAACGCTTCGACAAGGAGATCGACAAGAAAACCGGCTATCACACCCGCAACATCCTGGGACTGCCCATTCAAGATGGAGAGGGAAAGATCATCGGCGTATTCCAGGCGATCAACAAGATGCCCGAACCTGAGGCGTTCAGCAAGCAGGACTTGGAACACCTGCTGCTGGCCGCGACCTACACGGGCAAGGCTCTGGATGCGGCCATGCTCCAGGAGGAGATCGAGGCCACCCAGCGGGAAATCATCTTTACCCTGGCCGAGACCGGGGAACTGCGCTCCAAGGAAACCGGGTACCACGTAAAGCGGGTTGCCGAGTTCTGCAGGCTGTTCGCCGCGAAGCACGGACTGAGTGATGATGAGACGGAGCTTCTCAGGCTGTCTTCGCCGATGCACGACATCGGCAAGATCGCCATTCCCGACTCTATTCTCCTCAAGCCGGGAAAGCTGACCCCGGATGAGTGGTCCATCATGCAGACCCACACCACGCTTGGCTACGAGATGCTCAAGCACTCCGAACGGCGCCTGTTGAAAGCCGCGGCGATTATCGCCAACGAGCATCACGAAAAATGGAACGGAAAGGGATATCCGAACGGAACCAGGGGAAAGGATATCCATATCTTCGGGCGGATCACCGCCATGTCGGATGTGTTCGACGCCCTGGCCAACACCCGCGTCTACAAACCGGCCTGGGAGCTGGATCGCATCTTGGAACTTTTCAAAGAGGAGAAGGGACAACAATTCGATCCGGACCTGGTGAAAGTCTTCCTCGACAACTTCGATGACTTCGTCGAGATCAAGGAAACCTACAGGGACGAACCCCCCACCATGGAGAGCTGATCCCCCGTATCCATGATCCCGACGGTCCAGATCATCGGCACCCGAAACTGCCCGAATACCCGCAAGGCCGATCGCTTCTTTCGCGAAAGGGGGATCCGGCCCCACTTCGTAGATCTGAACGAACGGCCCTTGAGCAAAGGGGAGCTCGCCAATATCTGCGGAAACATGGATCCCGAAGAGTTGCTGGATCAAGACTCCAAGGCCTACTCCAAGACCGGCCTGGCCTACATGGTCTACGATCCTCTCGAGGAGGCCCTGAAGAATCCCGCCATTCTGAAAACTCCGATCGTGCGCTGCGGCAAAGAGGTGACGATTGGTCTGAAGCCGGAGCTGTGGAGCGGCTGGCTGCAAGCCCGGGAATAAGAGTGAAGCAGCCCAGGGAAAGCAGGAGCTTCGAATACTAGATCCGCTTCCAGGAGAGGCAGGCCGCGGCCGCGAATGCGAACAAAACGGGCAGGATCGTGGCCAGGGCCGCCTGGTTGCTCTGATCGAAGAAGGGAAAGAGCTTCAACAGCAGATACACACAGGCCAGGGCGGCCAGGGCACACCATAAGAGCTGGAGCAGGCGCCGGCTTCGTTTGCCCGCGCCGAAGGCCGCTAACAGGCCGAGGGGTACTGCGGCCAGGGCCAGAGGATTGGCCAGGAAGAGGTTTTCGTTTCCGTAGGTTACGGTGTGGTCGGTGCAGGTGCTCATGAACAGCAGCACGCTTCCGGCCAGACCGAGGATCAGGCCGACCAGACTGCTGTAGACACCGAGCAGGGTCCAGTTTCTGTTTTTTCGAACCAGGTATCCAAGCAGCAGGGCGGGCAGTCCCAGGATCAAGCCGGGAATCAATGCCCGGACCCAGCCCGGGGAGGCTCGCTCGGCAACGGAGCGCTGCTGAGGAGCATCGAAATACACGAACGATTCGCCGACCAGGGGTATCCGCTCTCCCGTTTCATCCCGGTAGCGCAGGGCCGCCACGTTTCGTTCCACTTCATCGGGCAGAAACATCTCCTCCCACTTCGTGATCGGACGATCGATCACCCCCGACATGAGGAACATCAGCAGCCAATCCATCAAGAAGTTGTGCTCGGTAAAACGCCGGGTGTGCTGCCGCAGGGTCATTCTGCCGGGAACCGCCGTGGCTTCGGCCAGCTGACCGTCGACGGTGGCATCTATCAAGTCCCGGACCCGGGTCGCGCAATTATCGTAGTAGTGATCGTACAGATAGGTGCGGTTCTGGGGCAGGATGTTGTTCTCAAGAAACAGGGCCATCTCCAGGCGTTTTCGCGGCGACAGATTTAGGGTCTGGATGCGGATCGTTCGACCGAGGTAGCGGTAGTAGGCCAGCTCCCGTTCGGTGTCGCTGGCGCCTACCTGAAACCAGAGCCGGCCCATGACGAAGTTGAGAACGAAGTTCTCCTGCTCGAAGGAGAAAAGTCCGTAGTTGTAGAATCTGGAGGCCCCGATCCTGGAGTCCTCCACGATCAAGGCGGAATGCCCCCACCAGGTGTAGATGGGATCCGCCGGCCCGATGGTCACCAGCCGTACCACCAGATCTTCGCCGCGGCTGGCTCCCAGTGCCCACGGCGCCGGTGCCTGGGTCCAGGCGGAGAAGGTGGTGCCGAGGAAAATCAGCAGCAAGGCGGCGGAGATCGCCGCAGGTCTCGAACACCTCATACCAGCTGGTCGAACTGTGCCCGACGATGGTCCTCCGCCAGAGCGACCCGGATGCGGGACCGGAGGATCAGGAAGGCACCCAGGATCAGGGGAATCATCCCCAGGAGCGGCAGGGTTCCCAATACCGGAACCGAGAAGAGGAGGAAGTCGTAGGTCCCGTGTACCAAAATCGCGATGCGCAGGCCCCTGTTGATCAAAGCCCTTTCCAGCCGGGGGGAGGCGGCAAACTTCGCGCGGCCTATGTAGTACCCCATGAGCCCGGAAGCCGTGGCGTGAAGCGGGATCGCGGTTACCGCCCGGGTCAGGGCGGTGCCGATGGTCCCCCCCATCACGTAGAGGATGTTCTCCATGCAGGCAAATCCGAGGCTGGCCACCACGGTATAGACCACCCCATCCATGATCTCATCGAAGTTGCGGTTCCTATAGGCGAAGACCCGCACGATGGTGAGCTTCAGATATTCCTCCACAAGAGCGGCCACCACGAAGGCTTTGAACAGGGCGGTGAGCAGGGGAAAATCGGTAAAGAGCCCCTGGAACATGCTCATCAGCAGTTCGAGGGGTATGGCCACGAAGGTCGCCACGATCCCGAGCAGAAAAATGCGCACAACCAGGCCCTTGGGCTCCGGCCGCTCACTGTCCTGCCGGTAGTAGTAGCGCAGTAGTATGAGGGCCGGCGCGGCTGCCAGGAGGAAGGAGACGCCCAGGTTCAGCCAGCTTCTTTGCATCCCCCTAGTCCTCCTCCAAGACCACGTACACCGGATCCCGCGCCGCCGGCAACTGCCCTCCGGAGGTGAGCGGCTTGAAGGAGGCGATGATCTTGCTGCCCCGGACCTCCTGCACGGCTCCTTCGGCGATAATGATCTCCCGCTCCAGATCCGAAAGCCGGCGGATCTGGATGACCGATCCCACCGAAACATCAACATCCACCATCGCCTCGATAACCGCCCGTTCGGAAGCTACCGAGGTGACGATCCCGAGGAACAGGAACGGTGAGGCCAGCTCTCCGGGTGAACCTCCGCCGGCGATCAAGATCCGAATCTCCCGGGTTGCCGCCCGAAACAGCGGATCCCGGCGAGTCAACGCAAGCAGCCGGTTCTCGGTATCACCGCTGTCTTCCGGGCTTCCGGAAAAATATCTGAGAAAGGTCATGACATCACGAAGGGCGTCGTCTCTGCCCTGTTCGAAGGTGACCGTCTGAGCTCCCTGGGCTTTTTGCAGAGCCGTGGAGAGTGCAGCCCGCTCAGCCCGCAGGGACTGCAGATCTGCGGTAAGCCTCTCAGCCCCGGCCTCGCTCGCCTTCAATTGAGCATTCAGACCGTCCACGCGCGCCTGCAGCCGCCGGGTGAGCAGGGCATCCGACTCCATGATCGCCCGCGTCTGCTCCTCCAGCTCAGCGATCTCCTCCGTCTTCGCCGCCATCTGAACTTCCAGAGCATCTACGCTGGCCGATTCCTCTTCTTTCAGAAGGGTCTCAGCCTTCAACCGGGTGGTCAATTCGGCCAACCGCTGCTCAGCGATGCTCTTCTCGCTTTCCTGCTTCCTCAATTCGGACAGGAGCTCATCCCGGTCTCGGCTTGCCTGCACCAGAGCTTCCTGAGTCTGACGCTGAGACTCCAGCAACTCCCGCTCCTTCTCCTGCACCTGCGCGTCCAGCTGCCGCCGATAGTCGGCGATCGCCCGATCAATCGAGCCCTGCTCTCTGCTCTCCAGCTCCCGGAGGCGTTCGACGATGCTGGCTTCGGAGGTTCCAAGGGCGACCAACCGATCCCGTTCTCTGCTCAGATCCTCATCGAGCTTGCGGCGCAACTGTACCTCCCTCGTCTCCAGGTCCGCCTCCAATTGCAGTTTCAAGTCCTGCCGCTCCTGATCGACCTTCTGCAGTTTCAGCTGGATCGAGGCGATTTCCTCCGCCTTGGCCTGCAGCCTGTTCTCGGTTTCCTGCTTCAGGGTATGAATGAGGGCTCCTTCCGCGGAGAGGTAGGAACTGCGGCGCAGGGTGATGTTCTCTTTGCGCATCTCGAAGTATCGGAAGAGGAGAAGCACCCCCGCAGCGACCAGCAGCAGCGCTGCCAGGTTGATCAGCAACGGGAACAACAGCCCTCTTTTTTCGGCCTGCAGGACGCCGGGATCCGCCCTCTGGGGAGCGCGGTTTTCGGCTATAGCGGTCTCGATCTGTTTGAGGACCTGCTCCCGCTCCTCCGGTGATATCTCCATCTCCTGCTGAATGCCGTCCATGTCTCGAGGGATTATACAGGGTATGTAGACACATCAGCAAGGCTGTGCCAAACTCCCCTTTGTGAGTGTACGATTAAAAATCATTCTGACCGTGCTGCCCCTGTTGATCGTTACCCTGGTCCTCAGCAGTATCGCCTCCTCCCTCTCCGCCCGCAACGGCATCACCAGAGTTGCCGTGGAATTGTTGGCCTTTAAGGCTCAGGATATGGAGAGCTATCTCGATAATCAGTGGAACCTGCTGGTAGAAAACAATCTGGAGGAGCAGAGCGTTTACATCCAGGCCGTGCAAGGGGCCGCCCTCACCTACGCTCAAAGTCTCATCAGCAGTGATACAGAGATCATCCTGGCCCTGGACAGCGGGGACCGCCCGGTCTTCACGACCGGCGGCGCTGCTGTCCTTGGAGATGAGGACCGGGAGGAACTGGCATCCCTACGCAGTCGGGCGGAACAAGGTTGGGTGGAGCTTTCCCTGGGGGGAGCGTCCCGCGTGGGTTACGGTTTCAGCTTTGAACCCTTCGGCTGGTTCTGCCTGGTCACGGAAGAACGGCAGACTTTCTTCCGGGAGGTGACGGAAATCACCACCCAGAACGCGATAATCCTGGCCGCAGCCAGCGCGGTTTCCGTCCTCCTCCTGTTGCTGTTCTCCGGCTACCTCACCAGTCCGATTACCCGTATGGTAACGGCTATGCAGGATATCATTCAAAACCACGACCTGTCGGAACGGGTTCGCGTGGAGTATCGGGACGAGCTCGGCACCCTGGCCCACACCTTCAACCTCACGATCGATGAGTTGGAGAAGGCCTACAACCAGATCAAGAACTTCGCCTTCCGGGCGGTTCTGGCCAAAAAACACGAGCAGGAAATCCGCAGCATCTTCCAGAAGTACGTCCCCAAGGAGGTGATCGATCGTTTCTTCAAGAATCCGGAATCCCTGCTGATCGGGGAGGATCGGGTCCTGGCGATTCTGTTCTCCGATATCCGCGGTTTTACCACGATCACCGAGCTGATGCGGGCCGACCAGATGGTGGCCTCCCTGAACAGCTACTTCTCCCTCATGGTAGACAAGATCATGGAGCGCGATGGGATCGTCGACAAATACATGGGAGATGCGATCATGGCCTTTTTCGGAGCCCCGGTACAGCATACCGATGACGCGCTGCAGGCGGCTCTGGCGGGTCTGGAGATGCAGGAACTCTTGGTAGATTTCAACGCCCAACAGCGAGAGCTCGACAAACCGGAGTTTCGCATAGGCATTGGAATCAACTACGGCATGGTCACGGTGGGGAACATCGGTTCGGAGAAGAAGATGGACTACACCGTGATCGGAGATATGGTGAATCTCGCCTCAAGACTGGAGAACCTCACCAAGATCTACAAGCAGGATGTGATAATATCGGAAAACGTGTTCCGGGAGATCTCCAAGGCCCTCCCCTGCCGGCTCATCGACAAGGTCCTGGTATTGGGGAAAACTCACGCTCAGCGGATCTTCACAGTCAAGAAACAGCTGAACGAACAGGAAAATCGAGCCTGGCAGTATCACCACAAGGGACTGAAACTCTACTATCAGCGCGATTTCACCGAGGCGGCCAAACACTTCCAGCAGGTGAGCAAACTCATTCCCGGGGACGTGGTCTCCGCCATGTACTTCGACCGCTGCGAATCTTATCTGAAGAGCCCGCCGCCGGCGAATTGGAGCGGCATTCACGTTCTGACCGAGAAATGAATGGGCGGCGGTCTCCCGCTAACGGGCTCCGGCGTAAAGAGTTACGGTCACCCCCGCACCGACTGCCCCCGCTGTTGCCCCGAATATGCTGCCGATGGAGAAAATCTGGAAGAGCCGGCGGTGTAGTGTTGCCCCCTCGATCGTGGTCGACTCGAAGTAGCGCCGGTCCTGCCACTCTCCAAGCCCCCAGAAAGTGAAGGCCAGAGCGAAGGATACCAGGGTGGTGTTGAAGGAGGTGCGCAGCACCTTGTCTCTTGCGGCGCTTCGCTTGAGGTTGCGCGCATCCTGCTCGCTTTCGCGCAGCAAACCCTCCAGGCGAGCCTGCAGCGCCTGATGATCCTGTTGAAACAGCATCTGCTCGTGGGCGAGCAGCAGGAGCAAGTCGCTGCGATCGATGAGATCGCTGTACAGGGATCCCCGGATCTGCCGGTTCAGTGTCCTCAGGTGCTCCAGCTGCTCCACCGTTAACGGCGGTTCACCTTGCAGGGCCATGCCGGCCACCAGTGCTTCGGCTTGCTCCAGGCTGGTTGAAAGCTCTTCATACAGTTCATCCCTCTGCTCCTGCCCGAAGACGAGGCTGATTCCACAGATTAGAATCAAAGAGGCGATGACCGCGATGGCCGGGACGCGCTTCACCGGGAGTCCTCCATGGCGTCCTCCAAGGCGTCCTCTATGGAGCGACGCAGATCCTGGAGCCTGCGCATCAAATCCTCGCCCAGAACCGACGGGTCGATCGGCGAGAGTATCGATTCCGCCTCGGAATTTCGATCCGCCAGATGCAGATAGTAGGCGGTCTTGTAGCGGTACAGATCCAGGTTATCAGACTCGGGGTAGCTGTCTACCAAAGCGGTGTAGGCGTTGATTACCCTGTCGATAACGTCAGGATCAGCTGAGAACCAGTCTTCCAGAATCTCGGCTTTCAGAAGTTCGATCTCCTCTTTACTGTAGAGGGGATCGGCAAAGATCATGTGCTGAAGCTGCTCGATGCTCTCCTGATAGGATTCCCGCCGGAGCAGGATATCGGCCAACCCCCTCTGGGCCTTGTCATACAGATCAGGAAGCGGATAGTGATCGGCGATCAGGTTGAACTCTATGGTGGCCAGGGAGTCCTCTCCGGTCAGGAAGTGGATCCGGGCTGTTTTGAAGAGCGCGTACGGATAGAGGGGCGAGTCTTTGTAGCCTTCCAAAACCCGGGTATAGAAGCGCAGCGCCTCATCCAGCTGCCCCAGGGCCAACAGATTCTCCGCTCGTTCGTAGTACTCCTTGGCGCTGTGCAGCGCCTGCTCGCGAGGCGTGGCTGCGTAGGAGAAAGCCTTACGCGCTTTGTTGCGCCGAACGTACAGAGCGATGTCAAAACTGATCAGGGAAATGGTCAGGCCGTAGGCCGAAAGGGTGGCCGGAGAGAGGGAAAAATCTTCGGTAAATTGCAGAGCTGCGCGCTTGGGATAGAAAATGTCGTGGAAGGTAAGAACCGTGATGAAAGCAACGGACAGAGGAATGGCCAGATTCAAGCCGCCGATCCAGCTGTCCTGGGGGAACACCGGTTCGATATGCAGACTCCCCCCTTCCCGGCTGAAGGAGTAGATTCCCTCGGGAAGCTGATACACGGTGTCCCCGGTCTCCTGCTGCTGCCCGCGGATGATTACCCGCTCCTCCTCGGGCAGCAGCGTGCTGAAGGACAGACTGGCCAGCTCGATTTCAAGGCTCCGGATTTCCCCGGCGGCCAGCTCGACCCCCAGCTGCTCGGTTTTGTAGCCCTGCTTGCGGATCTCCAGCTCATGGCTGCCGGGAGCCAGTTGCCGCAGCAGCAGGGGTGTCTGTTCCTCAAGCGGTTCCCCGTCCAGCAGCACATCCGCGTTGATGGGAGTGGTGGTGAGGAAGAACGTGCTGTAGGGGATTTCGACTTGTTGGGAGTAGGCAACAGCCGCAATTATGAAGAAAACACAACCTGTACCGAAAAGCTTAGAGCGCATTTCCCTCCCATGAAAAACGAGCTATCAGGATTTGTTACTCCAAGCTCATATAATCGTTGAGTGATACTACCATACCTCTATAAAGAGATCAATCAAGCCAAGAGCTTTGATCCAATCCGGATTTCGGACTCCTACCAACCCTGAGGTCTCTAGCAAAATTTAAAGGAATCCTTTAGATTTTCCATTTCACCCATTAGCGTGCACAACGTTCGAGGAAAATTGCAAGTAGATCTTTAAATTTTGCTAGTTTACCTATTAGCGGGCATGAAAGAACAGGAAAATTTATAGAAAAACTTTAAATTTTCCTGGTTTCCTGAGGGTCTTGAGCCCGGCTCACAAAAAATCCCGCTGCTGCACCCTTCTGAAATCGCCGGCTTCCCGGAACTTTCGATCACAGCTTGTGCGATCCCGATTCTGCGCATATAATTCCCGAGTATCATGCCCTTGTAAGCGCATTGCTGGAAGAACCATGACATAGTACCTGGATCATCGACTATGAAACACAAGCTGACCAGGCTCACCAAAGCACTCTACGGATCCGGGGATCTTGGCTTCAGCATGACCACCACCATTATTGGATTGTTCATCCTGATTTTTCTAACCGATGTCATTGGAATTTCACCAGCTGTCGCCGGTATAGCCATCTTCCTTGGAAAAACGTGGGATTACGTGAATGATCCGTTGATCGGCTACATTTCCGACCGGACCAGAACCCGTTGGGGGAGGCGCAGACCATTTCTGCTGTTCGGTGCCTTGCCTTTCGGTCTGGCATTTGCGCTGATTTGGTGGAAACCACCCCTGCAGGGAGATGTATATCTGGCAATCTACTACTCGATTGCCTATATGCTGTTCGACACAGCGGCAACCTTCGTCTACATGCCCTATTTCGCTCTCACTCCGGAACTGAGCAATGACTACGACGAACGGACATCGATCACGACGTATCGAATGTTTTTCTCGATTCTGGGGAGCCTGATCGCGTTCTCTTTACCTGAAATCATGATCGGTTCCTTCAGTCCGGAAAACGCACACCGTGTCCTGGTAATGGGTTTTACTTTCGGGCTGGCCAGCGCCGCACCCCTGTTCCTGACATTCCTCGGTACTCGGGAACGGAAGGAGTTTATGGTTCAGGAGAAGTACAAACTTGTCGATGCTCTGCGTGCCGTGCGGAAAAATCCTCCAGCTCTCTGGGGCTTGGGCATATACCTCTGCACGTGGATTGCCGTAGACATCGTGCAGTTCGTAATCTTCTTTTTCGTGAAGTACTGTATTCAGCGTGAGAGCCAGGGATCGTTAATTCTTGGATCGATCTTCGTGACAGCCATCATCGCCCTTCCCCTGTGGAACTGGGTGTCTAATCGTTTGAGCAAGCGATTCGCATACATGACAGGCATTACTTTCTGGATCGTAGTGCAGTTGGTGATCATCACCCTGGGAGCCGCCACATCCTTGCCCTACATTCTGTTGCTCTGCGCGCTGGCCGGGATCGGTGTGGCTGCAGCCCACGTGCTGCCGTGGGCGATCCTGCCGGATGCTATCGAATGGGATGAATGGAAAACCGGAGAGCGCCATGAAGGGATGCTCTACAGCATGGTGACTCTTTCCCACAAAGTAGCCACGTCCATCGCGATCCTGCTGGTGGGATTGCTGCTGGAAGCATTTTCATATCGACCAAACGTCGCCATCCAGCCGCCCCGGGCGGAACTGGCCATCCGCCTGATCACCGGCCCGATCCCCGCCGTATTGCTCTGCCTGGGCATCCTCTGCGCCCTGTTCTATCCCCTGTCCCGGCAGCGCTACGATCAAATCGTCAAGGAGCTGGAATCACGTAGAACCGCAAAAGGCGGCACCAATCCGTGAGTCGAATCGAAATCCGCCTGGTCCGAACCCGGAGGGACAAACGGCGGTTTCTCACCTTCCCCTGGAAGATCTACCACAACGATCCCCTGTGGGTTCCCCCGCTCCTCCCCCAGCGGGCGAAAACCGTCGATCCCGGGCGGGGGGCATTCTTCCAGCGCGGGGAGGCGGAGTTTTTCATCGCCTGGCGCGATGGACAGGCGGTAGGCACGATCTGCGCCGGGGAGGACAAGGTAGTAAACACCGAGAGCAACCGACGGGAATGCGTCTTCGGTTTTTTCGAGTACTTCGAAGATATACGGATAGCCGAGAGCCTGCTGCAGCGGGTGACGGACTGGGCCAGGCAACGAAACCTCGATACCCTGAGCGGCCCTTTCAACCTGGACCGGGAGGACGGATACGGCGTGCTGATCGAGGGGCGGGACCGACCCCCGGTCATTCTCTGCGGGCATACGCCTCCCTACTACCAGGTGTTCATGGAGCGTCTTGGATTCCAGCCGGCCAGAGCGGACAATCTGGCCTTTGCGGCCGACTTTGACGACAGCGGCCCGGAGCGGCAGAGGCTGGCACGGCTGGCCGAACGGATTCGCCGAAAAGGATGGGTGCGGATCCGTACGCCCGACTTAAAGAGGCTGGAGGACGAGGTGGATACGGTTCGCCTGCTGCTGAATGAGTCCCTGAGCCATCTTCCCGATCACTGTCCCTGGCCCCGATCCGCCGTGGAAGCACTGATCAAACCCTTTGCCAGGTTCGCCGATCCTGATTTAGTGCTCTTTGCCGAGGTAGACGGCAAGACCGTGGGCTGGTTCCCCGGCATCCCGAATCTGAATGAGGCTCTCATCCACGCCAATGGCCTGCGATATCCCTGGGATATGCTGAGACTGTTCCGGCACATGCGTCGGCAGCCCAAATGTGTGGCCATCAAGAGCGTGCTGATCCTGCCCCAATACTGGGGCGGGGGCGTGGCCCTGCTGCTTTTCGATGAGATGGCCCGGCGGGCCCGGGCCAAGGGCTACAGCTGGGCCGACCTCTCCCTGACCTCGGCGGACAACCCGTACACCCCGAACCTGGCCGAGCGGCTGGGCGCCCACATCTACAAGCGCTATCGGGTCTACCGGAAATCGATCTCCGAGTGAAGACAACATAAATTTGCAGTTTCTTTTCAGCCTGTTCGGATGCTTCCGGCTGGTACATACAGCTCAACATCAATCATCCGGCCTCGACCAAGGCCATAACCGCCACCGAATTCGATGTGACCGGGCTGACCGTCGAAGTGTACGATCCGGACGCCGACCTCATCCAGACCATAGAATGGGTGCCTCAAGATGGATCGACATCATACCGGGATGCGTCGGAACGATCGAGATAGAGCCGGGGACCCAGGATGGGCCCACTGCTGAGGATATTAATGACTGCGCCCTGGCGGTAATGACGGCGTTATGGGAAGCCATGGCTCCCCTGTATGAAGGGAGTGAAGAGTTCCCGCCGGGAGTCTCAATCGATCTCAGCAATTTTATTGAGCCTGGTGATGAGCCGCCCTACGGGGGGATTGTGATCGTGACGTTCACGGATTACACACCGTCGGGATCGGATGTCATCGTAAATGGTGATTTAACCATAGACGTAACCTTTCCCCCGGATCTACTGGGTACTTTTGAGGAGGCGATATCCGCCTCCCTGAGCGTGAGCTGTCTTCCCGGAGAAACAGTCGATATCGACTTGACTTTATCGATGTTTATGGAGGATGCACCGTACTGGCAGACACTGCAGTGGTCCGGTACGATTACCGTAGACGGTCGGGAAGCCGAAATTGACCAGGTGATGAGCGACTGGCTGGCCATGGTGCTGGAGGCGACGACCCCGACAGACGGGATGCTCACCGTACGGTTGACCGGAGCCGATGATTACGACGATGCGTTCTTCTACTATGCGGTGGTCGCTGAAGGGTACGATCTCACTAATCCAGATTATTGGCTCGGTGTGGCCCCAACGAATCCAACCATCAGCGGCGGAACCGTGGAGTGCATTACTACCGAGTTTGGTACGGATACTCCCGCTGTTTTCACCGGTGGTGAAAGTTACGACGTTGGAGGACTGATTGACGTTGACAGGGACGGTTACCCTACAAGCGGCGACTATGTTTTCGGGCCCGTACCCGTTTTTGTGAATGGAGATACGCTCCTCGAGATCCCATTCCCGATGAACTTCTCCCCGGTGCCCTGAACTGAACTTGTTCTCTCTCATCAAAGGCTGTATTCCCGCTTTACTCATATGCATATATGCATTATAGTGCAGATATGAACAGGGCGGTCGAAGCGTACAAAGCAGCCGGGGAAGAAACCCGGCTGCGCATTCTACGAATGCTGCAGCAGGCTCCCGGAGAGCTGTGCGTGTGCGAAGTCGTGGACGCTCTGGATAAACCCCAGTACACGGTGTCGAAGAGTCTGACGGTTTTACGGAACGCTCGGCTGGTGGAGGAGAGGCGTGAGGGCAAGTTCATGATGTACAAGCTGCTCCACTCGCCCTTCAACGACAGACTGTTCGGGAGCTTCGACGGGCTTCCCGATCCTGATCCGATTTACGAAGCGGACTCCCGCAGGCTTGCAGCCCGTCTGGCGCTCCGGGAAAACGATGGGTGCGGGATCACCTGTCGATAGGATCTGCTCCAGTGCAGGAAAATAAGGGAGAAACTCGCCGGGAGTGAGGTGTTGATGGCAGTCGAACTGTTCGATCTTCGACGGGGAGGTGGCGCCGCCGCCGAAAATGCCCCGGTTGTTCCCACCCAGTGGTCACGGAGGGATGCGTGGGGCCGGCTGAGGTGCCGGCTGTTCAACTCCTTTCGCATGAACTACACGGTGAAACCCGGGATCTACGCCGTGGGGGCAGCCGACGGCCGGTCTCCGGTTCTGGTTACGGCCAACTACAAGCTCAGCTTCGATCTTCTGCGCAGGGAATTGTCCGGATTACCCGCCTGGATCGTCGTGCTGGATACCAAGGGCATCAATGTCTGGTGTGCCGCCGGCAGGGGAACCTTCGGAACCGAAGAGTTGATCCTTCGCATCCGCGCCACCCGTTTGTCCGAGACCGTTGAGCACCGCAGACTCATCCTTCCCCAGCTGGGGGCGCCGGGGGTTCAGGCCCATATCGTCAAAGAGCGCACGGGATTCTCCGTTGATTACGGACCGGTGCACGCCCGGGATCTGCCGGCATATCTGCAAGCCGGGTGTAAAGCAACGGCGCAAATGCGGAAGGTGCGCTTCGGGTTCAGGGAGCGGCTGGAGCTTACGCCAATGGAGCTCGTGCCCGCTTTGAAGGGATTCGGAATTTTTCTGGCCGCCGTTTTCGTCCTCTTCGGACTGCAGCCGGAGGGAATTCTCTTCAACAGCGCCGTGCATAGCGGTCTGCCCGTCGCAATCCTCGGAGCCGCCGCCCTGCTGGCCGGTACGTTCGTTACACCGCTCCTCCTGCCCTGGATCCCCTTCCGCTCATTTGCCATCAAGGGATTGCTGGTCGGCGGGATCGCCACGACCGTCATCGTTTTTCTGATCCGGGGGCAGGCACTTCAAAGCACCTACATGCTGGCCTTTTCCCTGCTTTTCTTTCCGGCAGTCAGCTCATACCTGGCTCTGCAGTTCACCGGGAGCACCACCTTTACCAGCATCTCCGGGGTGAAGAAGGAGTTGAAGATCGGCCTGCCCCTCTACGTCGCGGCCGGGGCTATTGCCCTGGTGCTTCTGGTGCTCTATAAACTACAGGAATGGGGGATCGGGATATGAGATACATGGCGAACGTGGTTACCCTGGAGCTGTTTCCCGAACGCTGCACCGGCTGTGGCCGCTGTCTGGAGGTCTGCCCCCACGAGGTGTTTGCCAAAAACGGAAAAACAGTCAGCATCGTGGATCGGGACAGCTGCATCGAGTGCGGTGCCTGCATGATGAACTGTTCGTTCGGCGCGATCCGGGTCAACCCGGGCGTCGGTTGTGCCGCTGCCCTCATCAACGGGTTGATCAGGGGCGGAGACCCGCAGTGCGGCTGCTGCGGCAGCGACTCCTCCGATACGTCCTGCTGTTAGAGAAGCAGCTCCACGACAACCCCGCCCTCCTCCCGGTTGCGGATGCTCAAGGCGCCGCCGTGAAGCTCGGCGATGCGTTTGGCGATGGTCAGACCCAGTCCGGAACCGGGGGAGCTGCGGGCGTACTCGCCACGGAACAGACGATCGAAGACCTTCTCCAGCTCCTCGGGCGGAATCGGATCTCCCGAGTTGGCCAGGGTAATGACGGTTCGTCCATCCGGGCTGCCTGCTATTGCCAGCTCGATACTTCCCCCCTCCGGTGTATGGCGTATGGCGTTTGTGAAGAAATTGGTAACGGCCCGTTGAAGCAGAGCGGGATCCGCCGGGAAGCGATCGATCCGGTGATGCGATTCAAAGTGGATCTGCTTCTGGGCCAGCTGGGCGGCGAAGCGCTCGGCCATCTCCTCGATAAAGGCGGCGGTCTCAACCTCCCCGATCGAACTATTCATCTCCGGTGACTCCAGGCGCATCAGCTCTTCCAGGTCAGCGACCAGAGTTTCGATCCGGGCGATCTCCTTGAGGCTCTTTTCGATGCGATCCCTGGATAGATCGAGCACTCCGTCCCGCATTCCTTCGAACTGGGCATGCATGGCCGCAATCGGGGTGCGCAGATCGTGAGCGATGTCCTGCACCCACTGCCTGCGCATTCCCCGCTCCCGCTGCAGCTGTTCGGCCAAGCGATTGGTCGAACGGGCGATCCCGGAGATCTCCTGGGCACCCCGCTCGGGAACACGAACCGCAAGCTCGCCACTGCTGATGCGGTCCAATCCCCTCGATAGGAGTACCGCCGGTCGGCTGAGGCTGCGGGAAAACAGAAGGGCGAAACAAACAGCGATGATCACGGCCAGGGCCAATCCCAGTCCGACGGTCAGGCGCAGGGAGTCGAGGAACCGGCTGTTGGCCGCATCGTTTTCGAAGCGCATCAGAGCGCTCCTGTAGTAGCCCAGCAGCTTCCCGTGCTCTTCGACCGGAATCAGATCACCCTGCCCCGCTTGAGGCGCGCTACCCCCGGCTGCTCGCCTGCGTCCTCCTTCCCCTCGGTTGGAAAAGATCAGCTGCCTCTCGGCGTCGTAGACGAACAGCGGCACGTCTTCCGGAACCGCAACCGAGGCGGGTTCGGGGAAATGAAGGAGGATCTGGCGGGCCGTCTCCTCCAGCTGGCGGGTCCTGGTTCGTGCCCACTCATCCAGGGAGCGGCGGAAACCCAGGACCGATACCACCGCCATAACCGCGATAAGGATCAGCAGCGCGGCCAGGACCGTGATCAGGGTACGGACGAACAGTCGATTCACCGGGCTACACCTGAGAAGCGGTAGCCGAAGCCCCGCACGGTTTCGATCCATCCCGGATCGCCCAGCTTGGAGCGCAGGTTCTTGATGTGGGTGTCCACGGTCCGCTCCGATCCCTCCGCCACCAGGTAGTCGAGGCTCTCCCCCAGAAGCCTCTCCCTGCTGACCACGGTTCCCGGACGCGCGGCCAGGTAGGACAGGATCTTCCACTCCGCCACGGTCAGGTTGATCTCGGCGCCATCCACCGCTGCCCTGTGGGCCTCATCATCGAGCTCCAGTATCCGGTCTTTCAGGGTCCAACGACCCGACACGACCGGCTGGATCGCCCTCTCAGCGCTGCGGCGCAGGACCGCTTCCACGCGCAGGGAGAGTTCTTTGGGGGAGAAGGGCTTGACCACGTAGTCGTCTGCCCCGAGCTCGAAACCGGTGATCCTATCCGATTCGGTGGCTTTGGCGGTCAGGAAGATGATCGGAACGGTGTGGGTCTTGCGGATCTTCCTGGCCAGGAGAAAACCGTCCCCGTCGGGCAGCATCACATCAAGGACGATCAGATCCGGCGGCTTGGTGTCGATTGCCTCCACTACCCCCCCGATCCGGGGAAACTCCACGATCTCATGGTCATTCAGACGCAAGTAGGAGCAAACCGCCTCCCGGAGGCTCTCATTGTCCTCAACGACGAATATCCGTGCCATAGTAAGTACACCAATAGTACTCAGATCGGGAATCTTCGTACAAGTTCCTTCACACAATCTTCACATACCGTTCACGCCCGCTCTATATGCCCCCTGTACTATTACTCTCGAAGATAAAGAAAAACCACGAGGAGGTTTTAAAATGACGAGATTGAGCACAAAAATAGTGTTCCTGGTCGTTGCCCTGAGCACGGCCGCAGCCGGACTTTCCTTTGCCGATAGCGCATCCGCGCACGATGCAGATTTCGGTGCAAGAGGAGCCGAAGGCAAGAGCGGCTTGACAGTCGAGCAGATGCTCACCTACGCGATCCAGGACGAGTACCTGGCCCGAGCCGAGTACCAGCTGATCATCGAAAAGTACGGCAGCATCCGGCCCTTCACAAACATCGTGGCCGCCGAGCAGCGGCACATCGAGTGGGTGACCGAGCTGTTGGACGAATACGGCTACTCCCTGCCCAAAGATACTGCGCATATGTACGTGGTGCTGCCGGAGGACCTCGAGTCTTCCTTTGAAACGGGGGTTCAGGCGGAGATCGACAACATCGCCATGTACGCCTCTTTCCTCAGGGAGGATCTTCCCGACGATGTGCAGGATCTGTTCGAGAGGTTGAAAGGGGCTTCGGAGAACCACCTGCGGGCCTTCCGCAACAACCTTAACCGTTATAACTAAGGAGAACCTGCATGGCAAAAAAGAGTACAGCCGCCGGGCTCAAAGCCTTGAGCGCGCGCAAAGCGGCGAACATCCGGTTGATCGTTCAGATCTTCTTCTTCGCGCTGATTGCTCTGATAGCCGTGAACCACGGGCTGGATGAGGCGGGGAAAGCGATTCCGATCCTTTCCTCCGCCTCTCTCCACGCCATCTGCCCCTTCGGCGGGGTGGTCTCGGTGTATCAGTTCATCACAACGGGAACCTTCGTCCGCAAGACCCATTCCGCCTCGTTCATTCTGATGTGGATCGTGTTCGCCCTGACCCTGTTTCTCGGCCCGGTGTTCTGCGGCTGGGTTTGCCCCTTCGGAAGCATCCAGGAATGGTTCGGGAAACTCGGCAAAAAGATCTTCAAACGGCGTTTCAACCGACTGATCCCCTACAAGGTTGACAGGATCCTGCGTTACCTGCGCTACCTCATGCTCGGCTGGGTCGTGTACATGACCGCGGTGACCGGCACTCTGGTGTTTGCGGACATCGATCCCTACTTCGCCCTGTTCAACTTCTGGACATCCGAGGTGGCGATCGGAGGGGTGATCATCCTGGTCGCGGTGCTCGTACTGTCCCTGCTGGTGGAGCGTCCCTTCTGCAAGTACGCCTGCCCCTACGGTGCGGTACTCGGGGTGTTCAACCTGTTCCGCATCTTCAAGGTTCGCCGCAACACCACTACCTGCATCAACTGCAAGGCCTGCGACAGAACCTGCCCGATGAACATTCCGGTCAGTACAAGCGGGGCGGTTCGGCATCACCAGTGCATCACCTGCCTGAGATGTACCTCGGAGCAGGCCTGTCCCGTGGATAAAACCGTGGAGCTGACCACCATAAAGCTCGAGGCACCCCTCGAGGCATCCGTAGAGGAGGTGGCCTCATGACCCTCAGAAGCAAACATATCGTACCGATCGTCCTGGCAATTTTCATACTCGGGATCGGCGGGACCATGATCTTCAATCTCTGGCAGACCACCTCCAGCAAGGTGCCCGCGACCTATACCACCGGAGAGTTCGCCGGGGAGTACAACCCCGCGGATATCCGCGGGTCCTACAGCTTCGGGGATATTCAGGAGGCCTTCTCCGTTCCGGTAGAGGCACTGGCCACGACCTTCGCCGTTGATGATGCGGAGGATCCGGCGGCCTTCCTCTGCAAGAGCCTCGAGGACATTTATGGGCAGGTGGGGAACGGAGAGATCGGCACGGACTCGGTCCGCTGGTTCGTGGCCCTATACACGGGACTCCCCTATTCGCCGGCGGAGGACACCCTGCTGCCCTCCGCCTCGATATCGGTTCTGCGGGAGCGATCGAGTGAAGCGGAGCTGGAGACGGTGAGGGCTAAGACCGTCAACCTCGCCGCGCTGGGTGAGGCTACTGCTGCGGACAGCCGGGGTGCGGACCAGGAGGCAACAGAAAGTTCCGCTGCAGACACCCACACCGAAACCGAAGCCGGTGAGGTTAAGGGAAACACTACCTTCGGGGAGATCCTCTCCTGGGGAGTGAGCAAAGAGGCGATCGAACAGATCCTCAATCTGCCTATCGGTAAGGCCGGTGTGACAGTGCGGGACTACTGCATCCAGAACGACATCGAGTTTTCGACGGTTAAGGATGCCCTGCAGACAGCTGCAGACCAGGCACTAAACAAGCAATAGCACATTCAATCATTTGGAGGACAACAATGACAATCAGGAAGAAAAGTGCGAATAAAGCACGCATCAACTACTACGTGGACATCATCATCGGGATCAGCTTCGTTGTCGCGGCTCTATCCGGGGTGATCCTCTTCTTCGCCGGTTCCGGCGGCTACCAGGGGGGGCGCAATCCCCGGTACGCCCAGGAAGTTCTGGGTGTCAGCCGCCTGCTTTGGAAGGACATCCACAACTGGGGCGGGATCGCCATGGCGGGCGGTGCTTTTCTGCATCTGGTTCTGCACTGGAAATGGATCGTCTGCATGACCCGCAACCTGTTCAAGAGGCCGGCCGCTGCCAAAGTAAAGCTGGCCAAGCCGGTGCCTGTGGGGAGCTGTCCGGTGGAGGGCTGATTCGCTCTCCTTTGACATCACTACCCGGAAGGGGAGACGGCGGACTGCTGGCAGGTTCCGCCGCCTTGTTTAGAGGCGCAGAAAGGAACGTTTTACCGATATCGCCCCTTCCGGGCAGATTTCCTGACAGCAGTAGCAGCGGATGCAGCGGCTGTAGGTGTACCTGGGCGGCTGCTTCTGATCCCCCTTATACCATTCCAGCGCCCTGGGCTGAACAGGACAGGCCTGCACGCACAGTCCGCAGAGAACGCACTTTGCCGTGTCCAACACCGGTCGCTGAGCGATGAGATTGTCGATCCTGGCCAGCAGCCCCTGGGAGGACAGGTCCCGGATCGCACCCCGCTTGACGTTGAAGCTTCCGGGGCGGGCAGAGGCCAGCGAATCCCCGACGACCTCGATTTCATCGGTTCTACAAGTACCCAGGCCCCAGCGCCGGCCCGGTCCGCTGGTGGTCACACGCATCGGATCGAGCTCGATCAAATCGCACATCACCGTATCCAGGGCCACCGGATCGGTGGAAAACAAGAGCACGCCCAGGGGGACCGGATCGCCGTTGCGTGGCCCGTTTCCCTCCATGCCAATGATTCCGTCCATGATATGGAGCCGCACCTTGGGTTTGAGCAGCAGGTTCAGGGCTACGAGCAACTGGGAGAAATCGAAGGCATTGGGATGCGAGAAGTGGTAACGACGCTTGGTCTGTCCCGGGATGCATCCGTACAGGTTTTTCACGGCTCCGGTCATCCGCGTAACCATGTGGGTCTTGAGTTTGGCCAGACTCACGATCCCCTCGGCGGCGAGAACGCCTTCGGCGATGAGCAGCCTTTTTGCCTGGGGAGATTCGGGAAATTCGACCTGCCGCCCCTGATCGAAATCCGCCAAATCCAGCCCCAGCTCCTCGGCGGCAGCCGTGAGACCCGCGGTAGCGAGATTGGACCGAGAATCCCCGTTCCCCGGGGAATCGCCGTAGGTAACGGTGCAGCCCCTCTGCTGAAACAGCCGCCCCACGGCTTTGAGGACCGCCGGGTGGGTGCAGACGCACCGCTCAGGCGGGTCGCCGGCCAGCACGTTCGGTTTGAGCAGGATCCGCTCATCCGCCGCCGCGAAGCCATCGATCCCCCCCAGCAGGTCGATGCCGCTGCGGACAGCGGCCAGCACCTCCGCCTGGTCGTAGGTCGAGCAGCGAATCAGGGCTACTCTGGATGTACTCATCAAGATGCTCCTACCCATAAACTCCTGGGTTTTTTGCCGTTTTGTGCTACTTTTTTACACGGATCGTTCGATACTTGGAAGTGTAGGATACTTTTTGCCGTGAAGTACAGGGGTATAGCGCCAACAGCCGCGATAGCCGGTGTTTTTCTATTGATCACCACAACCCTGTGGACCCAACAGGCGAAGGTTCCCGGTAAGGCCTTTAAAACCTGTCTTTTTCCAACAGCCGACCTTTCCACCACGGACGAGTACAGGGAGTACCGGTCGATCATCTCCGATCAGTTGCGCGTCGAGCTGCGGAATAGCGGATTCACGATCGTACCACGGGAGCAATGGGAACCGGCACGGGAGCGGCAGAGCATTCCCGTGGGCGAGCTGTATCGGGGCGATAGGGCAGTGGAGTTGGCACGGCAAGTCGATGCCGAGATCGCGGTTATCAGCTTCTACAGCGTGGAGGATCGCCAGCTGGTTTTGGAGATCAAATGCTACGACGTGGCCCAAAACGCCCTGGTATCGGGCGTGTTCAAGTCCGCCCGGGTCAATCTTTCGGTTTACAACGTGATAGCGGAAGCCGTGGCCGAGCTGATACCCCGCATTCGTCTAATCGGTCCGCCTCCAAGCCTCGATTCCCCCGTAGTCGAGAAGATCGCTCTGGTTTCGAAAGACGAGGGCATGGAGATCTACCTGGGAGATCAGGGTTTCGTGGGTCGAATTACCAACGGGCAGCTTCTGCTCCCCCCTATCCCCTTCGCCATCGACTCGAAAATCACGATAGAGAAGCGCAAAAGTTCCTATCATTCCGGTGGCGAAACCATAAAGCTCAAAGATCCGGAGATGCTTATCGAGCTCAAGCCACTCCGCAAACAGGCCCGCAGCGCTACGGAACTGAACTGGACGATGGGTCAGCTCCTGGGATTCGGGCTGGCCCAGCGTTTCTACCTGAATCCGGACAGCTTCTTCCTGGCCGGGGAACACTACTTCTACGTCCAGCACAACTTCTCGGACAGCAAGCCCGTGTTCCACCACGATCTGCGGGTGCTGGTCGGGGGGTACCTGTTCAGCGGCCCCCACGCCGCACTTCGCATGAACCTCACCACCGGATTGGGCATGATCGTGACCTATTTCGGGCTGGCCGACCAGCCGATGTACGCGGATTTCTACTGGAACGTGATCAATTCCGCCTTCGAGGTGAACTTCCGCAGATACATGCTTTATGTTCGCATGGAGCAGAAATATGCTCTTGGAGCCGGACCGGCGCATATCCTGGAAAGGGGATGGATCAGCGTCTTCGGGGAAGGACCGTCAACCGTTACCTTTGGAGTGGCCAGAAAATGGTAAAACGACTCCTGATGATCACTCTGCTCCTCCTCTGTGCTTTTTTCCTCAGCACCTGCGACCTGGTCGTCACCGTGCTATCTATGTCCCCCTTTCCCGCTTATCTTGCCCAGGCCGTGGCCTCGGTGGACATGCGGGCTGATATCGAGAAGTTCCTGGGTGATGATTACAGCGATTGGGAAAGCGATGTGTATGTCTTGCGCAACAGTACGCGGGAACAGGTGTTTCTGGTGGTTCGCAAGAATCCTGGACCGCAGATGGTGTACGTGTTCGACACGTCGCTCAACCTGGAAGTCTCTCACAGGGTGGATACCCACAGGCGGATTGGTCTTGTCGAAGCCCTTGACGAGAATTTCGTGGTCGGAGGCGGACAGTTCGACGGCAACGATCTTTCGCCTATGAACCTGTCCGAGGAACCCTACCCGCCTATTTCAGAGGATACCTGGCAAAAGTACACGTTCGCTCACGGGGGTAGCAACTACATCGTCTGGAGCGATCCAAATCAGTTGGGATGCACCAAATACAACTCCGGCTGGGGATCACCCACTCCTGGGAGCCCGTCACCTCCTATCAAAATGGACGGCGATGTGAGACTGGCAGGACTCGGTTATGAGCCCGATCTGGTTGATCCTGTCCTTGGGGGCACGATAACTCCGGTATACCTGTTCATCTTCGGCCGGGACGGGGACAGGGATGGGGGATATCTCTACATCATCAGAACCGATGCTTCCGAATATCCGAGCCCATCCTATTCCTACGACCTGGTGACGGATGGACTGTCGAACGGCCGAACATCGAGCCGGGTGCGGGACGTGGAGGACAGGCATCCTTTCCTGTACACGCGAAAGGGCGTGGTCGTCGGGTCGCGCAACCGGGGAACCTTCCGGTTGGTGGGTTTGGAGGGAGATGTAATCAAGAGCTTCTACATAACCAGCGACGAGCGCACTCCCTTCGACTTCGACATAGACGGCGAATACTACTACGTCTTCAATCAGGCCACTCTTAGGTTGTACAAGGCGGAAACCGGATTTTAATATGCGAGTACATCGTCTGGCAGCCGCCGCTCTTCTTTGTCTCTTTTCGGGTGCTTGCTTGCAAGCACAGAAAAGCATAGATATCAAGGAAGTCCGCCGCCTGGTCCTGTACTTCGAAATTGATTCTGCCGGTGAGTTCACCCCGCAGCAGGGCACCCTTATCTACGAGTCATTGGTGGCGAGCCTGAGCAATTCCAGCGACAGAGTCGCTTTGTTGGAGTACCGGGACCAAGACATCCCCGTCGGAGATCAGGAAAAATCGACCGTGGCCGAGGACGTTGGAGCAGACTCGTGGCTTTATGTGACGGTAGGCGGTGATTTTGCATCGGCAGATGTGCAGGTTCGTTGTCTCGATCTGCTCAACGGCATCATCGCCTTCGAACTGGATCTGCAGAAGGAGATCCTACGAGGCACCCGGGAACTGGAAATGTTGTTCTGGAACGAAGTTGAAGAGGCGACGCGGGAATATTTCGAACGGGCATTGAACCTGGAAAACCGGATTGGCGACCTGACCTTCCAGGCTCTTCCCGGCACTCGGATACAGGGAGTCGGACGCCGGCCAATGAAGACCGCAGAAGACGGTACCGCCGTGGCCGAGGTCGCCCTTCCCTCCACCATACCGTTCAGGGCGACCAAGCCGGGATACTGGCCCGTGGAAGGGCAGGTCTATATGGACCAGCCCGAAAAAAGTGTAGTCCTAGAACAAACTCCAGGGGACAGGATCGCGTTGGACTTCTATTTGAACAACTTCAACTTCCCCGGGTTCGACTTCACCTTCTTCCTCGTTCCCGAGATGGTATTCGCCAAAACGGGAATCCTCACGTATCTGATAGGATTTGTTCTGGAGGGCGGGGGTTATAGCGATAGCGAAGTTTTCGTGAGTTATTCCCTCAACCACTACAACCTTGCTGTGGGATTTTACCTCAACGCACCGGACCGTTACTTCCGGCCCTACTTCTCAGCCGGTGTATTTTGGCGCATCATCACGGCCCGGGGCTACTGGGGATTCGAGCCCATCGCACCGTTCGGACTGCAGCCGATCCTCGGATTCGAATATTCCCGGCGGCATCGATACAAACTGTTCTTCGAATACGCACCGATGGTCTACTGGACCGGCAACAGCGACGACACCTTTCTGTTTCTTTTGTCGATTCCTTCCAACAACGATTTTTCCGGGTATCTGAATGCAAGGTGGTGCGTCATCAGTATCATCAACTTCAAATTAGGGCTGCGGGTGAGATTATGAAAGAGAGCAGGACGAAACTATTCGCACTGTTGCCCGCCCTCATACCCCTTTTGACCTGCAGCCTGCCTCCGTACGACGAAGGACTATCGCTTGGGATCGAGACGGCCAGAAAAATGGAGGAGCTGGGCGCTGTGCGTGTAAAGATCGGCCCGGTCTGGGTGTGGGATTTCGACTTTCGAAACCGGGAGCACTACTTCATGCCCAACAAAGCGGTCGGTGGACTCCCGCTCGACCCGAACGAGTTCAAGAACGGATTCATCGTGTCTGTGGATGAACGATCCTTTGACCTATCCTACGTGGAGTATATGGGAGGCCCGCCTGAAAACTATTTTTTTCAGCGTGGATGGGGAGAGGGCATCGACAACGATGACCCCGATTCCAACAACTACTTTGCCGAGACCGTGAAGGGAGCGGCACCTTTCACATCTCCTTATCTGCTCAATTTCATCCGCTATGAACCAAAGGACTATCGGAACAATCAGCTGCGGGTGATCCAGTACCCTCCTCCTCCGGCTATCCCACCCGACCCAGAAACGTGGGAAATCCGTTCTTCGGACATCTACAGTAGCGGATTGCCTAATTTTGGAGACTTCGTCTTCGACAACTATAACGCAGAAAATGTTTCTGATCCTGACTTGACAGAAGTGCCCGTGGTTATCGGTTCATCGATGACAGCGGCAGATGCACTAAATTCCGATGATCAGTTCATCTTCTGCAAGTTCCGCGGAGGCGGTTATTTCGCTGAATTTTTCTACCCCACCGATCCGAGTAGAGGAATCGATCCTACTGCGCCGGCCCTGCACAGAGATAACCTGGATTTCAATTTTCCCGACGACGTTGAGAACGGGTTCTACCACCACGTCTGGTCTTTGGATTTGAGTTTCTTCAGCTACTTCTCGAAGACCCAGCACAAGTACAAGAACTACAGGTGGGATGCAGCGGGTTTGCTCGAACCACTCGTGGACATGGACCGCCGCATCGACGCCGCCCTCACGAACGGGAACCTGCTCAGCTTTGAGAACAACCGCTGCTATGTGTACAACAGCCACGGGAAAAAGCAGTACGATTTCCTGATGGGGGGTCTACACTTCTGTTACGAGATCTACCTCGGCGGTCCGCCCGGTGTGCCCCACACCGTGTTCACGCTGCCCGCCATGATGACGGAACGCGATCAAGAGGATGAACTGTACTTTTACGTGTACATCCTGCCCACGGACCGGCTGAAAGAGCTCCAGTAAGTAAATACGTCACTTGCCTCAATAATACTGATGGTTGTTTCATGCGCGGGCAGGGCTGCCTGCGCCCCCGGATGACTCCCTACTCCCGCATCAGAACCCGCAGATCGTCGATCAAATCGACCATTTCCGGGACATCCCGGTAGCGGGTCTTCTCGGACTCCAGGAACAGGTCGCGGGATTCGGGGCGGTCCCGGACGGCAAGCTCGAAGAGGATATCGCTCAGATCCTGAGCGGCGCTGGCCCGGCCGGCCTTCTCGAAGGCCTCGTCGTAGCGCTTGATGCGGTCCCACAGTCCGGGGAAGCTCTCCTCGCTGGCGCTTAGGAAGGTGTTCAGATAGAGCTTGCTCTGGACCAGCCCTCTCTCTCCCTGAGCGGCCACCAGGGCGTCCTCCTGCCGGGCGTACTCCTTGTAGTTGTCTACCAGTTTGTTGTAGCGCCGTTCCACGTTCTCCAGGCGGTTGATCTTCTTCTGCATTTCCTCTTCCAGATTTCCGAGCATGGCTGCCTGTTCGGCTTCCATCTGTTCGATCTGGCTGTTCAGGGAGGTGATCTCCTCCTCCATGTCCCGCTTTTCCGTCTGCAGGGTTTCGGTGAGGGCGACTTTGGATTCCAGCTCATCGGTCAGGCTGTTGACCCGCTCCTCCAGCTCGGAAGCGGATGCGCCGGCCGCAGAGCGGGTCCGTTCGATCTCCTCTTTTAGGGCGGCGATCTCCTGGTTCTTCTCCTCGATGCTCCGTTCCAGAGCGGTTGAATCGCCGCTCTGAGCATCCAGGCGGGCCTGCAGATCCCGGATCTGGCCGTTCTTCTCCTCCAGGCTCGCCTCCAGCCCGGCGATGTCGCTCTGCAGGGCGGTGAGGGCCTCACTCTCAGAACTCAAGGCTCCCCGGGCCCGGGTCTGTTCTTCAAGGGCCTGCACGGATTTTCGGATCCCCTCTACTGCGGAAGACACCTGGGTGCTGTTGGGATAACTGCCTATCAGATCGATGTAGCCGAGAATGGCGTCGTTGTACTGCTGCTGATTGTAGAGCAGCTCCGCTGAAGCCAGAGGCCCGGCCGCGTTGGAGCTGTCCCGGCGCCGCAGTTGGGCGATCCCCAGCTCGTAGCCGGAACGTCGGACCTGGCTGACCATCTTCTCCACGGTGGCGGCGTCTTCCGGCAGATAGGCCAGGGCTTTGGTGTAGCTGTCCAGGGCGGAGGCGTAGTCCCCACGCCCGAAAGCGGTTTCCGCCTGCCCAAGGAAATTCCGCAGGGTCTGCCGGCGCGCCTGCTCGGCATCATCCCCCCTGGCCAGGAAGTAGGCGTGGGCCTTGTTGATCTCCGGAATCAGGTTGAGCGCTTCCCGGTATTTAGCCTCCGCTGCGGGGATATTCCCCTGACCGAACAGGGTGTCCCCTTCGACTACCCGGTTCTTCATGGTGTTGAGCAGGTCGGCTGATGCTATCAGGGAGGTGGTATCCGCCTCGCTTTTCTGCATCTGCCCCTCTACCATGCTTCTGATCGAATCCACGACGAACAGCTCTATCTCGCGGCGCTGCAGGATATTGGGCAGGGTGGCCACCGAGGGGTCGTCCAGATACTCCTTGATCGCCTCCAGATCCTCCAGGGCGCCGTCGTAATCTCCCTCCTGGAGGTCCTCCTTCACCTGGCTGTAAAAACCGGTAAGCTGGCCTGCGGCCAGGGTCTGCTTCTCCTGCTGAGCGGCCAGCTTGTTCAGCTCCGCCTTGGCTTCCAGGGTCACCTGATTCAGCTGCGCAGCCTGGGCGTCGAGCTGAGTCCTCAGCTCAGCCTCCCGGGTCTCCGCCTCCTCCCGGACCCGCTGGCGGTCCGCTTCGGCTTGGGCCAGATTCTGCTGATACTCCTGCTGAAGCGTTCTGAGGTTCTCCTCCTGGCGCCGACGATCCTCCTCGGCCTGCTGCCTGAAGGTTTCCAGTTCCGTTTGAAATTCCGTCGTTTTCTCCGATTCCATGGCCTGCAAGCGGCTGGTGATATCCGCCTCAGAGATCCCCTGCGCACGGAGTCGATCCCGTTCCACCGCCAACTCGGCTTCCAGGGCGCTGCGCAGCTCAGCCTCCCGGGCGGCGACCTTCTCGTCCATGTTCGACTGCAGCTCCTGTCGCTGTTTGTCGATATCCTGCAGCTGGACCTGGATCTGGTTGATTTCCCGGTTCTTGGCTTGAAGGGCGGCCTCGGACTCCTTTTTCAGCTCTTCGATCAGCCTGCCCTCCGCCGAAGTGATGGCACCGCCCTCTTCCATCAACACGGTCTCTCCTCTCTGGAAGAGGGTGTAGAGGGTGAAGCCGCCGCCGGCCAGAATCGCGACGAAGAGGATGTTCACCAGGAGCGGAAACAGGAATCCCTTCTTCACGGCCTTGATGGCCATGGTTTCTGGGGTGACTGAGATCCGGCTCTCCTGGGAGACCTTTTCGATCTCTTGGAGGATCTCCTGTTGATCCTCCTTGGAGATACCAGAGCTCTCGTCTAGAGGGAACTCCTCTCCCCCCGGGTCTTCCTGGTTATGGCTGCGGATTTCAAGAGCTCGCTGAAATAACCCACTCACGTATGGTATCCCGATTCTATGATCGACTCCGGGTTGTTTAATCTACACCTACTTTTCCTTCATGATCTCCACGCCGTTCCAGTCCGCGGGAGGCGGTGTTGCTTTGAACTGGCGACAGCGATCGATCAGAAGCTGTGAGGCATAGTCGTCCGGAAAGATCTTCCGGACGTCCTGGAAATAGCGGATCGCCTGGTCGAATTCCCTCTGGTAGTAGTGCTCCATCGCCGTGTTGTGCAGGGTCCAGGCCTTGTTTTCCTGTTCGTTCAAGGTTTTTTTAGCCGAGTAGATCTTGACACCCTTGGCCCTGCCCTTCACCGCCACGGTGTCGATCAGGCGGCAGGAGACCTCCTCGTGAACTTTCTGGTGCAGGCTTTCGGAGATCAGCAGGGGCTGCTGATACTTCTTGGTCAACCCTTCCATGCGGGAGGCCAGGTTCACCATGTCGCCGATGATCGTGTAGTCCATCTTCTTGTCTGTGCCGATATTGCCTACCGTCACCACCCCGTAGTTGATGCCCACCCCGATGCGAAACTCCGGCTTGCCGAGTTCACGTTGATGAGCGTTGAAATCCCCCAACGCCTCAGTCATCTCAATGCCGGCCAGCACCGAGTTGAGAGCGTCATCCTTGTGGCGTGCCGGGGCTCCGAAAAAGGCCATGATCGCGTCTCCGATGTACTTGTCTATGGTACCGTCCCGAGCTGCGATGATGTCCACCATGACCGTGAAGTAGCGGTTCAGGGAGCTGACCAGATCATCGGGCATCATCTGCTCGGAGATGCTGGTGAAACTGCGGATGTCGGAAAAGAGGATGGAGATCACCCTGTTCTCTCCGATGAGCATCTTCTCCGGATTGGCGAAAAATTGGTCGATAACGTCAGCTGGCACAAATTTCTGAAACATGGTCCGGATCTTGTGTTCTTTTTTCTGGGCTACCGCTGCTCCCAGTGCATAGCGCTTGATCTGCTTGTAGGCCGTTTCCAATGCACCCACCATGATGTTGAAGGTGTGGGCCAGTTTGCCCGTTTCGTCGTTGTACTCCACCTCCACCCGACCGGACATGTCGTTCGTGGAGATGATCTTCTCCATGGCCTGGACGACCCGGGTCAGCGGGTTGGTCAGGTAACCGGCAAAAACCAGCACCATCACCACGCCCAGGATGATGGCGATGATCAGGATGATGCCGGTCCGCTGGGTGATTTGATTGACCTGACTGTAGAAGGTGTCCCGCTGCTCGGATACGACAATGTACCAGTCGAAGGGCGCGAAGTAGAAACCCTTGGCCACCCGTTCCTTCCCCGATATTCGGGGCGTGATCAGGTCGCCGGTCCGCGATTCCACTATCCGCCGCAGGGCTTCCCGTTCATTCTCTTCGACTGTCAGCTCTCCGGTCTGCATGGCTACTTCCAGATCGCCGTCCAGGGCGAAGATGACCTCGGTATTGCTGCGAACGATGCTGTTGGCGTAAC
>Ga0307442_1000135_pt1 | contig 30330 bp, 27 predicted proteins | sample SalMarWE160430MG_FD_202143 | JGI IMG/M metagenome (GOLD analysis project Ga0307442, IMG submission 202143) | Salt marsh sediment microbial communities from the Plum Island Ecosystem LTER, Massachusetts, United States - WE1604-30 | ecosystem: Environmental > Aquatic > Marine > Intertidal zone >...
GCGCGCCCGAGCCGAGCCGCCCGACATTGATCGGATGGAAGCCGTCGACGTCCTTGTCGGGGTCGATCGCGAAGAGCACCTTCGTCGCGTCGATCTGCTTGGGCAGCGGCAGCTGCACGAGGATGCCGTGGATCGCAGGGTCGGCGTTGAGCTTTTGAACGAGCGCGAGGAGATCCGTTTCGGAGGTGTCGACCGGCAACGTGTGCTGCTCGGAATGGAAGCCGCACTCCGCGGCCGTGCGGCTCTTGTTGCGGACATAGACGGCGCTTGCTGGATCCTCGCCGATCAGCACGACGGCGAGCCCCGGAATGACGCCCGCCTCCTTGGCCAGCCTCGTCCCCGCCGCCTTCGCCTTCTCCACCACCGAAGCGGCGACGCTCTTTCCGTCGATGCGCTTCGCCGTGCCGGCCGCTGCGTCCATGCGCCTTCTCCAAGTCCCCGACGCCCGGCTCTTAGCAGCCCTCGCGCGGCGGTGTTGTCAAATTGCGACGCCTCGGCGCATGTGCCACAGCCACAGAAGCCCTTGGAAGGGCGTACACCCGCGGAGGAACCGATGCCCCGTATCCTCTTCGAATTTGACGGCGTCTCACTCGAAGCCGAGACGCTCGCCACACCGACCGCCGCGGCAATTCTTGCCGCGCTCCCACTTGAGGCCGCAGTCCAGACCTGGGGTGACGAGGTCTATTTCGGGATCGGGGTCTCCTCGCCACGTGAAGCGGACGCCCGCGCTGTCGTCGAAGCCGGCGAGATCGCCTATTGGCTCGACGGCGAGGCCATCGCTATCGGCTTCGGCCCGACGCCGATCTCACGCGGCGAAGAGATCCGCCTCGCAAGCCCCGTCAATGTCTGGGCGCGCGCGCTCGGCGACGTGCGGACGCTGAAGAGCGTCAGACCCGGAACGCGCGTCCGGGTCTCGCAAGCCGACTGAATCGCAAGCATAGAAAGGCCGCCGGCCCTTCGGCCGGCGACCCTTCAACGCGTCGGTGAACGCTAGATCGATCTGCGTCCGCGCACAGCTCCCGCCACTGCGGAGATCAGGAACAGAATGATGGCGACGAAGAAGATGATCTTGGCGATGCCGATCGCCGCTCCGGCAATGCCGCCGAAACCGAGCACCGCCGCGATCAGCGCGATCACCAGGAAGGTGAGAGCCCATCCCAGCATGAGAAACCTCCATCTTTCGGGCGCGCCGGAAGGCGCAGCTTGCGCCAAGAACGCAAAGCCGGCTGATTTGGTTTCATACGAAGATGAGCGGCCTTTCTAGGCTCCCGCGGCGTCGTACGTCCCCTCGAGCATGAGCCGCTGCACGATCACCAGCGTCTTCGCGTCGAAAAGCCGGCCTTCGCGCGCCATCCGGAAGAGCTCTGCGAGCGGCATCTCGACCACCTCGATCTGCTCGCCTTCGTGCGCGACGCCACCGCCGTTTTCCGTCCTGTCGCCGTCCGACACCTCGGCGACGAAAAGGTGCATGCGCTCCGTCGACGTGCCGGCCGACGGCAGGATGGTCCCAAGGCTTCGAAGCGCCCCGATCTTCAGCCCCACCTCCTCCTCGGCCTCGCGGCGGGCTGCCTGTTCGGCCGTCTCGCCGGGATCAAGAATGCCACCACAGGCCTCGAGCAGGTAGGGGTCGTCGGTGTCGAGCAGACCGGTGCGCCATTGCCGGACCAAGTAGGCGACGCTTCGGGCAGGGTCGATGGCGAGCACGATCGCGGCGTCGCCGTGGTCGACCATCTCGCGCTCGTGGCGGTGAAGGGCGCCATCTGCGTCCGGCGCCTCGACGGTCAGCACGTCGAGCGTGTTCCAGCCGCTAAAGGCGCGCTTCCTGTCGACGATATGCGGCTTGCCGCCCCTCATGTGCACACACCGATCCTGGTTCCAGCCGACGACGGTGATCGTGCGGCCTGAGCCGGGCGTCAACTGCTTGGGGCTGCGGCGTCAGGCCGCCCTGATCTCGTAGGCGCGGAAGTTGTTGACGATGTGGTTCTCGAGCGCGTCGAAAAGCGGGCCTTGCGCCGCGGCGGCACGCCGCAGCTCGATCTCGTAGTGCCCGATCAGCGGCAGGCCGACCTCGTCTTCGATGATCTTGAGGTCGCCCGTCACCGAGGAGAGCGGCAGCGGCGCGACCGCGAGCCCGCCCATGACGGCGGCGAGCTGGCCGAGATAGTGCTTGCTCGTGTAGGCGAGGCGATAGGGAATTCCCGCCCTGTCGAGCCCGGCGAGCGCCTGGCGCCGCCAGCAGCAGCCGATATGCGAGACGGCGACGGGGAGCGGCGTCTTCTCGTGCGCGCAGCCATGCTTGAGGCCCGCCCACACCAGTGGCTCGCGATGCACCGTCATGCCGGAGAGCTGCCCGTGACCGGAGCTCACCAACGCGAGGTCGATCTCGTTCGCGTCGAGTTGCTTCAGAAGCTCCATGCTCGACTGGCAGGAGAGGTCCACCTCGACGTCGGGGTGGCTCGCGGCGAAGCGCGCCAGAATGTCAGGCAGAAACTGCACGGCGTAATCGTCCGGCGCGCCAAGACGGATCGTCCCTTGGATCTGCGGCGCGCGGAAGCGCTGCATCGCCTCGTCGGCGAGCTTCAGGATGCGCCGCCCATAGCCCACCAGCGCGTCGCCGTCCGGCGTCAGCGTCACCGAGCGCCCGTTCTTGGCGAAGAGCGGCCGGGAGACCTGCTCTTCCAGCTTCTTCATCTGCATGGAGACGGCCGACGGCGTGCGGAAGACGGCCTGCGCCGCCTTGTTGAAGCTGCCGGTGTCGGCGATCGCCACGAGGGTCCGCAGAAGGTCCAGCTCAAGCCCTGCGGCGCCGCGGAAATCGAGTGGAGTCTCAGTGGGTTGCGGGGACGAATTCAGTCTCACGACGCTCATTTTCGACGTTCCAGAATGTTCAGCATATCTGACCATACACATAAGTTCATTTCGTTTGATTGAGCAATAGGGAATCGTCAAATAGACGTCAGGAAACGGGTGGCTTGCCCGTCGGACTTTCCGCAAAGACCTGCAACCGCGCCGGAACTTCCGGCGAACAGAGGAGATTTGACATGCGCAACGCAGCCTATTTCATCGCCAACCAGAGCGAAGGCTCCGGAGAGGGCCTCCTGCAGTCGGCCTTCCATGTCGTCCGCCGGGCCATCAAAGTGTGGACCGACCGCCGCGCCGTGTCGCGTCTCGCCGACTTCGACGACCATCTGCTCTCCGATCTCGGCCTGACCCGGAACGACGTTCGCGCGGCGCTCGATCTGCCGTTCTCGAACGACCCCGGCCGTGAGCTGCAGGTTCGCGCTTCGCGCAACATCCGCTCCCGCTGGGGCGCCTGAGCGTGCGGCGGCGAGCCGCCGAACGGCGGACGTTCCAAGCGCTTCCGAACATGCTATCGGGGCTCCCGAGTAAGGAGCCCCGATGCGTACCGAGACCCCTCCCCTCATTCGCCTCGAAGACTATCGGCCGACCGACTATCTGATCGAGACGGTCGCCCTCGATATCCGCCTCGCGCCAGAGGCAACGCGCGTCGTCTCCCGCCTCTCCATCCGCCCTCGCGAACAAACTGCGGCCCATACGCCGCTCGTGCTCGACGGCGACGGCCTTGCTCTCCAAGACATCAAGCTCGACTCAAAGCCGCTCGCGCCGGACGCCTACGAGGCGACACCGGAGAAGCTGACGCTCAACGCGCCGCCGGCCCGGCCCTTCACGCTGGAGATCGTCACCGATCTGAACCCGGCGGCGAACAGCGCGCTGATGGGGCTTTATCTTTCCAACGGGGTCTACACGACCCAATGCGAGGCGGAAGGGTTCCGCCGCATCACCTACTTCCTCGACCGCCCCGACGTGCTCGCCGTCTACACGACTCGCATCGAAGCGGAGAAGGACGCGGCGCCGGTCCTGCTTTCCAACGGCAATCCGGTCGAATCCGGCGAGATCGCCGGCACCAGCCGCCACTACGCCGTCTGGCATGACCCGTTTCCGAAGCCCTCCTACCTCTTCGCCGTCGTCGGCGGCGCGCTCGCCTCCATCCACGACACCTTCGAGACGCGCTCGGGGCGCGTGGTGAGGCTCGCCATCTACTGCGAGCCGGGAAAGGAACAGCGCTGCCGCTACGCGATGGACGCGCTCAAGCGCTCGATGCGCTGGGACGAGGACCGCTTCGGCTGCGAATACGATCTCGACGTCTTCAACATCGTCGCCGTTTCCGACTTCAACATGGGGGCGATGGAGAACAAGGGCCTCAACGTCTTCAACGACAAATACGTGCTGGTCGACCCGGAGACCGGCACCGACCACGACTACGCGCATGTCGAGGCGGTGATCGCGCACGAGTACTTCCACAACTGGACTGGCAACAGGATCACCTGCCGCGACTGGTTCCAGCTCTGCCTGAAGGAAGGGCTGACGGTCTTCCGCGACCAGGAGTTCTCGAGCGACGTGCGCTCGCGCGCCGTAAAGCGCATCGCCGACGTGGTGGCGCTGCGTCAGCACCAGTTTCCCGAGGACGCCGGCCCGCTCGCGCATCCCGTCAGGCCGACGAGCTATCGCGAGATCAACAACTTCTACACGGCGACCGTCTACGAAAAGGGCGCGGAGATCTGCCGCATGCTCCTGACCGTGCTCGGCCGCGACCGATTTCGCGCCGGCATGAACCTCTACCTCGAGCGTCACGACGGGGACGCCGCGACGGTGGAGGATTTCCTTGCCTGCTTCGCCGAGGCTTCGGGGCAGGATCTCACGAAGCTGGCGCTTTGGTACAGCCAGGCCGGCACGCCCACCGTCACCGTCTCCCACCGCTACGAGCCGGAGAAGGAGCGGCTGACGCTGGAATTGAAGCAGGATCTGCCGGAGACGCCGGACCGCCGTCCGAAGCTCCCCATGCATATCCCGATCGCCTTCGGGCTGGTCGGGCCGGACGGGCAGGATCTGAGCTACACGCGGGCGCGCGGCGACGTGTCCGACGGCGTAATCCATCTCAAGAAGGGCCGCGACGAGGTCGTGTTCGAGGGCGTGCGCGCCGCCCCCGTCCCTTCCCTCTTCCGCCAGTTCTCGGCGCCCGTCCACGTGCACTCCGACCTCTCGCCGGAGGATCGGCTGTTCCTCATCGGCCGCGATCCCGATCCCTTCAACCGCTGGGAGGCGGTGCAGCAGATCGCGCTTTCCATGCTGGCCGACGCGGCCTCGGCGGTGAGGGCCAATGCAACGGCGGAATTCGATCCGCGCTTCGCCGAGGAGCTCGGACGGCTCGCGGGGAACGACGCCCTCGACCCCGCCTTCCGCGCACTCGCGCTCAGCCTGCCGAGCGAGACCGATATCGCCCAGGAGATCGGCCGCGACATCGACCCCGACGCCATCCACGCCGCGCGGCAGGCGCTGCTTGCCTTTCTCGGGCGTGCGATCGGCGCTTCTGTCGCCGAGGCGTCGGCGCGGGTGGCGCCGGCGGCGAAATACTCGCCCGACGCGGACAACGCCGGGCGCCGCGCCTTCATGCATGCCGCCTGGGGGCTGCAGGCGGTCGGCGGAGCGGTGTCGGGCGCCGATCTCCTGGCCCGCTTCGCCGCGGCGGAGAACCTCACCGACCGGCTGGCGGCGCTCAGGCTTCTCGTGCACCTTCGCCTCGACGGCGCCGAAGCTGCGCTCGCCCAGTTCGAGGCGCGCTATAGCGACAACCCGCTGGTGCTCGACAAATGGTTCGCCGTGCAGGCAACGGCGCCCTCGCACGCCGCCCGCGAGGCAGTGGAAACGCTCACCGAGCACCCGACCTTCTCGTTCAAGAACCCCAATCGCGTCTACGCGCTGATCCGCTCCTTCGCCGCCTTCAACCCGGTCGGGTTCAACCGGCCCGACGGATCGGGCTACCGTTTCGTCTCGCGCGTCATCGGCGACATCGACCGGCAGAATCCGTCCGTCGCGGCGCGGATCGCCACGGCCTTTCGCTCCTGGCGCATGCTTGAGCCAGGGCGGCGCGGCGAGGCGGAAAAGGCGCTCCGGGCGCTGCAAGAGGGGGAGCCGCTGTCGCGCGACCTCGGCGACATCGTCGGGCGCACGCTCGCCGGCTGAAGCGCTCGAATCGGTTGCCGGCTCAGCACGTTACCGGGCGTGCGGCGGTGTCGCGGCGACATTGCGACGAATTTTGGGGTGCCCTGTAGACAAGGGAGTCCCTCCTGATTCAAATGAAGATGATTCGGGGAGTGGCGGCCCCGGTCGAACGAGGAGGGCAAGTGATGACGCGGCCGCGGGGGGCCATAGCGTCGGCAGTGCGACATCTGCCCGACTTCCAGCGCCTCAACAGCGCTGCCCTCGCCGGACACGCTCGGCTCTTCATCCATCCGGCCTACGCGCGGCTCGTCAACAGCGAGCCTTACGTGAAGCGGCTGATCCCGATCCTGATCGTGCTCTTCGTCGTGGCGCTCGGCGCGATGCGTGTCGTGGCGCTCTATCAGGCGCGGACCGAAGCGGAGAACGCCGCCGACCTCAGGCTGGCGCTGGTGGCGAAGGCGGTCGTCAGTGAGCTTTCGCAAACGGTCGCGCCGCTTTCGCTGGCCGAGCCGTCGGAGACGCTGCAGGGACAGCTCGAGAACGCGCTTCCGCCGCTCGCCACCGATCAGGGGCGGCAGGCCCTGCTCCTGGATCCGCAAGGCATGGTGGTCGCCGCGGTGCCGCGCGGGCATGATCTTCTTGGCCACTACGCCGACGAGATTCTGGGACCGAGCCAGCCGCTCACGACGCTCGGCGAGCGCGCCGGCGTGCTCCGGCTGACGCTCTCCTCCGGCGAGGACGTGATCGCCACCGTGCACCACAACCTCGACGGCGTCGGCGCCGTCGCCGTGATGCAACCGACCTCCGGAGTCTTCGGCGAATGGCGGCGCACGGTCTCGCGCGAGGCGACCGTCTTCGTCGCGACCAGCGTCGTGCTCATCCTGCTCGGGTTCGCCTATCACGCGCAGACGGCACGCGCGCACGAGGCGGACTTCATCTATTCGGCGACGCAGGCGCGCGTGCATACCGCGCTCCGGCGCGGCCGCTCGGGCCTTTGGGAGTGGGACCTCTCGCGCGGCGCACTCTTCTGGTCGCCGTCGATGTTCGAAATCCTCGGGCTCAGGGCGGAGAACCGGCTGCTTTCGCTCGGCGAGGTCGCAGCGCTCACGCATCGCGACGACGTCGACCTCGTCGCGCTCGCCAACGCGCTGCTCGAAGCGGGCGAAGGGACCCTCGACCGCGAGTTTCGCATGCGCCACGCCGACGGCCACTGGGTGTGGATCAGGGCGCGCGCCGAAGTCGTCGCCGATGCGGCGGAAGAGCCGCATCTCGTCGGCATCGCCGTCGACGTGACGGAGGAGCACCGGCTCGCGGAGGAGTCGCGTACCGCCGACATGCGCCTGCGCGATGCGATCGAGGCGATCTCCGAGGCCTTCGTGCTCTGGGACGCGTCCAACCGCCTGGTGCTGTGCAACAGCAAATACCAGCAGCTCCACGGCCTCCCCGACCAGCTGGTGCAGCCGGGCACGTCCTATTCGCTGATCAAGCGCAACGGCCGCCGCTCCATCATCGCCGACGATCTGCCGGCGGAAGGCGCCAGCGCGCGCTCGGTCGAGGCGCGCGTGGAGGACGGGCGCTGGCTGCAGATCAATGAGCGGCGCACCAATGACGGCGGCTTCGTCTCCGTCGGCACGGACATCTCGGCGCTCAAGGAGAAGGAGACGGAGCTTCTCGAAAACGAGCGGGCGCTGCGCGAGACGGTCGTCGATCTCCGCCGCTCGCGTCAGCAGCTCGAGAAGCAGGCACAGCAGCTCGTCGAGCTCGCCGAGAAATACGCGGTGGAGAAGGAGAAGGCCGAGGACGCCAACCGCATCAAGTCGGAGTTCCTCGCCAATGTCAGCCACGAGCTCAGGACGCCGCTCAACGCGATCATCGGCTTCTCCGAGCTGATGCTTTCCGGCGCCTTCGGACCGCTCGGCGACGAGCGCTACGACGGCTACTGCCGCGACATCAACGAGGCCGGCGCATTCCTGCTTCGCGTCATCTCCGACATTCTCGACATGGCGCGGCTCGAGGCCGGGCGGATCGAGATCGACCGTGAGCCGCTCGACCTCGATCGTCTCGTTGCCGACACCATCGCAGGTGTCGCCCCGGAGGCGGAAAAGAGCGGCGTCGCCCTCGCCATTGACACGACCGCCGGCGTCACGCTCCTGGCCGACAAGGAAGCGGTGCGGCAGGTCCTCACCAATCTCCTCTCCAACGCGGTCAAGTTCACACCGCAGGGCGGCGTGGTCCGCGTCGCCACAGAAGAGCGGCCCGGGGGCGCCCTGGTCAAGGTGGAGGACACCGGCATCGGCATTCCCGCGGAGGCGCTGGCGAAGCTCGGCAATCCGTTCGAGCAGGTGCAAAGCCCGCTCACGCGAAGCCACAAGGGCTCCGGCCTCGGCCTTGCCATCTCGCGCTCGCTCATCGCGCTGCATGGCGGCGAGATGACGATCGATTCACGCGAGGGCGTGGGCACCAAGGTGACGGTGTTCCTACCCTCACGCCCCGCCGGCCTGCAGGCCGCCAGCGCCGCGTAGGACGCGCCCGTCTTATCCCTCGATGTTGTCATCCCGGAACGCGCGCAGCGCGTGTCCGGGACCCATGAACACCGCGTCGTAGGACTGCGAGTTCCTTCAACGCCGTGGTCATGGGTCCCGGTCTTACCGCTTGGCAGCAAACCGGGATGACACTGGAGAGATGTGCCCTACTCCACCTTCGTCCCGAGCACGCTCTCGAACGCCGTCCGTGTCTGCTCCTGCACGTGCTCGAGCCGTGCCTGGAGCGCCTCGAACGTCGAGACCCCTGCCCGCTCGTCGCCGACCCCGGCCTCTTCGAGCGCGACGTTCGCCGCCGCCACCATCAGCCGCTTCAACGCCTCGGGCGCCTCGTCAGGCGAGAAGGCGTTGCGGTCGGCGATGCGCCCGATCTGCAGGATCGCGGATTGAAGGGCGGTTGAAAGCGTCAGCCGCTCGCCTTCGTCCGGCCCGATCGCCCCTTCCGCTTGCGCCCGCTCCAGCGTCTGAAGCGTCGTCGCGCCGGCGCTTCGCCCGAGACCCGAAAGGACCAGGAACTGCGCGGCGAACTCGCAGTCCATCAGCCCGCCGCGTGCCAGCTTCACGTCGAACGGCCCGGAAGCCGCCTTCTCGCGCTCGATGCGGGCACGCATCGACGCGGCGTCCTTGGTGAGCGCGGCGCGGTCGCGCGGCTTGTCGACGAGCGCGTCGAGCGCCTTCGCCACGCGCGCCTGCAGCTTCGCGTCGCCGGCAATGGCGCGGCCGCGCGACATCGCCATGTGCTCCCAGCTCCACGCGTCGTTCAGCTGATAGTGCTCGAAAGCCGAGATATTGGTGGCGAGCGGCCCGGCGCGGCCGGAGGGCCTGAGCCTCAAATCCACGGCATAGGCGACGCCCTCCGCGGTCGGCGCGGAGAGCGCGGCAATGAGGCGCTGCGTCAGCCGCGCGTAATATTGCGAGGGCGCGAGCGGCTTCTCGCCGTCGGAGGCGGTGGCTTCCGGATCGTGGTCGTAGACGACGATCAGGTCGAGATCGGAGCCGGCGGTCATCTCGCGGCTTCCGAGCCGGCCGAAAGCGAGCACTGCCGTCCCGCCGCCCTTCAGGCGGCCGTGGCGCACTGCGAATTCCTCCTCGGTGCGGGTCAGAAGCGCGCGCACCGCGACCTCGGCGAGATCGGAGAAGGCTTTGCCCGCCTCCGCCGGCAACAGCGTCGCGGTCAACAGACCGACGGAAACGAGAAAGCGCCGCTCGGCGGCGAAGAGGCGCACGCGGTCGAGCATGTCCTCGTAGCGGCGCGCCTGGGCGAGGCTCCGTTCGAGCGCCGCCTCGACGGCGTCAGGCCCGGCGGCACCGGCAGCGCCGGCCGGATCGAGCAGCGCGTCGGCGACATGCGGACGGCGCGCGAAGATCTCGGCAAGCCGCGGCGCGGCGGACAGGATCGTCGCCAGCATGTCGAGGAGCTGGGGATTGTTGCGAAGCAGCGCGAAGAGCTGCGCCCCGGCGGGGAGCGCCCGCAACAGGCTGTCGAAGGCGCGGAGCGCCGCGTCGGGATTGCCGGCGCGCGCGAAGGCGGTGAGGAGCGCCGGCGTGATTTCCGTCAGGCTCTCGCGCGCCGTCGTCGAGCGCATCGCCACGAAGCGCCCGAAGTGCCAGCCGCGCACGGTCTCGGTCACCGCGGTGGGCGACTTGAAGCCGAGCGTGCGCAGCGTTTCGAGCGTTTCCGGGTCGTCCTCGCCGCCGGTGAAGACAAGGCTGCCGGTCTCGGTGGAAAGCTCGCTCCCGCCTTCGAAGAGGCGCGAGTAGCGCTTGGCAACCGTTTCCAGCTCATAGCGGAGCCGCGCTTCGAACGCGTCGACGTCGGGCACGCGCATCAGCCGGCCGATCCGTGCCAGGTCGTCACGGTCGCGCGGCATCTGATGCGTCTGCTCGTCCCTCACCATCTGCAGACGATGCTCGACCATGCGCAGGAAGACGTAGGCCTCGTCGAGCTCCGCGCGTATCGCCTCGTCGATCCAGCCCTTCTCGGTGAGCGTCGACAGCATCTCGCGCGTGCGCGTGCCGCGAAGCGCCGGGTCGCGTCCGCCGGCGATTAGCTGCTGCGTCTGCACAAAGAACTCGATCTCGCGAATGCCGCCGCGCCCACGTTTGATGTCGTGACCGGCGACGGCGACCGTGCCGTGGCCGCGATGCGCGTGCACCTGTCGCTTGATCGAATGGATGTCGGCGATCGCCGCGAAGTCCAGATGCTTGCGCCAGATGAAGGGCGCGATCTCGCGGAGGAAGGCGTTGCCCGCGGCTTGATCGCCGACGACCGTGCGCGCCTTGATGAGCGCGGCGCGCTCCCAGTTCTGGCCCATGCTCTCGTAATATCCAAGAGCCGCCGGCGCGGAGATGGCGACGCGCGTTGCGCCCGGATCGGGGCGGAGGCGAAGGTCGGTGCGGAAGACGTAGCCGTCGGCGGTGCGCTCCTGCAGGAGCGCCACGAGCGTGCGCACGATCCTGACCCAAAAGGCCGATGGCTCCGCGTCGTCCGGGAGGCCGGGCGCTTCGGGATCGAAGAGCACGATCACATCGATATCGCTCGAATAGTTGAGCTCGCGCGCGCCGTATTTCCCCATGCCGAGGATGAAGAAGCCCGCTGGCTCGGGCGGCCCGAGCCATTTCCCCCGCCGCGCCGCGTCGGCGAGCGCGAAGCGCAGCGCCGCTGCGAGCGCCGCATCGGCGAAGCGCGTCAGCAGGCCGGTGACCGCATCGAGATCAATCGCGCCAGCAAGGTCGGCGAGGCCGAGGGTCAGCGCCACGTCCTGCTTGGCGCGGCGAAGCGCCGACATCGCCTCGGCCTGCGTCTCCCACGCCCCTTCCTTGAGCAACGCGACAACCGCCTCAACACGCGCCTCCGGCGCTTGGTCGAGGATCGCGGCAAGGCGTGTGACGTCCTTTACCGAGAGATCACAGAGATAGGGGCAGTCGCCGAGCGCCGTGCCGAGGAACGCGCGCAGTCCTTCGTCGCCGAGAATTTCCTCGAGCGCGGCGCCCTGCCCTTGGCTCTCTCCGGCTTCGACGAGGCGCTCGAGCGCGGTCTCGGCGTTCGAAGAGGCCGGCAGCGCCGCGACCAGGCGGCGCAGGCTCTCAGGCGGCACCTTGCTGCGCCGCGCCGGGCAGTCTCAGGATCGCGGCAAGGCCGGGTGCGTTGTCGCAGAGCTGAAGCTCGCCGCCATGAAGCTGCGCCACAGCCGACACGAGGCTCAGGCCCAGGCCGGCCCCCGGCTTGGAGCGGCTCTCCTCCAGCCGCACGAAGCGCTCCGTCACGCGCCCGCGGTCGGCTTCGGCAATTCCCGCGCCGTTGTCGGCGACGCGAAACTCGACCGCACCATCCTTCTCGCTCACCCCGATCACGACCTCCGGCGTCCCGCTGCCCTCACCGGCATATTTGACGGCATTGTCGACGAGATTCGCAAGCGCCTGGCTCACCAGCTCGCGATGGGCGTGCGCCATCACCGGGGCGCATTCCTCGAAGCGCAGCGCGACACCTGCTTCTTCCGCCACCGGCTCGTAGAGATCCACCACGTCGCGAGCGACGTCGGCCGCGTCGAAGGTGTCGAACTCCGTGTCGGGAGAGCCGGCCTCGGCGCGGGCGATCAAAAGAAGCGCGTTGAAGGTGCGGATCAGCTGGTCCGCTTCGTCGATCGTCGCATGCAGCGCTTCGCGATAATCCGGCTCCGAGTGGCCGGTCGTCAGGGCGCGCTCGACGCGGTTGCGCATGCGCGTCAGCGGTGTCTTCAGATCGTGCGCGATGTTGTCGGATACCTGCTTCAGGCCGAGCATCAGCCGCTCGATGCGCGTCAGCATCGCGTTCAGGCTCTCGGCGAGCCGGTCGAACTCGTCGCCGGTGCCGGTCACCTCAAGCCGGCCGGAGAGATCGCCGGCGACGAAGCGGTTCGAGGTCTCGGCGATGCTGTCGATCCGCTTCAGCACGCGCCGCGACACGAAAGTCCAGGCGATCAGGCCGAGAGCCACCATCAACGCGGCGGTCAGCATGAGCGAGCGCCGCACGAGACCGACCAGCGCCTCGCGTTCGCTGACGTCGCGGCCGACGAGGACGCGCACGCCGTCGGGAAACTCGAACACGCGGACGAGCGCGGAATGCGGCTGCGATCCCTTCTCGTCGCGCGACGTGTAGGAGACGATCTTCGGCGCATCGACCGACTCGTTGAGGATCGACGCGGGCACCGTCTCGACGTTGCCGGCGATGCGATCCCCTGCAGGGTCGGTGACGAAATAGAGGCTGGCGCCCGGCTGCGCGCTGCGAAGCTCAACGACGCGCACGAGCCAGGCCGCGCCGCCGCGGTCATATTGCAGCTCGATCGACTGCAGCTCCGCGTCGACCGCATCGGCCATCTGCGACTTCAGGATGTCGCTCGTATTCCTGGCGATGTAGCCGATCAGGAATGCCGCGAAGACCGTGAAGACCGCCAGGAAGATGGCCGTGAGCTTGAAGGCGGTCGTGCGAAAGAGGCGCGGCCAGGCTCGGCTAGACATCTTCCCGCATCACGTAGCCGGAGCCACGCACCGTGTGCAGCAGCGGTCGCTCGAAGCCCTTGTCGATCTTGGCGCGAAGCCGCGACATGTGGACGTCGATGACGTTGGTCTGCGGATCGAAATGATAGTCCCAGACCTTCTCGAGCAGCATCGTGCGCGTCACGACGGTGCCGGCGTTCTTCATCAGATATTCGAGCAGGCGGAACTCGCGCGGCTGCAGCATGATCGGCTCGCCGCCGCGCTTCACCTTGCGCGCCAGGCGGTCGAGCTCCAGATCGGCGACGCGGTAAACGGTCTCCGCCTCTTTCGGCGCGCTCCTGCGGCCGAGCACCTCGACGCGCGCCAGAAGCTCGGAGAAGGCGTAGGGCTTCGGAAGATAGTCGTCGCCGCCGGCGCGCAACCCCGTCACGCGGTCGTCGACCTGACCGAGCGCGGAGAGAATCAGCACCGGCGTGCGGTTTCCCGCACCCCTCAGCTCACTGATCACCGACAGGCCGTCGCGCTTCGGTAGCATGCGATCGATGACGAGGACGTCGTAATCCTCCGCCTTCGCCCGCTCCAGGCCTTCTTCGCCGTCGAAGGCGCTGTCGGCGACGTGACCGGCCTCGCCCATGGCCTTGACCAGGTAGCTTGCAGTCTCGCGATCGTCTTCGATGACAAGGATTCGCATGGCGCTGGAATAGTCGGCTCGGGGGCGCTCCGCCAGTTCCCCGTTACGACGTGGCGGGCCGCTTGCGCGGCCCGCCTGCTGAAATCCGGACGATCGGGGGGCGTTAATCGGTCCGGCTCAGGTCGTTCGAACCGGCGTCAGCCGCGCTCGAAGGGCACGCCGACGAAGTGCGTACCGTTCTGGCCCTGGACGCGGAAGAGCACCGCGTCGCGCCCGCGATCCTGGGCGTCGGCAATGCCGGCCTCGACATCGGCGACGCTGCTCACCGACTTCGAGCCGATCGCGACGATCACGTCGCCCGCCTGCAGGCCCTTGTCGGCCGCCGGGCTCTCCTCGTTGACGCCGGCGACGCGCACGCCCTCGCCGTCGGGATTCGGCTCGAGCGTCAGCCCGAGTGCTGCGAGCGAGCCATGCTCCACTCCGTCCGGCGACTGCGACTGATCCGCGTTCGCCTGCTGCGTCCGGTCGAGGTCGTTCAGGTTGCCGAGCGTCACGTCGATTTCGTGCGACTGGCCATCGCGAAGGACGGTGACGGTCACCTTCTTGCCAGGATCGAAGCCGGCAATCATCTCCGACAGCGCCTTCGGATCCTTCACCGCCTTGCCGTCGACCGCCGTGATGACGTCGCCTGCATGGATGCCGGCGCCCTGAGCGGGGCCGTCCGGCGTCGCGTCGGCGACGATCGCACCCTCGGTGTTGTCGATGCCGAGGCTGCCCGCGATCTCGTCCGTCACCGGCTGGATCTGCACGCCAAGCCAGCCGCGCGTCACCGACCCATGGTCACGGAGATCCTGGACAATTCCCTGAATCTCCTTGGAGGGAATCGCGAAGGCTATGCCGACATTGCCGCCCGACGGCGAGAAGATCGCGGTGTTCATGCCGACCACTTCGCCGTGGACGTTGAAGGCAGGACCACCGGAGTTGCCGCGGTTAACAGGCGCGTCGATCTGCAGGAAGTTGTCGTAGGGGCCGGAGCCGATGTCGCGGCCTTCCGCCGAGATGATGCCGGCCGTCACGCTGCCGCCGAGCCCGAACGGATTGCCGACGGCGAGCACCCACTGCCCGACCTTCGGTTCGTCGGTCGCGAAGGAGACGTATTTGAAGTTGTTGCCTTCGACCTTGAGGAGCGCGATGTCGGTGCGCTCGTCCTTGCCGATCAGCTTGGCGTCGAGCTCGCGGCCGTCGTCCATGAGCACGGTGTACTGCGTCCCATCGGCGACCACATGCGCGTTGGTGACGAGATAGCCGTCATCGCTGATGAAGAAGCCCGAGCCCTGGCTCAGCCCACGGCGCGGATGGAACGGCTCGCGGCCGCCGTTACCGTTGCCGTTGTCGCCGGGCATGTCCGGCATGCCGAAGCGGCGGAAGAATTCCTGGACGCCAGGAGGAAGGTTGTCGAAGCCTTCCGGGTTACCACGGTTGGCGACGGCGGCGATCTCGGTCTTCACCTGGACGCTGACGACTGCGGGGGCGACCTGCTCGACGATGGCACTGAAGTCGGCGGGCGCCGCCGTGTCGACATGGACCGGGTCGGCGAGTGCGATATGGCCGTCAGCGAGCAAGGCGCCGGTTCCGCCGACGAGGCCGAGGCCGAAGACACTGGCGAGCAGCGCGTTGCGGAGGCGGCGGCTGCGCGTGTCCGGAGAGGGGACGTTTGTCATGGTTCTCAGAAACTCCCTTGGATCAAAAGGGCCCGCCCCGGTTTAGGGGGCGGACCGGAGGTCTGCGTCCGCGGTGCGGGGGGCGATTCCACCGCGTGCGCAGGTTTTAGATAGGACGCGCCGCCTTACGACGCAGTGTCCCCGGCGTTAACAATCGGTAAGATTCAACCTATTCCTGCCGGAGGATGCGCGCCAGCGCCTCTTCCTCGTCGCCGGAAAGGCCTTCACGCTCTCGCGAGCCCCGGCGTCGCCTGGAAAATGCGACGATAGCGCCGACTACGAGCACCCCGAGCGGCGTCAACCATAACAACAAAGTGCGCCAGGCGAAGGGCGGCTTCAGCAGGATGAAATCGCCGTATCGGGCGACGAGATAGTCGCGCACCTCCTGGTCGCTGTCGCCGGCTTCGAGCCGCTCGCGCACCAAGAGCCGCAGGTCGCGGGCGAGCGGCGCGTTCGAGTCGTCGATCGACTGATTCTGGCAGACGAGGCAGCGAAGCCCTTCGGAGATGTCGCGCGCGCGCGCTTCGAGAACCGGATCGGCGAGTTGCTCGTCCGGCTGCACGGCGAAAGCGGGCGAAAGGAGCGCCAGCGCCAGAAAGAAAGCCCCGATGAAGCCACCCAACCTCCTCGTGCCCAAGTGCACCATTCCGCCCCTTCGAGGCTTTTTCACCCCCCTCATGGTGAGGTGCGAGCAAAGCGAGCCTCGAACCACGGAGGTGAAGAAGCGCCTCAGGATGAGGGGGGTTGTGTTTGTGGTCACGCCCCCGCCTCCGCCGCCTTGCGCAGCGCGGCCCGGCGCGGCGCGCCGACGCGCAGCCGCCGGTCGGAGAGCGACAGCGCTCCGCCGAACGCCATCACCAGCGCGCCGAGCCAGATCAGCGTGACGAGCGGCTTGTAGGACGCGCGCACGGCCTGCGCTCCGTTCTCCATGCGGTCGCCGAGCGAAAGATAGATTTGCGAGAAGCCGATGGTCTTGATCGCCGCTTCGGTCGTAGAGCTTTGCCGCGCCGTGTAGAAGCGCTTGGCCGGCGCCAGCGAGAATTCTTGCTTGCCGCCGCGCGAGACCACGAAGAGCGCGCGCTCCTCGCGATAGTTCGGGCCGGTCGCCGGGGCGTTCCCCTGGAAGAGCAGCGTGTAAGCGCCGACGTCGACGGTGTCACCGGGCTTCATTGCCACGATCTCCTCGGTCGAGAACGCGCTGGCGGTGACAATGCCGAGCACGCAAACGCCCATGCCGAAATGCGCGACGACGGTGCCGAGCGCGGAGCGCGGCAGTCCGACGAGGCGCGAAAGCGTGATGCGCGCCGGCGCGCGGAAGAGCGCGACGCGCTCGGCCAGATCGACGAGGCTTCCGACGAGAATCCACACGCCAAGCGCCAGGCCGAATGGTGCGAGCGCGCCCTTCGCGCCGGTCGCGACAGCGGTGGCAACCGCTGCGAGGATCGCCGCGGCCATCGCCGCGCCGAGACGCTGCGCGGCGCCGAGAAGATCGCCGCGCTTCCAACCGAGCAGCGGCCCGAAGGGCAATGCCAGGAGCAGCGGGATCATCAGCGGCACGAAGGTCAGGTGGAAGAACGGTGCGCCGACCGAAATTTTGTCGCCCGCCAGCGCTTCGAGCGCGAGCGGATAGAGCGTGCCGACGAAGACGGTCGACACTGCGGCGACGAGGAAGAGGTTGTTGAAGACGAGCGCGCCCTCGCGGCTGATCGGCGCGAAAAGCCCGCCCTGTTTCATCTCCGGCGCACGGATCGCGAAGAGCGCCAGCGCGCCGCCGATGAAGAGCATCAAGATGGCGAGGATGAAGACGCCGCGCGTCGGATCGGTGGCGAAGGCGTGCACCGAGGTCAGCACGCCGGAGCGCACGAGGAAGGTGCCGAGCAGCGACAGCGAGAAGGTGAGGATGGCGAGAAGCACTGTCCACACTTTGAGCGCGCCGCGCTTTTCCATGACGACGGCGGAGTGGAGCAGCGCCGTTCCCGCAAGCCACGGCATGAACGAGGCGTTCTCGACCGGATCCCAGAACCACCAGCCGCCCCAGCCGAGCTCGTAATAGGCCCAGTAGGAGCCCATCGCGATGCCGGCGGTCAGGAACATCCAGGCGACGAGCGTCCACGGCCTCACCCAGCGCGCCCAGGCGGCGTCGGTGCGACCTTCTAGCAGCGCCGCGACCGCGAAGGAGAACGCAATCGAGAAGCCGACATAGCCGAGATAGAGAAGCGGCGGATGGATGGCGAGGCCGATGTCCTGGAGGATCGGGTTCAGGTCGCGGCCCTGCAGCGGTGCCGGATCGAGCCGCGCGAAGGGGTTGGAGGTGAGGAGGATGAAGATCAGGAAGGCGGAGCCGATCCAGCCTTGAACCGCCAGCGCGCGCGCGCGAAGCGCCGACGGCAGGTTCGAGCCGAACCCGGCGACGAGCGCGCCGAAGAAGGAGAGGATCAGCACCCACAGAAGCATCGAGCCTTCGTGGTTGCCCCAGACGCCGGTGATCTTGAAAAGCAGCGGCTGCGCGGAGTTGCTGTTCTCGAAGACGTTCAGAACCGAGAAGTCTGAGGTGACGTGCGCTGCGACGAGCGCGGCGAAGGCGATCGCGACGAAGCCGAAGCCGACGATCGGCGTCGTCCCTGAAACGGCGATCAATCGCTCGTCGCGCCAGCGGATCCCGATCAGCGGCACGCTCGACTGGACGAGCATCAGCGCCAGCGCGAGGACCAGCGCATAGTGGCCGAGTTCGGCGACGGAGAGCGTGCCGATCGCGCCGCTCATTGTGTCGCCTTCCCCTCGGTTTCCTGCCAGACGCCCTGCGCCTTCAGCGTGTCGACGACCTCTTTCGGCATGTAGCGCTCGTCGTGCTTGGCGAGCACGGAATCGGCTGCGACGCTGCCGTCGGCGGAAAGCGTGCCCTCGGCGATCACCCCCTGCCCCTCGCGGAAGAGGTCCGGCAGGATGCCGTGGAACTCGACCGTCACGGTCTTTGCCGTGTCGGTCACGGCAAAGCGCACGCTGCCATCGTCCTCTCGCCTGACCGAACCGTCCTCGACGAGCCCGCCGAGACGAACACGCGTGCCGGGCGAAAGCGTCTTCTCGGCAATCTCCGTCGGCGAATAGAAGAAGACGATCTGATCGCGCAGCGCGAAGAGCACGAGCGCCGCGGCGACGGCGAGCACCGCGCCGGCGCCGGCGATCATCGTCAGCCGCTTCTGCTTGCGCGTCATTGCGTGTCCGCTCCTGCCGGCGTCACGCCGAGATCGGCGATCAACGCTTCGACGCGCCCGCGCGCATTCGCATCCTCTACGCCCGCAAGCGCAGCGCGCGCGGCCTCAGCCGCATCCTCGCCACGCCCGAGCACGACATAAGAGCGGATGAGCTGCAACCATCCGTCGACGTCGGTCGGCTCGTCCTTCAGGCGCGCGGCGAGCCGCGTCACCATGCCGTTGATCATCGCGGTTCGGTCGCCGTCGCTCATGTCCGCGGCGGCGGCGACCTCGTCGCCGGTCGGGCCGGCAGCCGGTGCGGCGCTCGGATCGAGGCGCGCCAGCGACTGCACGACGAGGGGCCGCCAAGGCGCGTCGTCAGGTGCCTCGGCAAGAAGCGCGCTCAGCTCCTTGACGGCCTCGTCGCGCTTTCCCTCCTGCTCGGCGGCAAGCGCGATGTAGTAGCGCGGGCCGGGCGCTTTCGGATCGAGCGCCCGTGCTGCCTCGAAAGCCTTGCGCGCATCCTCGGTCACGATGCCGCCTTCGGCGACGAGCAGCGCTTCGCCAAGACCGCTCTGCCGCTCTGCTGTCGATCCGAGAATGCGAATAGCGTTGGCGTAGGCGCGCGCCGCGTCTTCGGCTCGGCCGAGACGCAGGTAGACCGGCGCGATCACCTCCCAGCCGCGCCCATCCTCCGGCGCCTTGGCGAGATGCTCCTCGACCTTGGCGACGAGGGTATCGATGTCGTTGGGAGCGGCCGGCGCGGAAAGGCGGGCGGCCAGAGGCAGGCCAGGAAGGCTCGGGCTGCCGAGCCCGAGATAGAGGGAGAGGGAGAGCGCCGGGATGCCGATCAGCGCGACAAGCGCAATGGCGCGGCGCGGAGTGCGGCTCTCTGTGTGGGGATGCGGCTCCTTCGCCTCTGCATCGGCGGCGATCAGCCGGCGGGCGATCTCGGCGCGCGCGGCTTCCGCCTCGCTTTCACTGATCCGCCCCTCCGCCTTGTCGCGCTGAAGCTCCGCGAGCTGATCGCGGTAGACGCGCGCCGCATGCGCGGCCGAGCTGTCGGCGGCAGGCGCGCGCGACAGCGGCATCAGCACGGCGAGGATCGCCGCGCCGGTCAGAGACGCGATGAGAACCCAAAGAAGCACGTCGGCGCGAAATCCCTGGCCAAAAGACCTTTTCGGGAGCCGATTTAGCTACGCCGCGCCGCCTGGGCAATGCGATGGATCAACACGTTCCCGGCATGGAAGCGGAAGAGCCCTACCCCACCACGACCCGCCAAACCCCGTCGGGCCGGCGGCAGGCGGTGCCCCGCACGACGCGAAGGCGCCCGCCGATCCAGATGTTGTGGGTGTATTGGCGGCAGTCGAGGCGGTTCACCTGGGTGACGGCGCCGACCTCGACACTGCCGTGCACTTCGCCGGCTCGGCTCGTCCATTCGGTCGGCCGGCCCGGCTGGCCGTATTCGAGCGCCTCGTATTCGGCCTTGAGCGCAATCGGACGGTCCGCATCGGCCAGCGAGCGCCCGACCTCCGCGCCCATCAGGCCACCCTCGATCGGCCCGATCGTCGGCTCGCCAGCGCCGACGTCGACCGGGCTTCCGATCACGCGCCCGGTGTTGGCTCCCGGAATCGTACCGGTGACGACCCCAGAGTTTGCACAGGCACCCAAGAACACCGCGCCAGCCACCGCGACGAAAACGCTAAGACGCATGACACCCCTCAAACCCTCGCCGTCCTTCAAGCACAGACCGGCCGACTCCAATCGCCATCAGATCGATGGCTGAAATCGGGCGGAAGCGCAACGCGTATCGAGACGGCAATCGCGGTGATCCGCACCGCGACTCCAGCGTGAAAGGAGGCTCAGATCGTCTTCTTCAAACGTATGTTGAGAGTGCCGGATATGTGCTCTTCGCCGTTGACGCCCACGGTAACGACAATGCGCCCCTCAGTCTCAACTTTGAAGCCAGCCATTATCGTTCGCGAGATAATGCCCGCGATTGGTGCGCGCTGTGATCTCGCATCTTCCTTGCTTTTTGCTACCAAGTCGGGAGGAACGTTGGTGAGAATTCTTTTTTCCTGCCCTGGCTGCATTAACGTTATGCTTATGTCTCTATACTCTTTGTCGATATCTAATATGAGACGCGTATATACAGCCAGTTTTGCAAAGGAGAAAGGAATTTTGTTTGCTTCAATATTGTCTGGGAAGATACCAACCACAGTGTTCATTCCGCTCTTTTCCTCGCGGACATCCTCACAAAACAAAGTGATTGCTGAGAACATTATGCGGCCTGAGAGACGCTAGAATTGACGTCCGGATCCACGATGGCAGGCTCTTGTCCGGTCGAGGACTCATGTGTCGCGCCCGGCGGAATTGGGGATACATTTGAGCCGAGCGGAGCTGGCGCACCGAGTTCAAAGGTAATTTCCCGTCCCAAAGCCCACGCAAGCTCGGCCACGCGGCCAAGAGTCAAATCCTTCTGACCTCGCATTTCGCGATTGATGACAGATCGGTGCACGCCGATGCAGCGGGCAATATCCGACTGCGTCAGTCCGCGAGACTGCTGCTCCTCCACAAGCGCTTTCTGCAATGATCGGCGCACGCGGTTGATGAATCGAGTGGCGGCGCGTCTAGGAGGGGAAATAGAGATCTGAAACGACGGCATGGGGATCGTCTCCACTCACGTATTTGGGGGCATCTAGATCAAGCTGATCGCGAAAGCGAACTGCCTGTTCGCAATAGGGGCGGTACAGTCTGAGGCGTTTGATGCGGTCTTTTGTGTCCGCGTCCACGCCGACGAAGCAGTCTTTCTGGTGGAACCAGCCAAAGAGACGAAGGTCGGCGGTTTTGAGTTCCCATATCCCTTGTCGGATATGGACAAGCGGTTTGAACTGCCAGCCGAATGCGAGCGTTTCGCCGCTGCAGAAAAGCGCAACGAGAGCGTCCAATTGCTCGGCCGGACTCTCTTCGACCTTCCAAGTCGACTCCAGCGTGGGAAGCGTGTCCTCCATCCATTGTCGCAGGCGAGGAAGCACATAGATCGAACGCCACTCTTGCTCGGATGGCCCTAGTGCCGGGTCCAGCTTGTGAAGATGCGCCGCCCTTTCCAAATCTAGGAGTGTTGCCATTTAAGTCAACAGGCTTTAGGAGCGCATCCTTCGAAATCGTAAACCAACGGTATCACGACGAGGCTGCGGCCCACAACGAGGAGGTGAGTCAAGGTGCGAGGCCCCCCGAGGAGCATGACGCAGCCGCTCGGGCGTCATTCCCCCGCCGCCGGCAGCGTGAGACGCGCGCTCAATCCGCCGAGCGCCGCATCCTCCAGGTTGAGCTTGCCGCCATAGACGCCCGCGAGCTCCGCCACGATCGAGAGCCCGAGGCCTGAGCCGGGCTTCGTCTCGTCGAGGCGTTTCCCGCGTGACAAAGCCGCGTCCCGCGCGTCCGCCGGCAGGCCCGGGCCGTCGTCGTCGAAGGAGAGAGTCAGGAAGGGGCGGCGCTCACCTTCGCCGCGGGACGCCGAGATCACCACGCGCGACTCCGCCCACTTGCAGGCGTTGTCGAGCAGGTTGCCGGCCATCTCTTCGAGGTCGTGCTTCTCGCCGCGGAAGCGAAGCTCACGCGCGACGTCGACCTCGATCGCGATGTTGCGGTCCTGGTGCACCTTCGTCATTACGCGCGCGAGCGCCGCGACCGCCGGCTCGACCGGCGTGACGACGCCGAGCACATTGCTTTGCGCGGCGATCTGCGCGCGGTTCAGGTGATGCTCCACCTGATTGCGCATGATCTGCGTCTGCTCGGCGACCTTCGTCGCGAGCGGGCCGCTCGCATTCACCGTCTCGTTCTGCAGCACGGCGAGTGGCGTCTTCAGCGCGTGCGCGAGATTGCCGACATGCGTGCGCGCGCGCTCCACGATCTCGCGGTTGGAATCGATCAGCGCATTCAAGTCGGCGACGAGTGGCTCGATCTCGCTCGGATAGTCGCCTTCGAGGTGGCGGATGTCGCCTTCGCGGATCTTCCTCAGGTCGTCGCGCACATGCCGGAGCGGGCCGAGCCCCCAGCGGACCAGGAGCGCGATGCCGACGGCAAGAAGCGCGGCGAGCCCGCCGAGCCACTGGATCACCGAGTTCTGGAAGGCGCGGATGTCGCTCACCATCGGATCGGTGTCGCCAGCGACGAGCAGCGCGTAGGTGTGGCCGGGCGCGAGCGTCACGAGCTGCTCCAGCGCGCGGAGCTCTCGCCCGCCGCTCGCTTCGATGGTGAAGCTCCGCGACGGATGGTCGGAGGTGGGGAGGTCTTTGACGGGGAGGATGTCGTAGGCGAGCGACGGCGAGAAGTCGATCACGTTGCCGGTAGTCGGATCGCGGCTTTGCCAATACCAGCCGGAGAGCGGGCGGGAGAAGCTGCCGCCGCTTCGCCCTTCGACCGCGTTCTCGTCGACCCTGCCGTCGACGTCGGTCGCGGCGATCAGCGCCAGCAGAAGCGTCTCGAGACGGTCGTCGAAGTTGCGTTCGACGGCGTTGGAGAACTGCACGATGAAGACCGCGCCGGCGACGATCAGCGCAACGGCAGCGCCGGCGGCTGCGATCAGCGCGACGCGGAGCGAAAGCGACCTGGTCCACATTCCCTGATCAGAGGGCCCCCTGATCGGAGGGCCCCTCGGCGGAGGCTTCGGCCGAGGCGATGCGGTAGCCCATGCCGCGCACCGTCTCGATCAGGTCGACGCCGAGCTTCTTCCGGAGCCGGCCGACGAACACCTCGATCGTGTTGGAGTCGCGGTCGAAATCCTGGTCGTAGAGATGCTCGGTCAGCTCGGTGCGCGAGATCACCTTGCCGCGATGGTGCATCATGTATTCGAGCACCTTGTATTCATGCGAGGTGAGCTTGATCGGCGCGCCGTCGACGGTGACGCGGCTGGCTTTCAGATCGAGCTGCACCGGACCGCAGACGAGTGTGTTCGAGGCGTGGCCGGCGGCGCGGCGCACCAGAGCGCGCACGCGCGCCAGCACCTCCTCGATGTGGAAGGGCTTCGCCACATAATCGTCGGCGCCGGCGTCGATCCCCTGCACCTTGTCGGACCAGCGGTCGCGCGCGGTGAGCAACAGCACCGGCATCGCGCGCCCGTCGCGGCGCCATTGCTCGAGCACCGAGAGGCCGTCGAGCCGCGGCAGACCGATGTCGAGCACCACCGCGTCGTAGGGCTCGGTGTCGCCGAGGAAGTGCCCCTCCTCGCCGTTGAAGGCGTAGTCGACGATGTAGCCGGCGTCGCGCAGCGCCTGGGAGAGCTGCTTGTTCAGGTCGCGGTCGTCTTCGACGACAAGTACGCGCATCGCTCTCCCTCGCGTGCCGCTCAGCCGGCCGGGACGTTGGCCGTGCTGACCTGCCCGCCCTGGTTATAGCGCACGCGGTAGGCCCAGCCGCCGCTAGCGCGGCAGAGCCGGACGTCGATGACCTGGGCGCCGCCGAGACCGGCATTCTGCAGGGCGGCCGGGAGCGGGAGAACCTGCCCCTGCGCCACCATCTGCTGGCCCTCGCCCTGCGAGACGCAGCCGCTCTGCGCCAGGCTGTCGGCGCCAAGGCCGGAAAGCGCGAGGAGGAGGGCCGCGGCCGCGAGTGCTCGAATTCGGATCATGACCGCCGTCTACACCCACACGAATGAACCGTGGCTGAATAGCCGCGGCTTTCATAGGGGTTTGGCCCGCCGGAATCCATCTACCGGAATCTATCCGCCTCCCGCGCCCTCTTGGCCGATCCCGGCGCAGAACGCCGCCCTTGCGGCGTTGTTGGCCTTGGCGTCGGCGATGGTCTCGGCCGTGTCGTAGCGCGACCACGAGACCGTCAGCCAGGCGGCGCAGACCCTGCCGATCCCCTCCGAATCAATCGCGCCGGTGCCCGTCGTCGCGCAGGAGGTCAGGATCAGCGCGAGCAGCGGCAGCAGCAGCGCTCGCCTTCTCGGCACGCTCATCGACATCCTTCAGCCCCTTCGCGACCGCGTCCTCCCTCCCCGCCCGCCGCGCGTCGCGGTCGCGCAGAATGGCGGAGAGGTTCGCGAGCACCCTGAGGGCGGCGGTGAGGAGCGCCAGCCATCGCATCGCTCAGCTTGTCTGCCGGTTGGGAACCAGCCAGACGAGGAGCGGCGTCAGCGCGGCAAGGATCGCCGAGACCGTCTCCTCCGAAAGCCCGATGTCGATCCCGCCGAGCAGCAGCGGCCGGCCGGCGTTCGTGCTGCCTGAGAAATTCGCCTGCAGCTCGTCGCGCAGCCGCTCGAATTGCTCCTCGGAGAGGTTCGCCCCGTTTTCGCCCTTGTAGACCAGCGCGCCGGACGGCCGCGCCGCATTGTCGAGCAGCGCCTTGTTCCAAGCGTTCGCCGCGTTGTGCACGTCGAGCGACACCTGCGCCGCCTCGAGCGGCGGAAAGCCGTAATAGTCGTCGAGCGGATGGAACGCGGCGACGTGAAGGATCGGGGCCCGTCGCTTTCCTGGTTGAAGCGAACGGTCCGCCCGTTCGCCGAATATTCGAACGCCGCCGGCCATCCGCTCGCGTCCGGCACAACGCTCATGCGGTCAGGACGCAGCGCATAGAGCTCGCGAACGACTCCGTCGACCGTCACCTGCTCGGCGTAGGCGTTGCCGGAAACGAGCAGGTGCACGTAGAGCGCCTCGAGAAGATCCGTGCCGCTTTGGTGCGCGTTCGGCTTCTTCAAGATCTGCAGCAACGGATGATCGTCGAGCTCCGTCGCGCCTTCATAAAGAAGCCAGGGAATCGACGCCGCCGACTCCGCCACCATCCTGACCGCGCGATAGACGATCGCGTTCTTCATGAAGCCAGCGCGCGCGAGCGCCTGAGCGTCCACACCGGCCGTCCGGCCGTATGGAGCGCGATGATCGCGCCGGCCTTCGAAGCCTTGTCTTCCGGCGCAGCCGCGCCGCTCCCCGCCGCGCGGAAGCGCGCGGGTTGTTGTCTCAACCATCGAAGCATCTGATGTCCGTGCGGTGGCTGTCGGGCGGCTCCGTCGGAAACGCCGCCGAGCCTCCCCCAACGGGGGAGCTTACGCAGAGCCGGTAGTGACAACGAAAGTCCCGGAATTCCGCCAATCCGGCCGCGGCCTTCCGTCGCCCCTTATGCGCCTTGTGCATGGCAGCATCGCGCCACCATGCTTGTTGCAACGCAGCGAGGGCCTACAAAGGGCATGCCCTCATTGGGCGTTTCCTCCCTAGACTTAGGGCCGCACCGGCAAGCCGTTGCGGCTCTTTTTTCGTACTCGCTCCGCTACCCCTCCACGATCGCCGCGGAGCCGCCGCGGGCCCCGCCCTGCGCACCGAAGCGCGAAGAGATTGAATGCGCCCTCATCGACGCGTTCGTCCGCGGACTCTCCAAGCCGATCCCACGGCCAGCCTGTCCCGGCCCAACCGGGTCGGCAAGACCACCTCCGAAAGGTGCTCTTCGCACCCTCCTCCCGGCGAGAGCCCGCCGATTCGCGGACACGCTTTCAACCAGCAGTCTGCCGGTTGCCTGTGCACAAACCCGAGCCGAAACGCCCAAAACTGCGACGAAAATGTCACGTGCCCACGCATTGTGCACGCAAAGGGAATGGTTTTCTTCTCCGGCTCTTGTTCGTGACCAGTCGAAGTCCTACCTCGGAAAGGCCCTCACAAGGGGCGTTTCCTCCCTAGACTTGGGCCGCCGGCACCTGCCGTGCGGCCCTTCTTTATGCCTGCTTTCGCCACCGTACCCGATCCAGTTTTAACGACTTTGTAGGCATGCACCTTCACGCGGCGGATACATCTAAGGGTGCATACGACCCAACAGAGTGCCATCACCGATGGCATTCCCTCCCTGGACTTGGGCCGCCGGTACCTCCGCCGTGCGGCCCATTTTCTTGACTGTCGACGCGCTCCTTATTAGCAGCGCCTTGCGCGTCAGCCGCGCCCTGCCCCAACACCGCTTCATGCAAAGCGCTTCTGAGTCTTCCCACGCGCGATCGCGCACCGAACCGTTCGCGACGTGACGCCGCCGCCTGCCTGGCTCTGGGTGGCCTTCACGCTCGCCGCGGCCACCGCCCAGACTTTCCGCAACGCCACCCAGAAAGGCCTGACCGCGCGGCTCGGCACCGTCGGCGCGACGCATATCCGCTTTCTCTTCGGCCTCCCCTTCGGGCTTCTGGCACTTCTGATCGTCGCGCTCGTCTTCGGCGAGCTGCCGACGCCGAACGCTGTGTCGCTCGCCTGGACGAGCGCCGGCGCGATCAGCCAGATCGCCGCGACCGCCTTGATGCTGGCGGCGATGCGCGAGCGCTCCTTCGTCGTCACCATCGCCTATACCAAGACCGAGCCGGTGCAGGTGGCGCTCTTCGCAGTGGTCTTTCTCGGCGAGCATCTCAGCGTGAGCCTTGCCGCCGCGGTGATGATCGCGACCGCCGGCGTCCTCGTCATGTCATGGCCGTCGCGCGCCGGCCGCGAGGTCTTCTCATGGCGACCGGCGCTTCTCGGCGTGGCGTCGGGCGCGCTGTTCGCGCTCGCCGCCGTCGGCTTCCGCGGCGGCATCACGGCGCTTCAGACGCCGGAGTTCTTTCCCGCCGCGACGCTGACGCTGGCGATCTCGCTCGCAGTGCAGACCGTGCTCCTCTCGCTGTGGCTTTTGATCCGATCGCCGGACGTGCTCGCCGGCGTGCTCGCCGCCTGGAAGCCGTCGCTGCCGGCCGGCTTCCTCGGCGCCTTCGCCTCGGAGATGTGGTTCCTCGCCTTCGCGCTGCAGACGCCGGCACGCGTGCGCACCCTCGGTCTCGTCGAGATCCTGATCGCCGGCATGGTCTCGCGCCGCCTGTTCCAGCAGGTGCCGGGCCTGCGCGACATCTTCGGCATGGCGCTCGCCGTCATCGGCATCGCGCTTCTCTTCAACGGCTGAGCCGTCAGATCCCGCGCACGCGCGGCTTCCCCTCCTTCGTCAGCATCAGCGAAGACAGCGCCCAGACCAGCGCGTCGACCCGGTCCGGCGAGCGTCCCGAGGAGAGCCCGCCCAGCGCGAAGTCGCACATTTCGTCCTCGAGCTCCGGGAACGCGCCGACGTGGCGCACCTGCCCTGCTCGTAAAGCGCCGCCACCGGCTCCGCCCTCAGATACTTGCCGCGCGACGCGCGCACCGTCTCGACCGGCACGTTCGCATCCGCCTGGCGGATCACCGCCTCCACCATCTCGCCGCCCTGGTTCACCTCGGCGACGATGCGGTCGGCCTCGAGCCGATGGAAAAGATCGACGGCGCGCTTCGCCCAGCGCGCCGGCGAGAGACGCTCCGCCGTCGCATCGGTCAACACATAGCCGTCGCCGTCCGCCCCGAGCCCCGCCGCGACGATTCCGCACGCATCGGAGCCCTCGCCCGACAACGCCGGCGGATCGACGGCCACGACAATGCGCCGCATCTCCGGCGCCGCCTTCACGCGGCACGCTTCGATCGCCGCGCGATGGCAGAGCGCGTCGGTGCGCTCCTCGATCAGCTCCGCGTCGAGTTCCTGCCGCCCGAGCCGCGTCCCTTCATAGCGCGCGACGATCTTCGTCAGGAACGCCTTCGCCAGATTGATGCGGTTGTCGATCGTGCGCGCCCGCGTCGTCACCGTGTCCGGGTCGGCGATTAGTCGCTTCACCAGCGGGATCGGGCGCGGCGTCGTGGTCACCACTTGCCGCGGCCTCGTCCCGAGCCTCAGCCCGAACTGCAGCATGTCCCATGTGGCGTCGGCATAGACCCACTTCGCCAGCTCGTCGCACCACGCCGCCTCGAACTGCGGCCCACGCAGGCTCTCCGGATCCTCCGACGAGAAAGCGAGCGCCACCGCGCCGTTCGGCAGCTCAAGTCTTCGCTTCGAGCCGACCCAGCGCGGCCGCTCCTTCCCCCAGTCCAGGCTCAAGAGCCCGGACTCGCCGTGCACCATCACCGCGCGCACGTCGGCGATCGTCTCGCCGACCAGCGCGATGCGTCCAACCTTCTCGCTCGTCTCACGAAGCGCGAGCGCCCTCACCCATTCGGCGCCGGCGCGCGTCTTCCCGGCGCCGCGTCCGGCAAGCAAAAGCCACGTCGTCCAGTCGCCCTCGGGCGGAAGCTGATCGGCGCGCGCCCAGTTATTCCAGTCCGCCAGATACGCTCGCTTCTCCCCCGGCGTCTGCTTCTTCAGCGCTTTCAGTCTCTCGATCTTCGGCGAGGCGCGCGATCCTTCGATCGATCTCGGCATCGAGCCAGGCGGGTCGTCGCGGAAGTCGTATCCGGCATCGTGCTTTTTGGTCTCGCGGGCCTTTGCGGCCTTCTCGTTTCGCTTCGATCGCATTCTCATCTCCTGGGCGCGGACCAGCTCCGTCAGCGTCCGCGCATTCGCCTCCGTGAGGCCTTCCTCGGCGAGCCGCTTCTCCAGCATCGCGACGCCGGTCGTCATCAGCTTGTTCAGCCGAAGTTCGAGAAGCTCCGGGCCGAGCGCCTTGCGGTAGGGCAGCCTGCTCTTTTCGGCGACGGCCGGACGCGCCGTCCATCCTTCTGCGATCCGGCGCGAGCGCAGCTCGCTGACCGTCAGCCCGAAGCGCTCGCGGATCGCTGCAACGCTCTCGCCCGAAAGCTCGTAAGCGCGCCGCACCTCGTCCCAGTCGACGGCGCTGCCCCTCCCCCTTGCGGGGGAGGGCCAGGGAGGGGGGAAGCATGAACACCGCCGGCCCGACTCCTCACATCACGGGAGCCATCGTGACTCGCACATGGCTCGTGCGCGGAGCGCACGCCCTCTCCCCTGGCGGGAGAGGGTGTCGGTCGGTCCTGAGCCTGTCGAAGGGGGCCGCCCGACGGGTGAGGGGGAGGATCGCCGTCCACCTCTTCTTCCAACGATGTCCCGAGAATCAAAAAGCGCCCGAAAGGGCGCCTCGCGGCCGCACTTCTTCGACCGTGCCCAAACCATGCCAGATCAGTCGTCAAGAATTTATTCCTAATTATGCACTTGACATAGCGAGGTAAGATGTTACCTGCTGAGGCTGACAGGCCGGCAATCGCTCAGGCGGACGAATCAGAGATTGAGATCACGCCCGAGATGATCGAGGCGGGGATCGACAAGCTGTATGATTTGCCAGAGCTTCTGGGCCCTTCTCGGGAGGAGCTTGGCGAGGCTCTTAAGTGCGCTTTTCACGCGATGCTTTCAGCGCATCGCGAAATTCGTGGTGCAAAGAGATAGCGCGAACCTTGAGCTTGCGAATCGCTTTTAGAGCGCCGTCAATTTCATCTTGCGGGATGTTTTGAATGCCATGACGCGGATCGGTAAACGCCATGCTCTTGAATTGGCCGGGCTGGCCCCCCTCGGTTTCGATGTACCAAGGATCGTGAACGATACGAGCGCGCCTGTCTGCGACTTTGTAGGAATCGTTCATGAGCGTCCGCGCACTTTTGCTCATTGCGGCCGGAAGTTCTCTCAAATCTGAGAGGGTCGAGATCGCTTTGCATCGTCCGCCAGCGCCCATGATCTGTGACGTGATGCATGCGCCGCGGACGGGGTCAATTTCGGCAAGGTCCCAGATGATGAGATCGAGGGCATGCTCGAAATGCGCCCACTCGGACGCCACAAGACCGATGCTTGCGTAGAAAGGATGCCCTTCCGGCAAGTCAGCATAGACGCTGAGGCCGGGTCCTCTTCCCGCGACGCGGATTGGCCCAAGGGTTATTCGACCTTTGCCCTCGGGCATTGCATCCTCCTAGAGCGCGAGGACATACTGCCGTAATGGACAAGAGTCACCAAGG
>Ga0307442_1000137_pt1 | contig 30110 bp, 16 predicted proteins | sample SalMarWE160430MG_FD_202143 | JGI IMG/M metagenome (GOLD analysis project Ga0307442, IMG submission 202143) | Salt marsh sediment microbial communities from the Plum Island Ecosystem LTER, Massachusetts, United States - WE1604-30 | ecosystem: Environmental > Aquatic > Marine > Intertidal zone >...
TGGTAATTTTTTTTCGATTAAATCGTGTATTCGTGTCTCAAAATTGTAAAAAGCATTCTGGCGAAAGGATGTGGAAAAATTATTTTCCAGAAAAACAGCTAATAAGGCTATTTTTTCATCGTTGGAGAGATCTGTTTCCATTAAATGGTCGAACATCAAGATTTCGTTGAAAACAGAAGCAATCTCTGCGATTGCAAGAGATAATCCTACATTGATGAAGTTTTGATCTCTCTGAATGTAATAGGCCTGAATTGCATGACCTAATTCGTGAGCTAAGGTGAGCAAGGAATCAACGGTATTCGTAAAATTGACAAAAACAAATGCATATTTTTTTAATTTTCCAAATTCACAAAAAGCACCCCGGTTTTTCCCTTTTCTAGGGGTAACATCAATATGTTGCAATTCATGAGTTTTTTGAACAATATCTTTAAATTCGGGGTAGAAATTTTCGTTTACTTTTTTAATCAGTTCAATCGCTTCCTCATACGTGTATTTTTTGGATATCGTACCAACTGGACAATATAAATCTGACATGTGTAATTCTTTGAGATTCAATAGTTTCTTTTTCAGGTTATAGTATCGTTCTACAACTCCATAACTTCCAGAAGTGACTTTTCCCAGTACATCAACAATATCATCACTCACTTCATTATCTAAATTCCTTCTAGAAATTGGCGTTTTAAAATTCTTTTTTTTTGATTCTAAGTCCCAATCTTTTAATATATTTGTAAAAATATGAGTGAAAATCATTTCATGATTTTTATATTTCTCAACAATAGCTCCTAACGCTTTTTTACGAATATCCTTATCTTGTTGGTACAAGTATGAGAATAATTCTGATTCAGTGAGTGTTTTTATCTGGCCATCAACTTCAAAATCATAGGTGAAACTGCTTTTAAATTCATTGTAAAGTTTCAAAAAACCACTCGCTCCTGTAATATCTTTCATTAGAATAATTTGTTCTTCTTTTTCTGAGAGTTGATGCGGTTTTCTCAAGCGATTATTCTTCAAAGCGTTTTTATATTTAACTAACTCGGGAGAATTTATTAGTTCATTAAACTTCTCATCAGAAATCCCATTCAGTTCTAAATTGAAAAATATCAATTTTTCTTGAACTTTTACAGTAAAATCCTCAACTTTTGAGTATAGTGCTTTTATTTCATCATTTAAATTATTGGTTGAATAAATTAAACTAGAATAAGTTTGTAAGTAAAACACTTTTTCAGAAATATTTTCATATTTTTTATACCAATCAAGTAAAGTTTCAGATTTAAGCTTGGGATCTTGAAGATTTCCCTTAACTTCCATTTTAAAAGTATCAGCCAGAGTAGTGATCTCTTGAATATCTATCGTAATTTCAGGATCATTGACTCCATCATAAAAATCACTCAAATCCCATTCAATAATATTATCATTCATATTGGTAATAACCCCCAAATTTTATTTGAATTTTACTTTTAATAATAAAAGAAACGATATAATAAATTTTAAAATTCTTACTATAAAGTATTTAGGATGCCTTTTTTCGCCGAAAAATTATTATAAAAATCTTTTTAACCAAGAAGAATCTTGATATTATAACTCTTTAAAATTAAGATTATTCTAATGGTAGTATATAAGTGGAAAGTATTAGCAATAACCACTATTGGAGTATTTATGTCTTCGTTAGATGGCAGTATCGTAAATATTGCAATTCCCTCAATTTCAAAGGATTTGGGTACATCATTTGAAGTCGTGCAATGGATTCCTATTATTTATTTGTTAGTAATGGCCGTGTCTCTAATAGGATTTGGGAGGTTGTCAGATTTAAAAGGAAGGAAATCTTTCTTCCTCCTCGGAATCTTTTTCTTTACTTTATCAAGCTTTTTAACTACATTTGCATCTTCAGGGGTAATAATTGTAATTTTTCGAGCAATTCAAGGAATAGGAAGTTCTTTTATTGCAGCAAACGCTCCTTCGATGATAACAGATATTTTTCCTCGTGAAGAAACCGGGAAAGCCTTAGGAATTAATGTGGCAACAATTTATGCCGGATTAGTAATAGGACCTGTATTAGGTGGATTTATTGTCCAATTTTCTTCTTGGAGACTCATTTTTTTTATTAATGTTCCAATCGGAATCTTACTTATCATTATCGGCTGGTTTAAATTAAAAAAAGTTGATCAAGGAATCAAGGGAGAAAGTTTTGATATTCGGGGGACTATTTTATTCGGATTGTTCTTATCTTCTCTTCTTTTAGCGCTAACTTTTACAAATAGCGTGGGATGGCTTTCGTTTGAAGTTCTTTTATTATTTATCATTTCTATATCAAGTATGACTTTTTTTATTTATACTGAAAGCAAAACGAAATATCCTTTAATTAAACTTAGTTTGTTTAGAGTAAATAGAATCTTTTCTTTTGCTAATTTTGCAGCTTTATTGAACTACATTGCGATTTCGGGGATAAGTTTTTTATTGTCAATTTATTTTCAATCAATATTAGGAATATCGCCTGCTTTTACGGCTTTATTGTTACTCCCAACAGCCATTACAATGGCAGTTGTAGCGCCAATAAGTGGTAGACTCTCTGATAAATATGGAACGAGGATCTTAACAACATTAGGCATGATTATCATGGGGGTGGGATTTATCCTTTCAATTATAGTTATTGGTTTTTTACCATTAATGCTCATAATTATAACCCAATTTATTGTGGGGTTGGGGGTTGGATTTTTCTCATCCCCTAATAATTCAGCAATTATGAATGCAGTAGAACCAAGAGATCATGGAATAGCTGCGGGGACGCTCTCAACTATGCGTGTTGTAGGGCAATCCATAAGTGTAGCGTTATTAAGTGCAATATTGATAAATTTTATCCCTATCACCATATTGAATCCAATATTATCAAATCCAGCTGTAATAACCGATCCGTTGGTCAAAATGGAATTTACCATGGGTATGCAAATAGCATTAATTGTTTCAACAATAATTTGTTTTATTGCGGCTCTTCTTTCATTTTTGAGAGGTAAAAGAATTGCAAATCAAATTATAGTGGAACCGTAAATTCCTTTCTAGATTTTTTGTGCCTTGCTTCAAGCACTAAAATTTCGAGATTTTTTACCATTTCTTCCAGACTTGGAAAATCTGGAATGTCATGTGCACTTAAAATTTTAGATATTCGTTTCACTTCTTTTTCTTCTCCTACTAACCAATAAAAAAAGGGTTTTGGTGCATTTCGAAGCTCCTCAATTATATCATCTAAATCATTGAATCCTCTATACAGTTTAGAACAAAAAAGCATGTTAAAAATTGCTTCAACTTCAGGATCAGCAATCAAAGCCTTGTAAACCTTTGCCATGATGACTTTTGGTTCTATATTATTCATCATTGCTTTTTCCATTGCCGGCCAAATATCGACAAACCCAAATCGGTTTGGAGGCATCCAATCTGGGAATATGCTCAAAAGCGTTTCATACGTTTCATCACTTAAAATCGGAAAATTCAAGCCATGTTTATTTGTAAGATCTGCTGTGATGGTTCCCGCACCTCCAGATCCTGCTACCATTGTCGCATTTCCCTTGATTGGAAGGGTTTTATTAGAATTATACATCATGGAAAAAGTCCTTGCGTATTGAAATAGTTCATGAAAACTATTAGCTTGGACTACGTTCGCTTGTTTTAAGATTGCATTGATCAACTTGGTGCTTTCAGAGAGTGTTCCAGTATGGCTATGTGATGCTTTTTGTCCTAATGAGGTTGTTCCCCCTTTTACCATTATTATTGTCTTATCTTGTTTTGTCATGGCTTTTTTACATAATGTTAAGAATTTCCGAGGATCTTTAAATGATTCAAGATATATCACTATAACATTTACAGTTGGATCGTCAATTAAATATTCTAAAAATTCATTCTCTCCAATATCCATCTTATTTCCTATTGAACAAGAATATCTAAATCCAATATTCGGATATTTTGAGAAGATGTGCATCAAATAACCTCCGTTTAGCATTCCAGATTGGCTCAATACTGCAATATTTCCACGATTATATTCAGTAAAGACGCCAAAACTGGTAAAGAACCCTCCTTTATTTTCTGATGAACTACTCTCGTCAAATCTAGTTAAACCCATGCAATTTGGGCCAACAACTCTGATCTTAGTAAAATTCTCCGTTATTTTTAAAATTTCATTGCGAAGTTCCAACCCTGCATCTCCAACTTCCTCGAATCCAGAAGCTTCAATTAACGCGCCCTTTATTCCCTTTTTTATACAATCTCTAAGTAAATCTGGTATCACTTGATTTGGCACGTAAAAGATTGCGATATCGACTTCATCCTTAATATCTAAGATGCTATTTTTAAATTCTAACCCATAAATCTCTCCTTTAGCATTAGGATTAATCGGAAACACTTTCCCATTAAAATTATTTGAAATCAAGTTTTGTACAATTCTATGTCCCCCTTTTAATAGATTTTTCGAAGCTCCTATTACTGCTACTGATTTTGGATTTAGAAAAGTATGAATAATGTTGTTATCAGACAAATTTGTCATTTTTAGAATAATTATAAAGTTATATGAGAAAATAATTTAATGTAAAAATAGTCTTCTACTTTCCTAAATTCAATTTATTCACAACATAACGTTTTAAGAAAAGTTTAATTTTGAATCCATACATTTAAATAGAAAAAGTGATAATTGTTTTTATAGTAAAATTTTTTTTTACAGTAAAAATATTGTGAATTTTTATGCCTGAAAAAAAAGAAAAAAAAGAAAAAAAAAAGCCAATGTTTGAAAAGGTGGGTCTTGTGTTTCGAAATCCCATGAGAGTAGAAATACTACGGGAACTTTCTTTTAATTCCCAACGCCCCGTGGATTTAGCTAATAAATTAGAAGTTGATCGTCAAAACATTAATTATCACATAGGTGCGTTGAAGAGAGGAGGAATAATTAAGACCCAGAAAATGGAAGTCTCAAAAGAGGAAGCACCAAAAATGAAAGGGGCGACAATTGATGAAGTGACTGAGAATGGAAAATTAAAAATCTCTTATGGGGTTGAACTTACAAAAAACGGTAAAGATATTGCGAACAAATTTGTAGACCCTCTTTATGAAGAAACAAATTTGGAAGAAGAGTATGAAAACTCACATATCAATAAAAAAAAAGAGGAAAAATAATTATGAAAAATGTAAGCATTCAAATTGTTGAAATGTTATTTGAAAACCCGTTAGAACTTTTAGAATTTGAAAAACATCAATCTCATGCTAATATGACAATTATCCCGATCATCTATAAGGGTAAATCATTAGAATTTATAAGTGTGAATAAAGCCGAAGAACTTGGCTTAATAAGCATAAATGAAACTGATACTGTTAGCCAATTGGAAGTTGTAAACAATAGTGATAAACAAGTCTTAATCCCTTTTGGTGTTACTGTTCACGGGGGAAAACAAGATCGAACCATATGGGAACCCATCCTTTTAGATTCAGGAGGAAAGCAGAATATTTCTGGGATAAATAAAGGAGCAGTGGAGCAAAGATACACGGTTCCGGCAAAATGTGTAGAACAATCGAGATGGAACTATGGCAAGGGAAAGGGCTTTAAATCTTCCAATACAAGACTTCATCCCAATGTTGCTTTTGAAGCTATATCTTCTGTTGGTCAAGGGTCCGTTTGGAATGAAATACAGGCTTATAGATCAGAAATGAGTTATAATGCTAATATTGCCCCAACGCAGAGTTACTTGGAAATGACTGAAAATATTGAAAATGAAACGGAAAAAATAGTATCCTCATTTAGAAATCTAGAAGATCAGTGTGGTATAGCTACTTTTATTAATGGTGAGTTTATTGGTGTAGAATTTTACGCAAACGCACAAGTGTGGGAAGAAATGAGCAAAGATATACTCAAAGCTTTTGCCATCGAATCATTGAGATTTAAAAATAAATCCAACGAAAAATCAGAACTAAGTTATGACCAATTGATCACAGCTTTACATAATTTAAATTTAAAATTTACTTCAAGAAATGGCATTGGTTTAGGCGAAGTAGTCGAATTTGAATCTCAAGATAAAAAATGGCGTGGCAATACTCTTATTCATGAAAACTCATTCGTTCAATTTTATATAGTCTCGAAAAGAGGGGGTAACACGCAGACAAATATGAGAGAGCCATTTTTTCAAACGAATGTTGAACAAAGATATATTTAGGTTCCTAATAATTATAAATTTTTTTTATATTTTTTCTATTTTATGTTTTGAAACAGACCTTACGCTTGACTTGCAAAAGTTGAAAAATAGAGTGAAATAAAAAAAATGAATATTTTCTATTTTAATTTATTAATTGCTTCCTTTAATATAACCTCAAATCTTTCTAATATAAAATTAGCATCACTTTCGGTTATAATCAAGGGAGGTTTAATTTTTACAACATTTCTTCTTAGAATTTGCCCGCGCATGGTAAGAATCGGCATTGATTCTCCCAAGTATATCCCGTGCTCTGGAGCTATCAAGATCATTTCTTCAGATAATTCTGTAAATGGTTCTCGTGTATCCTTATTCTTTATTAATTCTATTCCAATGAACAATCCATCTCCTCGAACATCTCCAATTACCTCGTATTCTTCTTGCATCTCTAAGTATCTTTTTGTTATCTTTTGTCCCATTTTTTCGCAGTTTTCTCCTAATTTTGATTCCTCTGCTACTCGGAGTGCTGCTAATCCTGCTGCAGCTAATACAGGATTGGAACTGAACGTAGTATGTTCTTCAGAAGGCCCGAATCTCTTCCTAATTTTAGGGGAAGCAATTAAAACACCTAAAGGAAATCCACCCCCAATTCCCTTTGTATAAGTAATCATATCAGGAGAAACATCGACATTTTGTTCTTTCTCATATCTCTCTGTTAAGGTGAAATACTTTCCTGTTCTCCAAAAACAAGTCTGGCATTCATCATAAATTAGATTCACTCCTTCTTCCTCACAAGTGTCTTTAAGTTTCTTTAAAAATTCGACAGGTGCTGGAATTTGACCTCCACCGGCTTGATTGGGCTCAATGATAATTCCCGCAAACTGTTTAGGGGCCATCCCTTTGATATAACTTTCAACAAGATCAAAGCATTCTAAATTACAACCAGGATCTTTTTTACCTCTAATTCCTTCTTCATACTTCCATAAACACCTGTAACAATACGGATAAGGCATCCGAGTAAAGTGATCATGTCCAAAATATTCAAATCGATTAACTGAATGGATGGGTTGAGAAGCACACCCCGTAATTAATGAATTTCCATGATATCCCCCCCAAAATACACCAAAATTATTAGCACCTCTTGATGTCATCAATGCTAACTTCATTGCTGCTTCATTTGCAAGCCCTCCTCCTTCATTATTAATTGAAACCCTTCCACCTTTGAGTTTGCCAGGAGCAAGTTCAGCAAGCTTATTAATTAATTTAGCCCTTGAAGGTGTTAATACATTATATCTCACGTGCGTTAATTTTAACATCTGTTGATATACCGCATAATTTATATCGGGGTGAGCAAAACCTAATGAGAGTACCCAGTTCATTGATGTAACATCTAACAATTCTTTCATGTTACCTTCTTTATCTCTAACTCTTACCCATGCTGAACCGGGTTCTTTTGCTTCAATCGGAATCAACGGCTCTATAAATGAATTTAAACTATGTTTTTCAAATTCCATCAAATCTTCTTCATTAACGCCAGCAGGAATTCGTTCTAATTCCTCTTTGGTCAACACAATTGGTTCAATATCTTTCATTACGATTCATTTCAAATTAAATATTTATTTTAATATTAATACTTGCTTGAAAATTAAATATACGGAATTATTTATTAACGACACTTCCTTCATATTAAAGAATAATTCTAAATGAATGATTACTTGCAAGGAATTATGGGTTGTTTTCTTCTAATTCAAGGCGTTCCTCAATCCGTTTTATTGCATTTGAAGCATGAATCCTAACAGTTCGATGGAAATCATTAACTCTGGATAATAAGGCATTTATGGCTTTTTCATCTCCAAAAGTTTCTAAAATCTTAATCATGCTTAATTTAACTTTATAATCTTCATCTTCACCAGACTTCAAATATTCTATCAATTGAGCAAAATCCTGATTTAAATTTCGCCATAATTCATTTTCGGTATCCTTTAGTTTGTACCAATTTTTTTGAAAGATATTGTAAACGGCATCAGCAGCAACCTTCTTAAGTAACCAATAGGTTGAACCCTTTTTCAAAAGAGAGATCAAGGTATTTAATGAAGAAGTCTGTCCTATTTTTCCTAAAGCGATGATTGCATTTTTCCGGATATCTACATTCCGTACTTTTAGGATACTAATTAAAGGTTCGGCAAATTCTTCTTTTCCAAGTTCTCCGAATATGAAGGCAATAATTTCCTTCATTGTATCATTATCTTTATCTAAATATGTGAATAAGTGGTTATATGAAGCCTCTTCATTGTGAAGGTATATGTTTTTAATAGCATCGATGATTTGAAATTTCATATCAATATCAGTATATTCAAAACTCACATCATCAATATTTAAAATATCTAAAAGTTGTGGCACCGCAGAAATATCTCCTATTTGACCCAAAGCTTCAATAGATGCTATGGTGACTTCAGAATATAAACTATCTAAATTATTAAATAAGGAATCTAAAGATTCTTTAATTCTGAGCTTTCCTGATACGATGATTGCGTTTTTCTTAACAATAAAATCATCAGTAAGTATAAGTTTTATGAGATCATCTTTAATCTCATCTTTTAATAAAGTTAAAATAGCAATTACAGAATTCATGAATTCTGAATCCTCTTCTTTTAAAACTTGAGTCACTTCATTCAGTACAACATTTTTATGCTCAATGAGATTCGTTATAACTTCAGGATACTTAGTTTGAAGATAACTTACATCTTCAAACGAGATATTAATACTAGATAATTCATAGCCGATTAATTTGAATATTTCAGATTTATGTTCATTTGAATAATTATCATTTTTTAAAGAATCTAAAAGATATTTTATCAAAACATCGGGTGTTAAATCTAATAGTTGATTCCTGGCATATTTTTTAATAATTTTGTTTTTTGCCTCAAGATTCTCGATAAAAAGCTTGATTTCCGAATCTTCAAATCTTGTATTGTTTATTGCTTTTAATGATGCAAGAATTATCGCAGGTTCGGTTGATTTTTGATCTATTACCCACTTTAATGGTTTTAGAGCCTTTTCAAGCTTCAGTTCTCCAAGAGCTTTTGCTGCTTCACATTTTATTTCTACTCCTTCATCTGATATCAGTAGATTCTCCAATGTATCATAGCATTCTTTACCAATCTGTGGTGTTTCTTCACAAACTAAACCTAAATATTTGATTGCTCGTATTCGTTTCGCTTCTTCCTTCGCTGAATCTAATATTTCAGTAAGCATTTTAACGGAATTAACGATCCCTAGTTCTTCTCGTCTTTGAAAAATTTCATCTGGATGAAGGTTTGGCTCCCACATATCTGAAAGCTGGATATTTTATTATATATTACAATTACTTACCATATAGCCCTTCTAATTATAAAAATTTTTTCAGTAGTTTTCATTAAAAATGTCAAAAAAAAAAATTTATTATAGATGAGACTCAATATCTTCTCACGTTAGATTTCTGAGAAGCCACCAAAAGAACTAACATTCAATGGTTTCCTCACTTGTTATTTATTTTTATCCGGAATAAATCCTTGATTGTGGTTGTTTAAGCCTTCAGATTACCTTTCTGAAGTAATGTGTAAAAAAATAAATCTTTAAATATAAGATTGGTACTAAATAGTATTAACAAATTATTATTATGGCGAGAAACAATGGAAAATAATTTGAAATTTAAATACAAATCAGTTTTATTAATAGTCATTTTTGCTTCACCATTTGTTTTTGGAGCATTTGGCTATTTAAATATTGAAAAAAACGGAGATAGTACAAATATATACGCAGATCAAATAAAAGAGAAAGAGACATATAACAATAAAGTTGAAACTCCTAATCCTTCTGATTCTGAAGCTCAATTACCAGAACCTACTAATGATTATGATTTTTATAGAAACCAACTTTTTGATCATTTTAATCTTACTTATGGTGATTATTTAAATATGGATGCACATGATAAAGGAATGTTTCATAATTACACTATTGCACTGTGGGGAAAAGAAAATGGAACATTAACTGAAGAAGAAGCTCAGCAATTAATGGAACATCACTCACCAACAGCTCTTGGAAAATATCCTAAAAGGGAAGCAATAATAGAAAATACAGATGGATCATTCATAGTAAAGTTCTCGATTACAGGTAAATGGGCTGAAAGGGTGACAAAAGTTACTGCTTATCTTGATGATGATGAAAATATCTTCTTTTGGGGTTCAAATTTTAAACAAATGCAAATTAAAGAAGAAATAACGCTATTTCCCGAAGGTCATATGGAAGATAATTATAAAAGTTGGGTTGGCAGTATAATATGGAAGGAAAAAGCATATTTTGAAATCTGGTGTGCACCAGGATATATTGATGATTGTGTTGAGATATTTATTGTAATAGAATGGGATTTTTATGATGTGTTGCATATTCTTGACCCTTGGCAGCACCAGGATACTAAATGGGAACGCTTTTCACACACAGCATACATACCTCCAGTGTCGGAGTGGCCATTATTTCCAACCACAGACATTGATTCCATAGATGATTTAATAGAGTGGACGCCTATAAACATAGTCGATGATGATACCGTAAAACCTATAGTTAGTTCTTTCATAGTTGATCAAGAAGATCTCAGGTATGATGGCTTTAATATTGATGTTCTTGACCCTCCAACTAGCATTAAAGAAGGGAAGACATACAAATACACTAATGATCAAGTATTGTTTATTTTATCTGAAGATGATTCACCACCAGGATCATTACAAATGGAATGTTACTCTGTTATAGATTCTTATGAACAATATATTGGTACTAAAGAAGTTGAATTAATAGAAACGAGTGTATATCTTACTTTGGATTTATTTGGAATACCAATTACCACAGTTTCGAATGCTATTGGCTATGGTTTTAGCTTAGCAGACAATACACCCGGCATAAAATATAAATTTGTCGTCCAAGTAAGTGATTCTGATGATGATAGAGGAGAAATCGATAGAGAAACATCAAATCCTTTAACATTTTACTTATGCTCAGACGCGAGTTCTACTTCTTCCATAGATTTTGGTTTGATTATGGGGGCAGGAGCAGGAACAGCTCAACTTGTTCAAAAACTCGATGGTGTCATTCCAGATACAGATTTTTCTCACGTTGATTTCCAAACAAATGATGAATACGAAGTTTTTCCATATAAAAAGGATACAACCCCAACAGAGATGAGTTTTGATATACAATATTATAATCCATTCGAGTTTCCAATAAGAATTCAATTAGGATATAACCAATCTGAAAATAGTCCAAGATTATCAACAAGTATCGATATTGATCAATTCAAAATTGTTGAGAATGGATTTGAAGGACGTGATAATATCTATAATGGTTTTGGATCCGGAACACCTGAGGAAATTGAAAGCAGTGTCTTTAATTCTTATATACCAAGCGAAATCAATTCTGGTGGTACCGGATTAGGTACATTATGGTTTGAGCTTGAACCTAAAGAAACAAAGATTTTTGAAGATTTTCTTAAAATTAGAGTTGAAGATTTTGAATTGTTAAGTTATTTAGACTTACAAACACTTATGGAGGAAATTTCTATGTATATTGCGACAGCTAACTCCTTATCCTCATTAGCTTTTGATTTTATGACGTATGGTATATTTGATGAAGGTTTTCAAAGTAGTTATTCACTTGATAATACATTTAACCTTTACAACGCTTTATATCTTAATCCGTACTTGCACTCATTAAAAGCTGTATCTAATTTTGGCATTAAAGTTGAAAATGTATACTACCCAAAAGTATATCTTCAAGACGAGAATGTTGCTATCTGGAATAATACTTTTTGTATAACAGATCGAGAGACTCTAAATTTATTTTTAATCGCAGACGAAGAACAAACGCTAGGTTATACTTTTGACTCTCAAACAGGATATAATCGCTTTAGATTTGCTTTTTATCCTCCCGATGAACAGGTATCCGCATTTGCTACATTTATTCAACAAAATTTATTACGTGATACTTTGTTATATATATCTTCATTTGGTTCTAGTTTGTCTGACGAAAACCCTTATAAGACATTATTAGAAGTTATTCCTATGATTACCGCTGTGGGTCTTTCTCCTCTTTTATATCATTTCGTTGAAATTATGAATGGATTCAACTCATTAGATTATAATTTTAATGAGAAACCGAACCCTGGGTTAATTTCAGTGTTAATTGATCAATTTCCAGAACTTCTGCAAGACAATGAATTAGCCATAAGAACTCTGTCATATTTAGAAAAATCATCTGAAATGGAAAGAGAGTTACAGGGATATTACGAAAGTATGAATAGATATCATACAGCAGTCATCTATAGTCAATGGTCTTCTTCTTCAAATCAACTATTTTATGCTGCAGAATTTTCTAAAAATGCAAACCAGTTTATGAATGAGATGACAATTGATTTAGCTTTTATATTAGCCACGATCAGTGATGGTCTATCTAATATAGGAATGGCTCCTTTCTCGAATGAGAATATCGATATGGTTAAAAATAACTTTGGATATGATACTAGATATCTAACAAATACATATGACCAATCAAGTTTTCGGAGTAACGACGAAAATACCAACTATTTAGCACAAACAACTCACAGATTTATAAATAATAATGCTCCTAGTGAAATTAGCGAGTTAGGTAGAGCTGCCTTAAACTCCATCTCATCTTACTCAAGTGCGAAAGATACTTTTAAGAACTTAGAAAAAACTTGTATTCATGCAGCAATAGACATTCAAAAAAATACGTTAAATTTTCCAATAATTGATGATACAGCTACTCAAGTATTAATAACTCTTAAAAAAAGTGAACTAAATAATGCTTCAATATTATTAGACAGTGGGTTATATCAATTATGTATTGATACACTTGAAGTTTTCAATGATTTTGTATTAGATAAATACATAGAAACGCGAAATCCAGAATTTTCTCACTTATACTATGAAGGTTCTAGACTTGGTTGCTTAGCACAAAAATGGAATCAATTAGATTTAGGAGTTTTTGATTATGAAGCCAAAGAAGTAGTTAATGGAAAAAGTATAGAATACATTTTTCAAATCCATAATGATATTAACTATGCAATGTATCGCACTAAAAACTTAATTGTACCCATATTCAATGTTACCGGATTACCTCCAGAAACTAATTTTAGGATCACTTACTTGAATTCAACAGAATTACCTCAAACTCTAGATGGTCACTATTATATTCCAATAGGTCCAGAAGAATCTATATTACTGAAATTTGTCGTTGAAATTCCCTTAAATAGCCCATTTGAACTAGAAATGTATAATTTTGAGATGTTGGCATTTAGTGAATTTATTGATAAGAGTACAAATTACCGACAAAATTTCACTTTAAGCATTTTAGAAGATGATTTAACTCCTCCAGAAGTTACACTTTCCTATAATGGAGATGGATACGATTCAGATCCTGGGATCCTTGAGTTTTCAGTAATAGAAGACGGTTATGGAAGTGAAGCTACCGGGAATTTAACAATTATAGGACCAGATGACTTCATCTATAAACAACAATTTGCTGAAGGCATGAATATGAAGGATCTAAGTAATCTTATTCTTAGTCCAGGAGAATATACTGCAACCTTATTTGTCGAAAACAATGACGAGGATAGAGGAGAAATTGACGAAGAAATCGATCAAATTAGTATCTCATTCGCTATTTCAGATGATGATACGGATGCTCCGGTGCTTACTCTGATTCATGATGGAGACGGTACGGATGGATCTCCAGGAGTTCTTATATTCTCAATTACCGAAGAAGACTCAGGAAGTGAAGCCACAGGATATGTAACAATTGAAGACCCATTTGGGTATATCGTAAGCAGTGAAATTTATGCTGAGGGAACATTTACTTTAGATTTGAATACATTCGATCCAAAACTTTGTGAACTTGGTTTCTACACCACGACATTACATGCCAAAAATAACGACGAAGACGGATGGGAAGGAGATGGAGAATCATCTTCTATAAGCATTGAGTTCGAAATTACTGACGATGATATAGATGGACCAGTGCTTACTCTGATTCATGATGGAGACGGTACGGATGGATCTCCAGGAACTCTAACATTCTCAATAACCGAAGAAGACTTAGGAAGTGAAGCCACAGGATATCTAACAATTGAAGGACCCAATGACTTTATTTATATAGAACAATTTGCTGAAGGAACATTTATTTTAGATTTGAATATGCTGGATCCGAAACTTTGCGAGCTTGGCTTTTGTACAGCTACACTCTATGCCGAGAATAATGATGAAGATGGATGGGATGGAGACGAAGAATCTACATCTATAAGCATTGAGTTCGAAATTACTGACGATGATATAGATGGACCACTACTTACTCTTGATCATGATGGAGATGGTACGGATGGATCTCCAGGAGTTCTTATATTCTCTATAACCGAAGAAGACTCAGGAAGTGAAGCCACAGGATATGTAACAATTGAAGGACCATTTGAGTATTTCATAATTATAGAACAATTTGCTGAAGGAACATTTACTTTAGATTTGAATATGCTGGATCCGAAAATCTGCGAGCTTGGTTTCTATACAGCTACCCTCTATGCCGAGAATAATGATGAAGACGGATGGGTTGGAGACGAAGAATCTACATCTATTAGCTTAGAATTCGAAATTACTGATGATGATGAAAATCCGCCTGTTATCACTATTACTTTAGGCGAGATAAATTGGTATACATCAGGAGATTTAGTCAACTTCACGTTTACTGTTGAAGCATTTGACGAGAGTGATTTCAGTTCGATTAATATAAATATAGGTACATATACCGCAGATTTCTTAGGATATCATGAAGCAATTTTACCAGAGGGCTTTTTTGATCTAAACGTTATAATATGGGATAATGATAATGATCGGATAATTGAAGACGATAAATTATCTTCAACTGAGATACTCTATAATATCATCTTAGATCTAACCCCTCCAGTAACAGAAATTATCATTGATCCTTTTTACGACGATGGATTAGGAAATATTTATGTTACTTTAGCTACTCAATTTACTTTAGAAGCTACCGATGAGGTATCTGGTGTTGCACACACTTATTATTGGATTGATGATGGTCCCGTTAATGAAGACATTCTAACATTTTCGTTAACAGATCTTCCAGATGGGATTTATAGAATCCATTTTCAAAGCATTGATGAAGTTGGAAATGAAGAAGACGTAAAATTTATAGACGTAACTTTAGTCAGTATAACGGTAGAATCTTATATCTCTAACGGAGTAGCCGCTGACGTGATTAATGATTTCGACGTAATCTTTAGAAAATGTAAAGAAGATGGTGTTAACGGCTTTATGCTAATAGCTACAAATCCCGGTCAAGTATTCTATCACATCGATATAACTAATTATTGGCCTATACCTTTAGATGAACTTACTATCTATCCTAATATCCCTTCAGATTTTGTGATGAAGAGCAGTGAACCTATCCATATCTATTTGGATGGAGTACAAATAACCACATCTTGCATTATCGTCGATGGAGCAATCAAAATACTCGATGTCCCCTCAGGTAGTAAAGTAGAGATTGTTATCCATTTAGATTACGGATTAAAAGGAACATTTTATGAATATCTGGAGGCATTTTGGTTAAGAATATATTCATTTGAACCCATTGTATATGGAGTTGGAGGAGACATAACAGGTGAAAACAATTTATTAACTGGTACTTATAGCTCTTCAACAGGATTTAAAGTATTTGAGAAGAAAGTTACAGCTATAGCCGGTTTTATTATGGACCAAAATGGAAATCCCATAGTAAATGCGATGGTAGAACTGCGACAGTCAGATGGAACCATTTTAGTGGCATTCACAGATGAAGATGGTCTCTATTTCTTTATTGAGCTAACGTGTGGAGATTACCAAATTCGCGTAGTTTATGAGGATTTAATATCTGAGTGGCAATTGGTAATTGCATTGAAGGATGAAATAACTTGGTTTGACTATATAGTAACTATTTTAATACCCTGAAATCGCTAATGGTTAATAATTATTAAATTTAAATCTTTTTTTTTATATTTAAAAACGAGCTTAAATGTTCTTTCTCGCAATTTAATTAGTTAAATTATAAAAATTTTTTCTGTTCTTTTCATTAAAATTATCATAATAAATTATTTAATCATTAAAATTTAATTTGTAAACCCCATAATTTTTAATCCTTTTTCTACTATTTTCCATAATAAATCAGCATTTTTTTTTCAATATGAATTAAAATTGCTTATTTGATAATAAAATTGTTAAGAATCGCTAATATCGGCTAATGCGATAAATATATAAATATAAATATATTCAAAGTTAAAATAAAATAAAGTCAATTATAAAAACGTAAGGTATTTCGTAATCGAAAGTTATTAGAATAGGATATAGCTCAAGAATTTAAAGAGTAAATACTAAATCTATTAGACTTTACAAAATTGTAGAAATAAGAGGTGGATGAATAAGAAAGATGCTGTCTGATAATCAGACCATAAATAAAAAAAAAGAGAGTACGAAAAAAATTGGGTATTACGCATGTCAATGAGGTATTAATATCAAAGGGAAAATTGATTGCAATAAACTGGTAGAATACGCTAAAGGACTTGATGGAGTAGTCATATCGAAGACGCACGCTTTTCTTTGAACCGAAAGTGGGCAAAATGAAATAATTGAAGACATCAAGGCAAAGAAATTAGATCGAGTAGTTGCTTCAGCTTGAACTCCAAGAACTCACGAGCCAATTTATCGAGGATCAATATCGGAAACAGAAATGAGTCCTTATTATTTTCAGATGGTAAACGTGCGAGAACATTGCAGCTGGTGTACTGAAAGTAGTGAAGAAGCTCTTGAGAAAGCAAAAATTCTCGTGAGAAGTGGAATCGAACGCGCAAGGGGACTAGAAATAGTTCCTATTAAAACCGTTTCCGTCGAAAAAGCGACATTAGTGATTGGTGGTGGAATTGCTGGAATGAATGCAGCATTAGATCTCGCTAATCAAGGAATTAAAGTCTACTTGGTTGAAGAGAAAACCACGATTGGAGGAAGGATGGCCCAGCTTGATCGAACGTTTCCTACAGATGATTGTAGTATCTGAATCTGTGGACCCATAATGTTGGAAGTAAATCGAAACAAAAACATTGAAGTCTTGAGCTTCAGTGAAGTAAAAAGCGTTAGTGGTTATGTCGGGAATTATGAAATCATAGTTGAGAAAAAACCTCGATTTATAGATACTGAAAAATGTAATGGGTGTGGTGCTTGCACTGAAAATTGCCCCACTTATACGACGAACTTTTTTGATGAATTCTTAGGAGCAAGAAAAACAATTGATATCGCATTTGGACAGGCAGTACCATTTTTATATGATATACATCGTGAAACTTGTGTGGAATGTTTTGCCTGTGTGGAAGCTTGTGAGTTAGACGCTATAGATTTTAGCCAATTAGCCGAAAATATAACTTTTAAAGTAGGTACAATAATAATTGCGACAGGATGGGATATTTATGAACCATTTGGTGAATATGGTTATGGTGAATTTGAAAATGTTATCACCCAAGCTCAACTCGAACGAATGCTTGCTCCAAATGGACCTTTAGAAGGTCACGTGCGAAGAATTTCTGATAATAAAAAACCACAAGAAATTGTGTTTATTCAATGCGTAGGAAGCAGGAAAACTGAACGAACGTATTGTTCGGGAGTATGTTGCATGTTAGCCCTTAAAAACGGCAAGCTTCTCAAGGAAGAATTTCCAGATTCGAATATAACCATCTGTTATATAGACATTCGTACGAACGAAAAAGGTTTTGAAGAATATTACCAACGTGCGAAGGATTCTGATATCAGAATGATTCGAGGAAAAGTAGGAGAAATAACTGAAAATCCCGAAACTAAGGATGTGAAGGTGCGCGTTTATTCTTCATTAACTGATGAAATCATTAATATAAATGCAGATTTAGTAGTTCTATCAACAGCAGCATTACCAAGTAAAGGAACGAATAAAATCGCTAAGTTGCTGAATTTAGACGTTGATAGAAATGGTTTTCTTACGGAAAGCCATTTTGGTCTATCACCGCAGGAGACAAAAACAAAAGGGATTTTCATTGCAGGATTTGCCCAAGGTCCAAAGGATATAGCCTATTCAGTTTCACAAGCTCGAGCAGCAGCAAGTAAGGTTGCGGAATTAACATCTGCAGGTGAAATTGATTTGGAACTAATTGTAGCTGAAGTTGATAAAGAATTTTGCATATCCTGTGGGCGCTGTGAAAAAGAATGTCCAAAAGGAGCAATTAGAATCATTGAATCTGAAGGAGCTGTTGTAGATGAGATAAATTGCGACGGTTGTGGAATTTGCGCGACTTGTTGTCCGACACAAGCAATTGATATTCGATATTTCCGAGATGATCAATTAATAGCTGAAATTAATGGAATGTTAGAAGGTGTTTAAACGAGATGGAATATAAGTATAATATAATAATGTTTGCTTGCCTAAAATGAGGCTATGGAGCTGCTGATTTAGCTGGTGTTTCCCGAATGAAATACACTCCCGCAATAAAGATTATTAAAGTAAGGTGTACTGGAAGAGTGGATGCTAAATATATCCTTCATTCCATAAAACAAGGCGCTGATGGCGTGATGGTCGTAGGTTGAAGACCAGATGAGTGTCAATATAAGGTCGGGAATTTTACGGCTCAAAGGCATGTCGATTTTGCTAATCACATCTTAGAAAAAAGAGGTTTTGGTAACCAAAGAGTTAACATGTACTGGTTAAGTAGTGCAGAATCAGAGAAGTTAGTTAAAAGTGTTGAAGACGCTTTTGAAAAAATCCAACGTTTAGGTCCCAATCCGATAAGTACTCAGGGTTTAGAAAAAAAAGAAGTTGCAACAACCCCATAGAATGACTCCTATAAAAAAATTCTAGTTGTAGGATGACTATCCTAGCAAGGATGGGGTTTATTATTGTTTAATTTGTTTAATTTAATTAAAAAAAGATTTGAAAAAATATGGTATCAATAGAAAAGAACGATATATTTAATAATATCCCTCTAGAAGATTTGATGGATGCAACCTATCTTGCTTCCACGAATTTTCAAGTTAGAGCATTTTTTGAAGCAAAAAATGAAATTTTGAAGATAGGAAAATATTCTGAAAAAGAATTTTACGAAATTTTAGATGCTCTGATTGATACGGAAACCGAACGAAAAATTGTTCTCGAAAAACTTCAAGGAAAAAATCCGTTATTCCTATCAGAAATAGCAGGTGAAATCACGTTATTTCCCCCCGAAAATGTAATTCGTGATGTAATCTACTTGAAAGAACAAGGTTATGTAGAGGAACACGTTGAAATAAAGACCAAAATGGTCACCAAAAAGATAAAAGGTGAAGAGAAACAAGTTGAAGTCAAGGAATATTTTTACCGTTATCAAGCAAAAAAACTTCCCGATGATTTTATGGAACTTCACTTTAAACCCGTATCAATTGTATTTGATGCAGGAGTTTGCTGTCAATGTGGATGGTGCTCTGCTATATGCCCTGTAAATGCAATTACAGTAGATGCGGATAATTTAGAAATAGATGATGAATCTTGCATAAAATGTGGATTATGTTTTAGTGTTTGTCCTCGTTCTTTTTCTATTGACCAAGCTAATGAAGCAATCAAGAAATTAGATAAAGAACTGAAATGGTCAGATAATATTGGAGCTTATTTCAATACTTATTCGGGGAGTACTAAAAATGAAGAAATAATGAAAGTAAGACAAGATGGAGGCGTAGTAACCACAATCGCCGAATACTTATTAAAGAATAAATTAGTAGACGCTGTAATTGCAGTACAACATTCAAAAGAGCTATGGAAACCTGAACCCGTCATTATCGATAACTTGAAAGATTTGTATAAAACGGGAGGTACAAAATATGCGAATTCTCCATCTTTAAAAATAATAGATCAAGCTAAAAAGTATGATCGGGTAGCTTTTGTCGGAGTTCCTTGCATGATGAAAGCTCTGGAAAAGGGAACACTATTTCCAAGTGGTTTACCCTTTTTTAAAAATATTAAATACAAGATCGGTCTTTTTTGCATGGAATCCTTTCCATATGACGGGATTTTAATGCTAGCAAAAGAGAAATTCAATAAAGACGTGAATGAATTGACAAAAATGAATATTGGGGGAGGAAAATTCATCGTTAAAATAAAATCTGGAGAACAGTTAGATGTTCCACTAAAAGAGGTCAAGAGTTATGCTCGTCATAGTTGTCACTTTTGTGAAGACTTGACATCGGATTATGCCGACATTTCTGTAGGATCCATTGGGTCACAGGATGGATGGTCTTCTGTAATAACGAGATCGAAAGAAGCAGATGAATTATATAATGATATCGTTAAAGCAGGATTAATTGAATCCCAAAGTTTAAAAGACGTTAAACCCGGACAATTTTTAGTTGAGAAAATTGGCGGAACTAAACGAAAAAATTGTAAACCAATAAATTTGAAAGAGAATCAAGATGACCACTAAATCATTTCAAGATTTAATTAAGGAAGTACATGAGAGAGGAATTTGTCAAGAATGTGGAGGCTGTGTAAGTTTTTGTAGCTCAGCAGAATTTAACATTATTGGATTTAAAGACCAATATTCTCCTCCAGTATATATTAATAAGGATAAATGCTTGGAATGTGGAATATGTTATTACATTTGTCCTCAAACCCATATTATAGACGATGAACTTAATAAGACGTATAATTTTTCAGATTATATGTCAATGCCTTTAGGAAATTTCGAAAACATTTATTCTTGTCAAGCTACCGTCAAAGAGTTCTTGGAGTATGGAACCGATGGTGGCGTGGTAAATTCAATCATTAATTTCTTAATTGAAAAAAAAATGATAGATGGTGCCGTTGTCTCCAAAACTGAAGCTCCGTTTTCAAGAGAAGCTACTTTTGCCGATAGTAAGTACGATTTATTAAAAGCATCAGGAGTAAAGTTAAATATTACTCCTCAACTGGATGAAATTCAGAAGTTTTGTACTTACACTCATTCAATTCCAAAATTGAACCATTATAAATTTAAAAAATTAGCAGTGGTAGGAACACCTTGTCAGCTATATACTATTGCTTGCATGAAAGATTTGGGAGTTACACCTTCCCAAAATGTTGAAATTTGTTTAGGATTATTTTGTTATGAAAATTTCTTTTTTGAAAAATCACAAATCGAAAAGTTCGAAAAGGATTTTAATATTAAATTTAGTGATATTAAAAAGATTAATATCAAGGAAGACGTCATATTTACGCTAAAAGATCTCGGGACGGGTGAGAAGAATATTCACGTCCCTTTTAATCATTTAAAAGATTACATGCGTGCTGCTTGTAATGCGTGCGCTGACTTTACAAACATCTATTCAGATATTTCATTTGGAGGATTAGGGTCTCCAGAAAAATATACAACCGTTATTCCTCGTACTGAAAAAGGAAAGGACTTATTTAAAAGAGTTCTTAACGCCGGTGTAATAAAACAAAGAGATCTTAGTGAAGAGAAAAAGAGAGAGATGGTGAATCTCATCACCCAATTTTCTAAGTCAAAAGTTAACCGAAAGGAACAATTCATGAAAAATTTATCTTAGAGAGGAGAAAGCAATAATAGAATCAAAAAGAGATAAAGAGCGGAAAAAACTATTTGATGATACCTTAAAATATCTTGGTAAGGTTTATGATCCAAACTTAAGAGAACTTTTAAAAAAGTGTTATCAATGTGGTCGTTGTTCAGGTGTTTGTCAATTAAGTAAAGTGCAAAAATATACTCCGAGTAAAATTATTCAACTTATTTTAGAAGGTTTTGAAGATAAAGTTCTTGATAGTGGGGATTTATGGGATTGTCTAACATGCAATCAATGTCTTAAAGACTGTCCCGAAGATATTAATTTTGCAGACATTGTCAGAACAGCAAGGTATTTAATGCGACATAGGAACCAATCTGTCGATGAGTATGTTGCTCATAAAGGAATATATACAACTCTTTCTGAAATAATGAGTAGACCTTATATAAATCCCGAAAGAAACATGGAGTGGGTCCCAAAAGGTTGTAAAATCTCAGACAAAGGAAACATATTATATTATGTAGGGTGTTTGCCCTTTTTTAACTATGAATTTGAAGGTTTAGATACAATTGCTAAAAGTACCTTGCAAATTATGTGCAAAGTTGAAAATGAGCCTATAGTTGTTTTATCCGAAGAGACTTGTTGCGGACACGATATCTATTGGGGGCAAGGTAAATTAAAAACGTTTATCAAGCTAGCAAAAAAGAATATAGACAAATTTGAAAAAACAGGAATTTCAAAGATTGTGACTGCCTGTGCGGAATGCTATAGAACATTTAAGATTGATTATGCTCAATTATTTGAGGAGTTTGAGTCGAAATTTGAAGTTAAACATCTCATCGAATATATTTACGATAATTGGAAGGAAGGAACCATTGAATTTGTAAAACCCAATAAATACGAAGAAATCACGCCTTTTACTTACCATGATCCATGTAGATTGAGTAGATTTTTATCCAAGGAGAACGACATTACAGGGATGACTCGGGAAATTTTCAAGGAATTCGAAAAATTAGGTTATAAATTTAATGAAATGAAGCATAATAAGAAAAACTCATTATGTTGTGGAGTCAATTCCTGGATGAATTGCAATGAAAAATCAAAAGCATTAAGATATACGCGAATGTTAGAGGCAAAAGAAGCTGGAAAGATAATGATTACATCTTGTCCTAAGTGTAACATTCATTTGAGCTGTCTTCAAAATGATTTCGAAGATATAGCCTCTATTGAGATATTAGATTTTTCCGAATTTTTAGTTAATCACATCAAAGTTAGAAAATCAAGGAAGAAGGAGGAGTCTAAATAATGCAAGGAAGCGTATTAGTAATAGGTGGAGGCATAGCCGGCATCCAAACTAGCCTTGATCTCACAGAATTAGGATTTAAAGTCTATCTCGTTGAGAGAAATCCTTCTATTGGAGGTAGAATGGCACAACTTGATAAGACCTTCCCTACAAATGACTGTTCATTATGTATATTGGCTCCCAAGATGGTTGAAGTGTTTAGAAACCCGAATATCGAGCTAATGACGTATCATGAGCTAAAAGCAGTATCTGGGACTCCAGGCGATTTTATAGCAACTATTATTAAGAAACCTCGTTACATTGATGAAACGAGATGCAAAGGTTGTGGAGATTGTGCTGCGAAATGTCCTAAGATCCAAGTTCCCAATCTCTTTGACATGAATTTAGGAAAAAGAAAGTCTGCTTATATACCATTTCCTCAAGCAGTCCCTCCAATTTATCTCATTGATCCTGAAATATGCTTAAAATTAACAAAAGGCGTATGTGGTGTATGTGCTAAGGTATGCCAAGCTGAGGCAATTAATTTTGAACAAGTAGAACAAGAGATAAAGATAAATGTCGGAGCAATTGTGATTGCTACGGGATTTGATATGCCCGCCGAAAAATTATCTTCAAGGTGGGGATATAGATTTGAAAACGTTGTAAGTGCTTTGGAATATGAAAGGATATTATGTGCTTCAGGACCTTTTGGTGGTCACGTGTTAAGACCAGGCGATCACGAAGAACCTGAAAAAATCGCGTTCATTCAGTGCGCAGGTTCAAGAGATCTACACGAAGGAATTCGATATTGTTCTAGCGTGTGTTGCATGTATACCGCTAAAGAAGCCATCATTACCTCCGAACATTCAGAAAAATCGAAATGTTTTGTTTTCAGGCACGACATACGTGCTTTTGGGAAGAACTTTTATGAATTCACGCAAAGAGCACAAAAGGAATATGGTGTAAAATATATTCAGACTAAAATCAGCAAGATAGAAGAAAATCCTGAAACGAAGAATTTGACAATTCACTATGAAAATTTAAAAACGGGAGAATTTGATAATTTTGAAGCTAATTTAGTGGTTTTAGCCACTCCATTGGTTCATTCATCCGGAAGTCAAGAGTTATCGGAAATATTAGGAATTGAAGTAGATGAATATAATTTTTTTAGAGAGTTAGATTATTATAACAAATCAAAATCAACAAAAGAAGGGATCTATTTATGTGGTTTTTGTCAAGGTCCAATGGACATCCCAGAGACCGTTGCAGATTCGAGTGGAGTAGCTGGACAAGTTGCAGCTTACTTAAATTCAGTAAAGTTTGAACAGATTAAAGAAAAGGATATAGAAATCCCCGAATTGGGAATTAAAGATGATGATGAACCGAGAATAGGCGTGTTGATATGTCATTGTGGAATTAATATTGGTAAATACGTACACGTTCCTTTATTGGCTGAATACGTGCGAACTTTACCAAATGTAATTCAATGTGAAGACAATCTTTACTCTTGTTCATCAGATAGCCAAGCAAGAATTAAAGAACTCATTATCAATAATAAATTAAATAGATTTATTGTGGCTTCTTGTACCCCAAGAACTCATGAAGCATTATTTCAAGAAACTTGTGTGGAAGCAGGTTTGAATAAATACTTGTTTGAAATGGTCAACATTCGAGACCAATGTTCCTGGGTTCACATGGACGATGCGGAAGCAGCGACACAAAAAGCTAAAGATTTGATAAGAATGGCAGTTGCTAAAGCACGATTATTAAAGCCCCTGAAAGAAGAATTGTTAAAAATCACCCCTACAGCATTAATCATTGGTGGTGGAATCGCAGGAATGACTGCTGCCTTAAATACAGCCAATCAAGGTTTTAAAACATTCATAGTTGAAAAGGAAACCGTTCTTGGGGGAAATTTAAATTACTTAAACGAGCTGTACCCAATCGAACAAGATGCTTCGGATTTCCTTAATCGAACCATAGATACAATCGAGAAGAATGAGAACATTCAAACGTTCTTGAATGCTAAAATAAAGAAAGTCAAGGGATACGTGGGAAACTATGTTGTTTCAGTAGAGGAATCTAATGGAAATGTCCAAGAATTAAGCATTGGAACAATCATCGTTGCCACGGGAGGCAAAGAATATAAACCCAAAGATCTCTTTCAATATAAAAAGGAGAATAAGAATGTTATAACTCAACTAGAGTTAGAGCAATTATTAAAAGAAAAAGGGAAATCGTGGCTTGATGATATCAACCGTATCACTACAATTTTATGCGTAAATGCCAGACAAAATGAAGGAATAACCTATTGCTCTAATATATGCTGTGGTAATTCAATCAAGAATATAGGACTTCTAAAGAAGCTTAAACCGGAACTTGAATTGATTGTCCTTTATAGAGATCTACAAATGGCAAAGAAAAGATATGAAGATTATTACCGAGAACGTAGAAAGGATGCAATGTTTTTGCGATATGATTTGGATAACTTGCCGATTGTAAAAAGAAAGAGTAAATCTCCTGAAAAATATGGAATAAAATATTATGATACGAACTTGCAAGACTTTTTAGAATTTGAAACAGATTTGATCGTATTGTCGACTCCAATGGTTCCATCAGACAATTTGATGGATTTAGCTAAAATGTTAAAGGTACCGTTGGATAAAAATGGATTTTTCCTCGAGGCTCATGTTAAATTAAGACCACTCGATTTTGCTACCGAAGGAATATTTCTATGCGGCTGCGCTCAATGGCCAAAAAATGTCCAAGATACAATATCCCAAGCAAATGGTGCTGCAGGAAGAGCCAGTAGATTTTTAAGTGCTAAAGAAATTACCACTTCGGGCATTGTTGCAGAAGTAAATCCAATAAATTGTATAGGTTGCGGAAAATGTGTTAGTGTTTGTGCTTATAATGCCATTGATATTTTAGATTCAATAAAGGAATATGAAGATGTAAGCCTTTTAGTGAAAAAATCGTTCATAAATTCTGCGTTATGCAAGGGATGCGGTACATGTGCAGCAACTTGCCCAAACGGGGCGATCTCTATAAAACAATATGATTTTGATCAAATAACTGCAATGATTGAGTCATTTTTATTAGAAACATAACTATACATTAAGAAGAAATAATGTCAAAAATTAAATCGAAAGAGAAGTTTCCTGATTTTAACCCAGAAATCTTAGCGTTTTGCTGTAATTGGTGTTCTTATGCAGGTGCAGATCTAGCTGGTGTATCTCGCTTTCAATATCCTCCTAATATTCGAATTGTTAGGGTAATGTGCTCTGGTCGAGTTGATCCTTCTTTTGTTATAAAAGCATTAAAAGACGGAGCCGATGGGGTTTTAATTACTGGTTGTCACATCGGAGATTGCCACTACATCACTGGAAACGAATATGCTAAGGAAAGGTTTGAAAGGTTGCATGAAATTTTAATCAAGCAACTTGGGATAAATCAAAAAAGAGTAAGGTTAGAATGGATAAGTGCTTCGGAAGGAAAGCGGTTCGCAGAGGTAATTACAGAATTCACGAATGAAATTAAAGAATTAGGACCTCTAAAAGTTCTTTAAAATATATGTTTATACCCTTTTTAATTTAGATTTACGTCAGTTTTAAATAAATTTTGATTAATCACTTTTATTCAATAATTTTCTCTAATAGAGAATTTAATATATATATTTAATATATCAAATAATATTGGTGCAATGATCTAAATTTGGTTGATTCACGTCCTTTCATCAAGAACATATAGTAATTAATAAGAAGTGAATTAAACTCGTTAGAAATAGTATGAAAATATTAAAAATTAGTTAAAATCAAGAAACATTTGCGTATTTAATTATAAGAAGTTAAAAAAATCAAAAAAATCTTCCATTCTTTTTAGCTACAACTCAATCATTTGATAAAACTTAAATTTAAATAAAGATTGTTTAGGGATTATGAATAGTCAAGAGAGAGTTTGGGCAGTACTAAACCAAGAACCAACTGATCGAGTTCCAATTCATATAATTACTTTAGATGGGAAAATATGCGATGAGGTATTAGGAAAACCTGCTCGAACCACATTCGACACTATTGACGAATTAGAGAACCAATATCCTGACGATTGGGTTGAAAGAATTAACGGAATACTCACTAATATAGAGATTTCTATATTTTCAAGATCCTTAGAAGCTGCTGCACAGCTTGGATTTGATACAGTTGGGGCGGGATATATTCCTTTTATATTCGAGAATAAAAATGATATGTCTGATATTTTTGGGAGAAAATATCAAATCATTAACACACATGGACATATTATGCCTTATTATATGGATGGTCTAATTAAAAACCGTGAAGACTGGGAAAATTTTCCTAAATCCGATTTCTCAAATATATTTATGGAAGCAAAAAAGCTTTATAAAACTGTACTGAGGAGAAAAAAAAAATGTGCGAATCCTAATATGTGCATTATGGCTCAAGATGACTATGTATCTGTGTTTCCACCTGCATGGCAGTCAATGGGTATGAATGCATTCGTTAGAAATTTAAAAAAGGACCCTAAACTAATTAAAGAGATCTTAGATTTTAGTACAGAAATAGTTATAGGGCTATTCAAGACTTATTCTGAACTAGGAGCTAAAGTATTTTTTGAAGCTAGTGATTTAGCGTTTAGATCTGGACCTCTGCTTAATCCAAAATATATAAATAAATATGTATTACCTTGTATGAAAAGAGTTACTGATGAAATCCACAAGTTAGGGGGGAAAATAATTTTTCATTCTGATGGAGATATCACCTGTCTTCTCGATTTTATCGTATCTTCTGGTTTTGATGCTGTTCATTGCTTAGAACCTCCTTATGTTAAGCTAGATCCCCTTAAAAAAAAATATGGCGAAAAATTAAGTTTCCTTGGAAATATTGATACTTCACATGTTTTAGTCAGTGGGACAAAGAGAGAAGTTGAAGATGCGGTGAAATTCGCTATTAAAAACTTAGGACAAGACGGAGGGCTCATAATTTCTCCTACTAATACCCACCCTGCAATGAATTTAAAGCAAATAGTTTGGATGATTGAAGCTACAAAAAAATATGGTATTTACCCAAATAAGCTCTAATATGTATTATTACAAATGAAATTAAAGAATTAGGCTCCCTAAAAGTTCTCTTAAAATTTTATAAATTTAATTAAAAAATTACATTAATGACAACATTTCAAAATTTAAAGATGATCACTTTCTCTAATAATTTTCCAATAATTGTCTAAAAATAGTAATGATTTTTAATCAAATGATCAAATCTTTACAAATTTAAATGAAAATATTTATATAATCGCTTATCCTTATTTTTAGAATAACATAAAATAACTTAACTGATTTGTAAGGAATCAGTCTATTTTTTAATGAAATTAATTGGGGTATTTTATAATAATGGAAGGTTCTGTCTTAGTAATAGGCGCTGGCATAGCAGGAATCCAATCTTCACTGGATCTAACTGAACTTGGCTTTAAGGTTTATCTTATCGAAAAGGAAGCTTACATTGGAGGACATATGGCTCAATTCGACAAATTATTTCCTGCTAACGACTGTAGTTTATGCGTGCTCGCTCCAAAAATGGTTGCGGTGTATAGAAATCCTAATATTTCTCTCTATACATTATCTGAAGTTAAAAAAGTATCTGGGAGAGCTGGAAACTTTAAAATTAGTATCCAGAAGAGTCCTCGATATGTGGATGAAAGCCGATGTAAAGGATGTGGAGATTGTGCTGCAAAATGTCCTAGAGTGGAAGCCCCGAATCTCTTTGACATGAATTTAGGAAAAAGAAAATCCATTTACATCCCTTTCCCACAAGCAACTCCTCCTGTGTATCTTATAGACCCAGAGATTTGTCTTTATCTCAATAGGAATGTGTGTCGGGTATGTGAAAAAGTTTGCCAGGCTGGAGCAATAGATTTTGGTCAGAAACCAGAGGATATAGAGTTTAATGTTGGTGCAATTGTAATTGCGACCGGGTATGAAATGCTAAGCGAAGAATTAGCTTCGAAATGGGGATATCAATATAAAAATGTCGTGAATGCTTTAGAATATGAAAGAATTCTTAGCCCTACTGGACCATTTGGAACCCAAATTTTAAGACCCAGTGATGAAAAAGAACCAAAAAGTATCGCATTTATCCAATGTGCTGGATCCAGTTATTTAAATGATAATGTTCCCTATTGCTCTCGAGCTTGTTGCATGTATACAACGAAGGATGCAGTTTTGACGAAGCAATACTCTCAAGACATTCAGATTTCTATATTTAGGCATAATATCAGAGTATTTGGTAAAAATTTTTATGAGTATACCAAGGAAGCTCAAGTTGATTATGGTATAAACTACCTCAATTCTGACATTAATTCTATTGAAGAAGAACCAGAATCTCATGATATTATCATTAATTATGATGATTTAAGAACGGGTGAATATGGAAAGAATTATAGGGCAAATTTAGTAGTTCTCGCAGCTCCATTAGTACCTTCTCGTGGTTCTAGAGATTTGGCTGATATTATAGATGTTAGGCTAGATAATTTTGGATTTTTTCAAGAATCTTCTTATTTTGACAAGTTACTATCGACTAAAGAGGGGGTATATTTATGTGGGTTCTGTCAAGGTCCAATGATCATTTCAGAGACAGTTGCAAATGCGAGTGGAGTTGCATCTCAAATATCTACGTTTTTGAATTCTGCTAGATACACGCAAGTAGTTGACAAAGAAATTGAGACTAAATCTGAAGAAGAAATAATAAGGATTGTTCCTCGAACATTAATAATTGGCGGGGGTATATCTGGAATAACAGCAGCGTTAAATATAAGTAATCAGGGATTTGAGACAATTCTAGTTGAAAAAAAAGATAAACTGGGTGGAAATTTGAATCATCTCAACTTGATCTATCCGACTCAAATAAAAGCATCAAATTTCTTAGAGGATAAGTTAACCCAATTATCTAATAAAGAAAATGTTAAAGTCTTTCTTAATTCTTATATAGAGGAGTTGGAAGGGTCAATAGGAAATTACCACGTAAA
>Ga0307442_1000138_pt1 | contig 29980 bp, 25 predicted proteins | sample SalMarWE160430MG_FD_202143 | JGI IMG/M metagenome (GOLD analysis project Ga0307442, IMG submission 202143) | Salt marsh sediment microbial communities from the Plum Island Ecosystem LTER, Massachusetts, United States - WE1604-30 | ecosystem: Environmental > Aquatic > Marine > Intertidal zone >...
GCATTACCACTTGGAATACTCCATCTGGTAATCAGTACAATCTATTTGTTTCTTGTTGCTTTCTTGTTTACGTGAAGTTACTAACAGTCTAGCTCTCTCAAAGATTATATCTTTTCATGAGAATACTGCATGAGGTCAATTGATGGGAACGCGTGACGGTAAAACGAAGACAATGAAAGACATTGGTTTATCACCAAGGAAATTCTCTTCACGTAAAAAAGGTGGGAGTCTTAAGTTGAAAGATCAAGAACATTCTCTTACTAAGAGAGTAATCAAAGATGGATATGATGGACCCGAGTTTATTGTGATGGGTGACGGAATGATTTCATTTCGTCAAGCCTGTCTGGATAATTGGCAGTTTAAGAGTGTACGTGAAAAATCGGGCTGGTTCATTAGAGACGAACATGGAAATGATGTAACAAATATGTCTCTAGATTCAATCGATAGTATTTGTACTCTAATTCCGGAGTACGGATCGCAAAAACAAAAGAAAGCATCTGATGAGGACTCCATCTATTCGTCGATTCAGGATAGCGTCACGTACTATGATTAAATATGAGATCATTCTATGGCACCAAATATGATTGCAGTCGGTCTTGCAGCCGAATAAGGAAAACCCATCAGTTTCTTGAGCTGTACTAAGATTGCTCTACCGCTTGGAGTAATCCATCTAGCAATCAGTACTGTCTACTTGTTTCTCGTTGCATGAAGCTACTAACACTCTAGTTCTCTCAAAGATTATATCGTTTCAAGTGAAGATAACATGAGGTCATTTAATGGGGAAAGATGATAAAGAACCGAAACGTGCACAAAGGAATATACCAGCTGGCCACCCATATGAAGGAATCGCAGCAAAGAAAAACTATGTGCAAGCCGAAGGTGGGAGTAGTAGATACAAACCTCAAGATCCTTCTACCTGTATGAGAGTTATTAGAGATGGACCTGGTGGACAGGAGTTCATTATCTCTGGTGATAGGGAAGATACGTTTGCTCAAGCCTGTGTAGATAATTGGTATTTTGAGAGTGTAAATAGAAAATCCAATTGGTATATTAGAGATGAGCATGGAAATGATGTGACTGATAGACCTCTGGGATCTATAGAAGGTATATTCACTCTGATTCTAGATTAAAGTTGAGGTCATTCTATGGTAATACGAATATATCCTGGTCGGACAGAACCATTTGTTTCGCAAAAAGCTCCCCGAAGTAAAGGCGGACGTGGTATGGGGATTGGAGCTGTAGTCTTTTTAATAGTACTACTTGGAATTTTGCTTGTAGCTGCGTATCTGATTTCACCACTAATGGAGGATCTAGTCTTTCCTGATATTGGAATCCCGTATTCGACACTCTTCCTAATTATCTTGTGCTGCATTATTGTTGCATCAATCATTGGAATCGCAAAAGGTGGTCTGGTCCATGATAGGTTTGCGGCTAGTTACAAGGAACAAGACCCATCAATTTGCAAGAGAGTAATCAGAGAGGGGTATGATGGGGCGGAGTTCATTATCACTGGTGATAAAGAGGAAACCTTTGCTCAAGCATGCAGAGCTAATTGGCATTTCGTACGAATAAACCAAAAATCAAAATGGTTCGTAAAAGATGAAAAGGGGAATGATGTGACTGATAGGTCTCTTGAATCAGCTGATGGCGTTTTCTTCATAATCCCAGAATATGGTTCTGAGATACTAAAGGAAGAAATAGATGAATCTGATGAATATTCGTCGATTCACGATAGCGTTGAGTACTATGATTAAATTCATCAGTGACTAAGTACATGCATCTGATATGATCGAGAGATTGGAGAAATCAATTAAGAATGGTCTCAGAGGTAAGTTTACCCACTTAGATCCTTTGAAAGCAATTGAAGGTCTAACAGCTGAAACAGCATGTCTTGTGCCTGAAAATGGTCAACATTCCTGTTGGCATTATCTCTACCATATCGCCTTCTGGCAAGACTTGATGCTTGGTGCATTGAGAAAAGAATCTGTTGATTGGCCAGATGACAATAAAGCAAGCTGGCCTACGAATGAATTGATGAAGAAGGATGGAGCCTGGATAGAATTAGTGAAGAAATTCGAGAAGGGCCTGATTGAAGCAGACAGTATGACAAAAAGCATCGATTCAATGGATGATCTACCTGCTTGGCCTAAAGTACCTCCATTTGCGGCCTACTTGGTCCTTGTTCAGCACAATGCCTATCACATTGGTGAACTCGTTGCAACAAGGCAAGCTTTGGGGTTATGGCCTCCTCCGGAATACAAAGAAACTTTCTAGAATACAACACTACTCTTTGAATACTTTCACAAGCACAGAGTTAAACCCAGGGGTACTACCAAAGGCTGTATGTTGGTCATCAGTTAGCAAATTGATGTTACCATCCTCTTGCCACCATCCATCCGAAGACCACACAATTCTAGGATCTACATCTTCTGTGAGTTCAAGTCGTACATTCTCAATTTTCCCCCGTACTGATTCAACTGTGACTCGATCTCCATCTGCTAGTTCAAGATTCGATGCGGTTTTAGGATGCATTCTAAGAAACGTTCGGTGTATCCCATCCATATTCTTTGGTGGCATCTGAATAGTGTCGGTCACAACATTAAATGGGCAGACATCGAGCTGACACTCCCCACAACCAATACATTTTGTTGTATCCCATATTGGAATCATCAAATTGGTCATATCAGTTGGAATTTCTAATTTCTCATTTGGAAGGTGTACAGCAAGCCCTGCTACTAGGTTTCCCAATTCTTTTCGAAGCTTCGCATGGGAATCTCCAGATTGTTCGACGTTTTTCTGCATAAGGTGGGGACTAGGTTGTACAAGCGAGATTGCTTTGTCAGGACATTCTTCGATACATTTTGCACAGGATGTGCAATAGGTGAAGCTCTTCACAGTTGCTCCCACTTTGACCGTTGTATATTGAGAGTGTAGCCGTTCTCGCAATCTGCCTGTTATCATAGTCAAGGGGTAATCTTCATAGACTAAGGGTTTAGATACTAAACTCTCCATTGGTTCTTCATAAAATGGAAGTGGATCATACCCGAGGTTTTCGAGTTCTGTTGAGTATAGTTCCACCTTTCCTGATGATGTATTGAATATGTGGTCTTTGAATGGGATCTCTGGACTAGTCGTTCGAATTCCCTCTGGATGTATTCGGAGAGATTCGATGGAAATGTGTCTGCACTCCTCACTGCTCAAGGCTAGCTTGATGGCTTCAAATTCTGTAATCTGGAAATACTCTCCAAGACCTATTCTCTCTGCTATTCCTTTCCATATATCAAATTCACTCTTTGCTTCTCCTCGAGGCTCCACTATTTTCGGGGCAAATTGAACGATTCGATGTAATTCCGAGTGAATCAAATTATCATGCTCAAAAATGAATGTCGCTGGAAGTACAATATCACACTGTTTAGCGGTATCTGTTAGTTCAAGATCGATAGAGACTTTGAATGGTATCTTCTCGAATGCCTTGATAGTTTTCTTTGTGTTTGGCCATTGAGTCATAGGACTTGCTGCCTGAATTACTAAAACCTTCAGAGGACTTTCTTCATGGCTGAGCACATATTCAGGTATATACGTTCCAGAGGGAACGATAGGAAGTATCGAATCATCTAGAAGGGCATTAAGATTTACAGCTGAGCTATTGAAGGGACTATGGTCGGATGAGAGATACTGGAATCCTCCTCCAGAAATACCTAGATATCCACAGATAGCAAGAAGGCTGTGAACTGCTCTAGCTGACCAATTTCCATTAGTATAATGATTCATACCCGCTGGCGCAGTAGTAATCAGAGCTGGCCCATGAGTTGCAAAAGTCTTCGCTAATTTCTCTATAGTATCTACTGTTACCCAAGTTGTCTCACTAACTCGTTCCTTATCAAATTCAGAAACGCGTTGCTTGTATTCTTCAAACCCGATAACATAGCTGTTCACGAAATCTTTGTCATAGAGACCCTTGGAGATAATCTCGTTAGCAATTCCAAGAGCTAAAGCACCATCGGTTCCGGGTCTGATTGTTGTGTAAATATTCGCAACCTTGGCGTAAGGCGTTCTACGTGGATCGATAACTATCAGCTTTGCGCCATTGTCTATTGCTTCTTGGATGTACTTCTTACTATGAATACTCGATTCATGCTTGTTGGTTCCCCAGATAACAATGCACTTAGAATTAGCCCAGTCACTAAGTTCATGAGGTGGGAATTTTCCAACGTTGAATCTTGCCCCTTCATATGCTGCCTCAAAACAAATCTCAACTATCCCTGGTATCATTCTGTTACCGAAGACATTACAGAATCGAGATGCATATCGTGGAGCCATGCCATCATTACCTGATCCCGAATAGATGCCAACACTCTCTGGTCCATATTTTTCCTTAGCATTACTCATTCTTTTAGCAATTTCATCAAAAGCTTCATCCCAAGAAATTCGTTTGAATGATTCGTTGGATTGTTTAAGAAGTGGGTAGAGTAGTCTATCATCAGAGTACATTCTCAAGACATGCGCATATCCCTTTGGACAACATCTTCCCAGTGTGTAGGGATGATTGGGGTCTCCCTGAAGTCGAGTAATCACCCCATTCTCGACGCTTACTATGTATGCACAAATATCCGGGCAATTCAATGCACATGCAGAATAGTGCTTCTCAGATTCCATTACATTTCTTCTCTCGAAACTGTGTCATTAAGATTTCTGATTGTCCTAGTTTGAGATGTTGATATATAGGGAAAGGCTAATCATTTAGAAAAGGAAATCTAGAATCGGTGGTAATTTGTCAAAGCGGATATACACAAGAGCTGGCGATAAGGGAAAGACTGGACTTTTATCAGGAGAACGAATCGATAAAGATGACCCACGAGTCGAATCCTACGGAACAGTAGATGAGTTGGGCTCTTTCCTAGGTGTAGCTAAGGTTCATGCATCTGAGAGAATCACTCGGTACATTGACGATATTCAACAGAAACTCTTTCTCATAAATGCAGAATTAGCAACAAATACCGAATCTCTCGAGGATGATGATCCCCTTAGAACACTTGAACGAGTCACAGCCGAAGATGTCACGCATCTCGAAGAGATTGCTGATGAATTATCTGAAGAGCTTCCTCTGATCACAAATTTCGTGATTCCGGGCGGAACAAAGGCTTCTGCGTTTCTCCATGTCTGTCGAACAGTGTGTAGAAGAGCAGAGCGCCGTATTGTGTATTTTGCAAATTCTCATTATGTAAAGGGAGAACTCATTCGATATATTAACAGATTATCTGACTTGCTCTTTGTTATGTCAAGGTATGAGAATATCGAAGAAGGCGATGGTGATAAAATCATTTCTCGTCAAGGAACAACAAAGATGACCAAGGAGTAATTAGCTTTGACAAAAGCCTCCAGCGTAAACCTAGATTAGCGAAATGCTAAACGTATATACAGACATGTGATGATTTAAAAATGCGTTCAATGTTTGGTATCTGAAGATAGATATTTATTGTTCAATTGGGTATTTGAAAAATCGTAGTGAATTAAGACTTCTGTTGTTTGAAATTAGAAATGGATTCAATTTACTATTCTTGGAGTAAATTAATGCAAACCGGAGGTTCAATGTTCATATGAAATACATACATAGAAAATTACCAAAAGTCAAGTATGAGCCCATATCTGTAAGGGACCTCCTCACGACAATGAAGACTATCTCTGAACTTATGATTGATCTTGCTTACTCTGCTCTTCTTTTCTCGAATAAGGAATTAGGAGAATGGGTGATGGAATTAGGTTCTGAAATGGATAGATTACAGTATCAGCTATTCATGACTCTATCTCTTTCTGTGCGCAAAATCGAGGATGCAGAGCTGTCTGTGGGTCTGTTTAGAGTGTGTGTAACTGCTAATCAGGTTTCAGTTGCTGCAGCAGAGATAGCCTTAGTAGCCGTAATAGGGCCTGTGATTCCTCCTTTATTTAGAGATGCTCTGCTACAAGCTGAGGAAAAACTGATTACCGGAACTATTGTCCATGACTCGGAAATATCAGGTCTGAATCAAAAGGAAATTAATGATAAGTATCATATGGGCGTTGATATTACTGCTATTCGGAGAGATGGCGTTTGGACTATCAATCCTAAACCTAATTTTTCACTTCGCCCCGAAGATACAATATTCGCTAGAGGAACCGGTAAAGGTACAAATCGATTGTATGAGCTTGCGACCGGTAATAGTCAAATCAAGAAGGAGAAAAAAGATGAAAATGCGAAAGAACTCATCGAACTCTTTCTAGATATGAAGGAAACTTCAGAATTCATGGTTTCACTTGCGTATGCTGCTGTCAAGAATGGTGATAAAGACCTAGTTAATGAGATTGCGAGCCTTGAAAATAAGATGAGGCAACTTCATGAGACCCTAGGAAAAGAAATTCTTACACTTGAAGGTGACGTGTTAGAACGCTGGTCCTTACTTAGAATAGGGGATTCCCTTAGAGCAATTGCTACGGCTGCATGGGAAATGTCTTTTGTGCCAATTAGTGGGCTTGGCACTCACCCTGTAATTAGTGCCATTGTCAATGAAGCAGAGGAGATTGTGGCCCATATTGAAGTAATCGAGGATTCATTTCTTGCGAACATGACTCTTGAGGAATTAGCACTTGAGGATAAGTACGGAGTATATGTTCAATCTGTTCAAAGAAAGGGTCAATGGATCTATCGGCCACTTCCTGAATTTCGTCTTGAAGTCGGCGATACACTCATTGTTGATGGGTACAGAGATGGAATGACTGCACTTGAGCAGGATATCGCGAAGGAATAGTAATTCTGTGCTCATGAGATGATAATAGGGATGACTCAAATGACGAAAGAGGAGCATTCTTCGCGTGTGATTTCACAAATATCATCTTCAGTTATATCTGAACTTCGAAAGACTTCTATCATCTTTCGGACGGTTCATCGACCTAGAACTTTTGAACGAACTTTTCGTCAGTCAATATTTTCATTAGTATTTGATTTAGGTGGGCTCATTGCAGGGTTTTTGATGGTAACCTTTTTTGTTACCATCTCTGATGTTAAATGGGGCTTACTTCTCTATCCTGGTGTTTTAAGCGCTAGAGGAGTTATTGGGGGTATTTTCTCAGGCCGTATCAGTAGCGGTCTTCATACGGGTAGCATTTCTCCGACATTCTCCAACAATAGGAGTGAATTCAGGTTACTTTGGAGAGCAGTTACTGTTCTAACCCTCGAGAGTTGCATTCTTCTCTCAACTCTATCTTTCGTCATGGGCATCCTCTTTCTCGGTCTGCAAATTGTGGATATTGTTTCGATTGTAATTGTGATAACATCTACAATGGCATTATCGCTTGGGCTTGTTGCTCCAGTTACAGCTGCAGTCTCGTTTTGGTCATTCAAAAAGGGGATGGATCCAGATGTCATAGTATATCCGATAATGTCTACAGTGGCGGACATTACAGTATCTCTCATTTATGTGTCAATTTTATCCTTCTTTTTTGTGTATGCTGCTGGTCCTATACTAGTTGCAATTCCCGCTTTATTGTTAATAATTCTAGCAGTACGATTCCTTCGCGTTAATTCCAACAAACCTGCTTTTCATAAAACCATCCGAGAAACTTTCCTGACTCTTGTCATAGTGTCAATTATTGTAAACATTACAGGAACCGTTCTTCAATCTGTGAATAATTTCATTGGAAATAAACCTGAGATATATCTCATCTATCCCGCACTTCTTGATACTATGGGCGATGTAGGTTCAATTGTTGGGTCTACCGCAACAACAAAGATTTCCCTCGGTGAAATCGAACCATCATTAAGAGCTATACGACATCATCTCTCTGAAATATTAGCAGCAATCACAGCTGGGTTCGTAATGTGTAGTCTATATTCCATAATCGCAGCTAATGTGCTAATGCTTAGTTTCATCAATCTTCTATTACTTGAACTCGTGTTATTCCTAACTGCGTTAATCGCATCATTTCTGATGAGTTCAATTGCATTTATGGTAGCAATACAGATTTTCAAAATAGGGCTGGATCCTGATAATTTTGTTATCCCGATCGAGAGTTCTCTAGCTGATACAGTAACCTCCACTGCTCTTCTGATAGTACTAATCCTTCTTATGTACTAGAAGAGATGATGGCATAATCTAGCTGTTTCATTTAACTATCATTCCAAACTCGTCTAAATAACAAATACTTAGTTTAGGATTATAGAAGAAGAGTAATCAACGTCCCGAAAATCGTCCGTTATTATAGATTGCATTTATGTGCCTAGAAAATTGGCTATTTGTACTCAGAAATATCATTACTATTGAAGTTAATTAGAAATTCATCTAAAGAATCAATAAACTTTCTGAGTTGCGAAACATTATGAAATAAAATTCTAACCTTAGGATTACTAGTAACAACGTGTGACCCTAACAAGTGGCTTGGTTATATATACCACAACTTCGCAATTTTCTTTGTGGAATCATATATGATATTGGTCACTGAACTGGTCATTTAGTTTCAGAAACAGCATATCATGTGACCAGCCTATTGTAAGTTAACCACAATACAATGGAATTGATGTATAAATGACAGAATCGATTGAAATTCAAATTCAAGATTATAATGCATCTCTGGCAGAAGGTGTTGCCCAAATGTGGAATACCTGGGATGAGCTATGGCCTGGTGGTTTCACACAAGGAATGCCTTATACTGCAGAACGAGTCCAGAAGCAATTCGGAAAATCAGATGCTCTCGCAATTTTAATTGCAGTTGATCAGGAGAGCCAGAAACCTTTAGGTTCATGTACTCTCTTTGCTCATTGGAGAGACAAAGAAGCCGCTTATGTCGGGACGCTGGGAGTGTCTCCTGAAGCATTAGGCAAGAAAGTTGGCAAGAAACTTCTACTCGAATCAATACTGAGAGCGCAAGAAAAAGGATACACACGTGTTGACCTAAATACATGGGCGGGAAATATGAAAGCTGTTCCATTGTACAAGAAGATTGGGATGATGTGGAATCCAGAAATTAGCGGTGTCAACATGGAAGACTACATTCCTGGGATTTTGAAGCACCCTCTGTGTTCACCATTCTTCACTCCTGAGAGCGCTAATAATGCCTGGTATGATATGCACGTTCGTGAACCTGTGCAAGCTCCTGATGAGTATGAGCACAAAGGAATGACCGTGTATCCCTATGAATTTACTTCGGAGGGAAATTCTCTTTCTATCATAGTTGATCGCATAGGGCGAGGTATTACCGCAATTGATCGAACAATAAAGGATAGTAGAATTCGTGTCGAAGCAAGGGTGAACTCGCATACAATTCTTTGTGGGATGCCCTATTCATACATTCTCGAAATTGAAAATAGTGGTGACGCAACCATCGATGCCTTAGTCAAATTAGCTGGCTTTACCGGATTGCATTTCGAGGCTGCAGAAAAGACGAAACAACAAATTAGTCCTGGTCAGATTTTCACATGGGAAGTTCCGTTCCATGTTGATTCGACCACAGAACTATTTCGCGATGGAGAAAAAGGATCCAATATAGTAACGAACATCAAACTTGATGGAGTAGAATCAGAATTACATACAGGTCTCAAGATTAAACCCGCTGTTGATTTGCATACGCGTTGGGGTCAATGCAGAGTTGTTGCAGGAGGTACAGCTTCAATACCTCTAACAATTGTAAGTAATATCAAGGAAACGGTCAAAGCTCGAATAATATTGGATGATTTGGATGTCCCAATAAAGGTTGAGAATGAAAATGGTGCAGTAAGTTTTGATCCTGAAGGATTGGGAGGAACAATTCTCAACATATCGGCGGGATCTGGTCTTAAAGAAGGTACATATGATCTATGGGTACGTTTCGAAATAACTCCTGAATCTGGGCAGAAAGTTACGACTCGAAAATTCCGAATTCCAATCTTTTGTTTAGCGAAAAAAGGAATCGCTGTTGGACATGATGATAAACAAAAAAGACTCGTAATTGCTGCACCAAACTATACTGCTTCATTTGCAATTGAAGGTGCAATTCTAAGAGCCAGTGACTCATACGAGGGTGAATCTGGCAGTTTTCAGATACGGTCTGCGATAGGTCCCCCTTTCGGAATAAATCCATTCAGATTCGCGGAGAGACAATCATCTGTTTCCTCCACAGAATTTGAAACAATCATTACGATGAAAGCGAATCATCCTGATAGGCCTCTTTTGATTGAAGATCGTGCTATTTTTGAACATGGGACTGGTTTGGTGAGGCACGAAGTTTGGGTTACAAACACAAGTAAAGATAGTGAAACATTCCAGCTTCGACTAGCTGGTAGAGGTGGAGGAATCTCATTTTCCCGAGGTGAAATGTATGTCCCATTATCTGGCGGTGTGGTAAAAGAGCATCTCGGGAATTTCTATTTTGCATATCCCGCAGTATCAGGTGAACCATCTGATTATAGTGAAGGTTGGGTCGCATCGAAATTTGGCTCGAAAGCAATGGGACAATTCTGGGATATGGATTCAGTTGAAGAGTTTCGTTTAGGATATGGTCAGTTGAGCCTTATGGGATATCCGATGGTTACCCTAGAACCTGGTGAAACAAGAAGATTATCGCAGATTTGGCTTGCTTTTGGAGTTCAGGATTGGACCGATGTACAAAAGCTCTGGAAGTTTTATGTAAAGAAAGAATTTGAAAGTCAAGCCGAGTCTCTGAGAGTCCAGGAATTGCGTCGACTTGTTGACCTGAAAGTCGATACAATGGTAATTCCTCATCTCGATAGTACGGAATCCCAAATATCCCTTGCAAAGACGACTCTGGCACCCTTAATGGGTAAACTCAATATTTCTGCACCAGAAGGCTGGACTGTTTCTGTCGAGATTCCAGGTCCTGAAGCGAGTGAAGTCATCGAAGGTGAAACTGTTTCAAGTGATGTTCAGTTGATGCAGAACACAACCTACAACCTGAGACTGAGTCCCAGTAAGAAGGTCAGAGATTCTTTCAATATCCATAGAGGCATAGTCGAATTTGCGACTGACTGGGATTCTTCCAAACAATTCACCATTCTCCAACTCGGCTCTTCAACTAATAAGGTCGATATCACTGAGGAAATCGAGCAGGAAAAAAAGGTTCTACACGTGTCCAATGGTCTAATTAAATTCACAGTGTCTCCTGATTATGGAGGTTGTTTGATCTCATTACAGAATCAACATGGGGTCGAATTCATGACCAGTGCATTTCCAAAGGCTTCTCCCAAACCTGGGAGTTTCTTTGACAATTACTACGGTGGTGTCCAACCTCTCGTTTTTGATGAAGAACTGGGTGAAGATCTTGACAAGGCTCGAACAAACAAAGAATCAATGGTTGCTAAAAGCTACGAGGCTGGTCTATGGAAAGGTGTTGAGATTAGCTGGATTGGAAAGATACAGCAGCTAGCACGCGGAATACACTTTAATTTGAGGTATCTTACAGCACCTGGATGCCCTATAGTCCTCATCCAATGGCTCATCTCCAACAAAACCAGTGCGCCTATGAGGTTCTATCCCTCCTTCTTTGTCGATCCCAAGTTGGATGAACACTTAGCCAATGGCAGCATTACTACTGAGTGGAGTGGAAATGTTACCAACTTCAAAAAAGGAATGGTCCCGATTGCAGTAACTCCTTCACGAAACGTGGTCTGGATTAAACCTGCCGGAGTGAATGAGAGTACTTCTGGTTTTAGCTTGATGCTAGCTAATGATACAGCTAGAATCATCTCTGCCACACTTGGAGAGGTGCTACTCCTTGGAGCAGTTGAAGGAACATTCTGGCTTAAACCCAGTGAAGAGCGGGCAATCACTGCTGGTCTTCTTGTGGACCCCAAGAGTTTTGATGATATCACAGACCTGCAAGAAATTCTTGGCAGAATAATCTAGACACATGTTGTAGATACGTGAAGATGGTGCTTCAAGTATCTACACATTATTTCTTTCAGATTTCTACAGCGAAGACATAGAAGCGTTTTCAATTGGATATTGTTTTCAAATGCATATATCTATTCGAATCAAATGATTTTAATTATAATGATAAAATGAATATCGAATCAATATATAAGATAGACTTGGTCCGCCATGAATGAGGAAACTAATAATGACTATTCCTGTTGGTATTGGACTTCAGCTATTACAATTTGATACTGGCAACACTGCCTTTATGTTAATAGCCACAAGTCTTGTTATGTTAATGACACCTGGCCTTGCTTTCTTTTACGGAGGTTTGGTTGGTCGAAAGAATGTTCTCACGATAATGTTTCAAAGTTTTGTGTCCCTTGCGGTGGTGACTATTATATGGTTCACCGTTGGATACTCGCTTTGTTTCAGTGGTGATACATTTGGAATAATTGGAAATCTTGACAAGGCATTTTTGAATGGAGTCGATCCGACATCCATTTTCACTGGAAATGGATCAATCCCTGAGTTTGTCTTCATAGTGTACCAAATGATGTTTGCAATAATTACACCTGCTCTCATCACAGGCGCATTTGCAAACCGAGTTGATTTCAAGGCATATCTACTATTTTTGGTAGCGTGGATGTTCTTGGTATATTTCCCATTCGTTCACATGGTCTGGGGTGGCGGACTACTTGCACAGCTTGGAGTATTAGATTTTGCAGGAGGAATCGTGGTACATGCAATAGCAGGAATGGCTGCGCTTGCTGCAGTCTTTTACGTTGGCAGACGTCGTATATATGATGCTGGCCCTCATAGTATTCCACTGGTAGCTCTTGGAACTGGTCTTCTTTGGTTTGGATGGTATGGATTCAATGCAGGTAGCGAATTGGCTGTAAACAATATTACTGCCCTTGCATTCTTAAACACTGATTTAGCCGCATCAATCGCTGGTTTTACTTGGCTCATGTTAGCATGGTTTTTTGAGAAGAAACCTAAGTTTGTCGGATTCTTGACAGGAGCTGTTGCAGGTCTGGCTACAATTACACCAGCAGCTGGTTATGTAAGTCCTAGCTCAGCCATGATCATTGGAATCCTGGCAGGGATTGTTTGCTACGCAGCTATCTCATTCAAAAACAAACGTGAGTGGGATGATGCCCTTGATGTTTGGGGTGTTCACGGTGTTGGAGGTGTTCTGGGAGTAATTAGTCTTGGGATATTTGCTTCGACAGCACTCAATTCGGCCGGTGCAAATGGGCTCATCTTTGGCGGAATTTCATTCTTTGCCATGCAGGTCGTAGCTGTAGTAATTGCAGCAGTATGGGCTTTCGTCTTCACCTATGTTATGCTCGTGGTCATTAATCAAGTCACACCAGTACGGGTGACTGATGTGGAAGAGAACTCACTTGATGAAGATCAATTGGGTGAATCTGCATATCTGGATTGAAGTTCACAAGGAGGCTCTAAAGCCTCCTCTCTTTTTTTGTACTATGGTTCATAGATACCTTTTAGTTCTAATCCAATTTCAATTATCATGATTCATGTTGGAGTTTGAATTATGAGTGATAAATTACTTGTAATTATTGCATCTGGCGATCGCGAGAAAGTTCTCACCGCGTTAATGTACGCAAAGAACAATATCAAGTATGGATGGATTCCAGAAGTACGAGTGATGTTTTTTGGTCCAGCTGAAAATCTCTTAGCTAGTGACACAGATGTAAAAGAATCTGCCGCAGAATTAGCAAATTATGGCACACCTCTGGCTTGCAAGTTTCTATCTGATAGAGACGGTATCTCAAAGCATATCGAAGCAATTGGTGTGGAAGTCGATTATGTTGGCTCCATCATCGCTGATTTGATCTGTGATGGGTATATTCCCATGGTCTGGTAGAACGAATGTATCTCTACTACTCAACTAAAGGCGTTAATCTCCTCATTGTTCTTTGCATTACTTCGATCATTGATGGATGGATATGTATTGCTTCCATCATGGGTAAGTAAGTTCCTTCTGGGGTATGCATCAATGTGGTGACCTCTTGAATCATAATTTGCGCGTATGGTCCAACAACACTGGCTCCGAGTAATTTCTTAGAATCTGCATCGACAATTACTCTAACCAAACTTGGTGGTGCTGCAATTGCGAATCCCTTAACAGAGAAATCATAATCTCCCTCAGCAATGAGTAAACGATGATTGGATTCTTTAGCTTCTCTAAGCGTCATACCGACTGCAGCAATTGGCGGGTACGAAAACACTCCTCTGGCAACAGCATGGTAACTCATTATCTCCATTTCACTCTCAGGTGCACCTTCGAGTGTTTTTTCAAAATTCTGCCAAGATAATTGTGCTTCTTTATTTGCAACATGCCTGAATTGATATCGACCCAAGGTGTCTCCAAACGCCCATATTCCTTTCTTACTTGTTCGCAAATAATCATCGACGATTATCCATCCTTGGTCATCTACTTCAACACCTGTTTTTTCAGGAGTGAACAAATCTATGTTCGATCTTCTTCCTGCAGCGATGAGAATGACTTCTCCCTTGAACTCTTTGGTCTCTTTTGTGATTCTATCTTGTGCTATAACAGTCTTGATACCTAATTCTTCCTTGACTTCGATTACTTCATGATTCGTTTCAATAGTCATTCTTTTTGAGAGTTGCTTGCGAAGTAACTCAGAAACATCATGGTCTTCATTTTTAATCAAGTATGGATTCCTACCGAGAATGGTAACATCTGTTCCTACAGCTGAGAAGAAGTGACCAAATTCAGCTGCAATGTACCCTCCTCCAACAATGATCATCGATTTTGGTTGTTCCATGAGATGAAGTACCTCATCACTTGTCATGTACTCGATATCATTGAGACCCTTGATATTAGGAATGAGCGGACGTGAACCCGCTGAGATGAAGATGTTTTCAGCTGTTAGACGTTCATCATTAATTTCGATTACATGATCTTCAACGAACTTACCTATTCCTCTGAACCAATCAAGACCTTCAACTTCATCAAGTCCCTTTGCCTGCTCGATGCTCCACTCATCCACCTTCTTTCTCATTCGTTCCATTATGGAAGTATAATCAATCCGTTCTATTTTGGTTTTAACACCAAGAGAATTCATTGCATCTAGCTGTACGATATAATCTGCTACTGAGGTGAGAATCTTTGTTGGTATGCAACCACGGTTTAAGCAGGTACCTCCATATGGGCCGTTTTCAATAATTGCAACCTTCATATTCCTTTGATGTGCTGCGAAGGCAATTCGCATACCCGCCCCAGAGCCAATGACTATTATATCGTATTTTAACATATTTTCAACATTTTTTATCGTAATATTAAGTATAGTGGTGAGTTGGGTGGCTACTCACCAGTGAGTTATTTCAAACTACAATTTAATCAATGTTCATCTGATGTACTTGTAGCTTGGATTGAAAAATCTGTGCCATAATAGAAGTCTGGAAAAATCTGACATTAATCCTCTTTTTTAGCAAATATCCAATATTGATTTTCTCCACCTAGAGATAATATTCCTTCAGACAGAATTTCAAACCCATTTTCTTTCGTAATTGCCAATGTCTTTTGCGGGCTATTATTGCTCCATAGCATTGGTTCTCCAAAGAACTTACTCATTCCATCTGATTCGAATATGCCTGTATTCAATACTAGTATTCCATTGGTTTTCAACATTCGATGGAAATTATTAATGATTGATTGATGATTGTTTCGTGGAATGTGCCATAAGGTGTAAACACAAATTATTCCTTCGAATGAATCATCAGGAAAATCCAGTTCGATAATATTCTTTTGATGGAAATTTGCCTCAGGAACATTTTCCTTTGCAAGATCAATTAATTTCTTGGAAATATCAACTCCAGTTACACTGAATCCCTTCTTAACTAGAAATTTTGATACAGGTATGCCAACTCCACATCCTGCATCAAGTACTCTACCAGCTCTTGGTAATAGTTCTGTGAATTTCTCTAATTCACTATTGAACTTCTTGTTATCTCTCGTACGATGATATGCCTCCCCCATTTTATCATAACTTTCCTCGATCATCTTGAATATTCCCAAATTATCCACTCCTCTTCTAAAAGTATGTAGCTTTCTAGATGATTGTGAAAACATCTAAGTAGTTAATGAAGTCGGATTTGAATTTGACGTTATTGGATTAAATTCATTCAGAAATACAGAATGTTGGTGAAGGATCAAGGTATGGTGAACCTTAAATCCGCTCAAATCTAGGGACAGATCAAGGTGCTGAGTGGCTTATGCCGCATAGGGGTGAGTATGGCGATACGACTCAACGTTGTGCTTATTGTGGAAAACCGCATACATCTTTTATCTGGAGTACTAGGTATGCAAGATATTGCTCTCTTAGGTGCTTAGCAGCTGACACGTACATGTGTAATGCTGGTTGTCTCTGTTGCCTTATTCCTTTTTCATACATGATGTACATTGCAGTCCTAAATGTAATTGCTGGTATTGCTGATAATTCGTTTTATGACTCAACATCAGTATTCATAATCTCTATCATCGTATGGTTTTTGACAGCTCTTGCTTTGTACAATGTATATGTGGGCTACACTACTAATAGAGAACCCAAACTAGATGATATCCATGAGCGGATTCTACCAGAATTCAGTGACTCAGATTGGGATTAATTGATTCGCAGGCTAGTGATGGTGTTGGTGGTGAGTTCCAACCGGCCTCATCCTACCAAATGCTCTCTGGATAACTTCAGGAAGAGCTGGATGGATATGCATTGCCTGAAACATTGGATAATATGTTCCATCTCTTGTGTACATTAGATTTACAATCTCCTGAATGAGGATAGGAGAATACGGTCCTACAATACTAGCTCCTAGGATTCGTTTACTTTCTGCATCAACTATAACGCGAACCTTGCTAGGCGGATTCCCCATTGCAAATCCTTTAGCTGCAACGGAATAGTCAGCTTCTCCAACATATAATTGTAGTCCAGATTCTTCCGCTTCTTTCATTGTCATACCAACTGCGGCAATTGGAGGATAGGAGAATACTGCTCGCGGAACCGCATGATAATCCATTGGCAAGAATTCTTTGTCTTTATCATTATCAATGACTTTGGACATATTATTCCAGACAATCTGTGATTCATCATTTGCGACGTGTCTGAATTGATACTTTCCAATAGCATCTCCAAATGCCCAAATACCTTTCTTGCTGGTTCTGAAGTACTCATCGACGATTACCCATCCATGTTCATCTATCTTCACATCTGTTTTTTCAGGTTTGAATAAATCAGCATTAGAACGTCTTCCAGAGGCAATCAGGAGCACCTCACCTTTGAATTCAGATACTTCACCTGTACTTCGATTACGAGCCATTGCAATCTTCATACCATTCTCTTCTTTGACCTCAATGACTTCATGGTTCGTGTAAACATTCATTCTCTTGGAAAGTTCTTCTCTCAGAATCTCTGAAATATCTGGGTCCTCATTCTTTACAAGATATGGATTTCTTCCTAGAATGGTAACATCTGTCCCAACCGCTGAAAAGAAGTGGCCAAACTCTGCAGCTATATAACCTCCACCCACGATGAGCATTGATTTTGGTCGTTCCATGAGATGTAGTGCTCCATCGTTGGTTAGGTACTCAACATCTTCTAGACCTTTTATATTAGGAATGAGTGGCCTCGAACCTGCAACTATCAGGATATTCGATGCTTTGATCTTTTCACCATCTATCTCAACTGTATAATCATCGACAAACTTACCTGTCTCCTTGTACCAATCAATTCCTTCAGCAGCATCAACCGATTCACCCTGAGATTGACTTGAACCATCGACTTCATCTCTCATGCGTTTCATTATTGCAGGATAGTCGATACTCTCTATGTTTATTTTAACCCCTAATGATTCAAGATGTTTTGCTTGAACCATAATATCTGCGACATATGTGAGAATCTTTGTAGGTATGCACCCTCGATTCAAGCAAGTTCCACCCATTGGTCCATGCTCCACTATGGCTACCGTCATTCCTCGCTCATAGGCTGCAGAAGCAACATTCATTCCTGCTCCAGAACCAATTACGATAAGATCATAGTTTTTCATGTTATTAACAAGTTCACTATTGTTAATAAATATGTAGGTCTGACATTGAACCTAATATTGTGTGAAGATTTACATTAATTCCCATGCAGTTGCTGTGCTGACTCCACCGCCACCACACAGTGTTGCCATTCCTTTCTTGAAACCTCTCTTCTTCAATGCGTATAGAAGCGTAACTACAATGCGTGCTCCAGTACTCCCGACAGGATGTCCGAGACCAATTCCTGAGCCATTCACATTGACTTTCTCTCGATCCCATCCCAAAGGTTTCAATCCTTGTTCAACTGCAAGGAATTGGCTTGCAAAAGCTTCGTTCAATTCCACAAGTTCCCAATCATCAAAACCTAAACCTGTTCTATCAATGAGATTCTTGACAGCTGCGATTGGCGATTCACCCATAAGATGTGGTTCACTGCAACCCATACCGTAACCTGTCATCCGAGCTAGTGGTTTGAGTCCAAGGGATTCTGCTTTTTCAAGTGACATGATGATCATTGCAGTTGCTCCATCATTAAGACCACTAGAATTACCCGCTGTGACTGTCCCATCCTTTTTGAAAGCGGGTTTTAATTTAGCCAAGTCATCCATTGTAAGACCTGGTCGAAAGTGCTCATCTGCTTCAACCATGACAGAACCTTTACGACTCTTCACCTCTATTGGAACAATCTCTTCTTTGAAATCTCCTTCTTTTGTTGCTCGCTCAGCATTGTTGTGAGACTTTAGAGCTACCGTGTCTTGGTCCTCACGAGTAAACCCGTGTTTGTCATTGAGGAATTCTGCGGTTTCACCCATGATATAGGGTTTACCAGTATCAGGGTGTGGGTAGAAATGACTGCCAGCATGGAGCCCTGTTGTCATCATATCCATAAAGACGCCATCAAAGAGTCGAACACCCCACCGTGCATTTTCTACACAATATGCTACATTAGACATCGATTCAACGCCTCCTGCTAGAACCGCGCCAGTAAATCCAGTTTCGATTTGAAGTGCTCCACTGATTATTGCCTCCATTGCTGAAGTACAAACCCGATTAATTGTCACTGCAGGAACTGTATATGGTATACCCGCAAGTAATGATGAAACACGTGCAATATTGAGTGCCTTGGGTGGTTCGAGACAATTCCCAAATCTAATGTCTCCAAGAATAGAGGAATCAATTCCAGATCTATCTACTGCTGCTTTGATAACCTGTGCTGCTAATTCCGGTGCTTGAAGATCTTTTAAAGAACCTCCAAAAGCACCAATTGGACTTCTGCAAGCAGATACAACGACGATGTCTTTCATAATTATTTATGTTACAATGGTTCCTTATATCGTGCGTGGTGGTTTGATTTCACATCAATGCGAGCAGCCTAGAATAAAATGAATGTGTGTTTATGTCCACAAGCTAATTTAAGGTCAAGGTGAGCCACGAAAAATCTTCAGGTCAGGTAAGATTGTGAGAACAACTTCGGAAAGAGATAGGATTTACAAACCGGGAAAGTCGTGATTGACTTCTATCCTGAAGTTATGGGAGGAGGATTGTCCTGACCGGGGGCAGGGTTCGGAGATCACCCAACCTGCCCCCACCGTTTCTCAAGCTTCTTTTTTTCTCGTTACTTGTTTAGATACTAAACACTTAATCGAGCAACATGAATAGGTATACTATTTCATTTGGAGTTCACTCTATCGTCTATGTCTAGATTTTCAGATTATGGCTGAATTTCTAATAGTTCTCGCTCATTGCATCAAGCTTAAGTGGCAAACCTACTTTCATAATCAAATACTGAGGTTTACAGAATGAGAATGCTTCAGATACACAGTGATGGCTTTAGCTATGAAGCTAAACGTAAAGCGCTAAAAAATGCAGAGGACCTAGAGGAAAAGGTCTACAAGACTGATGACTCCTGTCTAGTCAATTTCATCGCGGCTGAAACTACTGATGAGTCTAATGTCATAAGCGCTGCTAAGCAGACAGCAGATATGATTGCTGCTGCAGCTGAAGAAGTAAAGGAAACCAACATTGTCGTGTATCCTTGGGTCCACCTTAGTGAGACCCCTTCAAAACCCAGCACTGCAATGAAGCTTCTGAAGACTGTTTCAAAGGATCTAGAGAAACGTGGATTGAATGTTGTACAAGTGCCATTTGGCTGGTACAAAGCTTTTGAAATTCATTGCAAGGGACATCCATTAGCAGAACGTTCCAAGGTTCTTGATATCTCGAAAGAGATTGCAAAAGCAGCCGATGTTGATGTTACCGAAGGAGAGGATCTTACTGCCCTTCAGGCTGAAGAGAAAGCAACTTCCGAGTTTTACATTGTCGAACCTGATGGCACGATGACTGACATCAAGGAATTCAACTACTCTAAATACAAAGAGCTCAAGATATATGTAGAATACGAAACTGCGAAAGACCGTACTGTTCACGATCCTCCCGCACATATTGAGTTAATGAAGAATCTTGAATTGGTGGATTATGAACCTGGTTCAGACGCAGGTAATTTCAGATGGCCCCCCAGAGGTCTCACTCTCAAGAAAGCAATTGAAGAGCGAGTAACTGCAGAGATGCTTGATTACGGTGCACATGTAGTTCAGACTCCTTTGATTTATGACTATCAACATCCCTCATTGAAGTCATATCTACAACGATTTCCGTCTCGACAATACGTTGTTCGAAGTGGCGACCGCGATTACTTTGCAAGATTCTCGGCATGTTTCGGTCAGTTCCTGCTGATATCGCAAGCTACAATTTCTCACAAACAATTACCATTAAAACTATTCGAGATTGCACCCTCATATAGACGAGAGCAGAGTGGTGAACTAGCAGGAATGCGACGCCCTCGCGCTTTTACAATGCCTGATATTCATGAGATTGTCGCCGATGTTGATATGGCGAAAGACGCTGTCAATAATCAGCTAGTCTTCGTTAGAAAACTCATGGATGAACTCGAATTGACTTATGAAGTATCATTCAGGCTTCTTCGATCATTCTATGAGGAGAACAAGGACTTTGTTATGAAAGTCGTTGCCAAAGTCGGTAAACCAGTAATGATTGAAATCTTTGAAGAACGATACGCTTACTTTGTCTTCAAGGGCGAATGGAATGTCGTAGATCAACAAAAGAAAGCAGCGTGCTTAGCCACCATCCAGATAGATGTTGAGAATAGCGAACGATTCAATATCAAATATGTTGATGACGAAGGAAAGGAGCAATACCCTCTGATTCTACATACATCGCCTTCTGGTTCAATTGAAAGAATTCTCTATGGGGTTCTCGAACAAGCAAGCAAAGACATGAAGGTAGGAAAAATCCCACATCTACCGCTTTGGATGACCCCTGTTCAGGTACGAATGATTCCTATCAATGAGCATCTAATTGATTATTGTCTTGAGATTGGAAAAACTTTACAAAAAGCTGGAATTCGCTATGAAATTGATGATCGTCAACAGACATTAAGCAAGAGAATACGTTCAGCTGAGAAACTCTGGGTACCTTACATACTAGTTGTTGGTGATAAGGAAAAGGACAGTGGTGAACTCTCCATACGCAGACGAGAGCTTAAGGACCAAGTCAAGATGAAGGTGGAGGAATTAATATCTGAAATTGCTGAAAAGACCAAGTTTGCACCAAAGCAACGTTTGATGCTCCCAAGCCTCGTTTCAAAACAACCCATCTTCTCAAGAGAGGTATAAATGGACAACACGCAGAGGTGTATTTCTGCAATACAGGTGGCAAATAAACGCCTCATCCTTACTTCAGAAATACCATTGGTTTGCTAAAACTATTCAATAATAGCGCTCTACGGAACTGTTTTTACATGCTGTGCGTACTGAAAAGTAACTGTCATTACTTTGAGGAGAGTATTAGATGAAAGTTCTAGTCATGGGTTGTGGACTTATGGGCCGAGGTGCGGCGTATGATCTGAATCGCCAAGATAGCGTAGAACAAATAATTCTTGCAGATATTGATCCTAAGTGCGCTGAGGCATTAGCAAAAGAGATTGGACCCAAGGGTGTAGCAGAAAAAGTTGATGCGAAGAATCGAGAAGAATTGGTTAAGGTTTTCTCAAAAGTTGATTCTGTTGTCAGCGCTATCAGTTATACCGTGAATAAGCTTCATACGGAGGTTGCTATTGAAACTGGGACACATATGTGCGACCTTGGAGGTAACAAGTTCGTCGTTGAAGAACAGATTGCGATGAGTGACCAAGCCAAAGATGCAGGAATAACTGTTGTTCCTGATTGTGGTGTTGCACCTGGAATGGTCAGTGTTTTGGCTCGCCACGGCATTGAATATCTTGATGAAGTTGATAGTGTGAAGATTAGGGTTGGAGGTCTCCAACAGGAACCCAGACCACCCTTAAACTATGCACTCATTTTTTCTGTTGAAGGTCTCATCAATGAATATGTAGAACCTTGTATAGCAATACGTGATGGTAAGATAGTTACGGAAGACCCACTCGTAGGATTTGAAGAATTGACATTTCCTGAACCATTTGGTAAATTAGAAGCTTTCAATACCAGCGGAGGAACATCGACTTTACCGCAAACATATCTTGGAAAAGTAAATGAGCTTGATTACAAAACAATACGTTATCCTGGTCATGGACATAAAATGTGGTGCATGCTCAAACTCGGTCTCATGGACTCGAAAGAGATTGACATTGATGGAAAGAAGATTGCTCCTCGACGAGTTCTTGAAAAATTGTTAGAAGAAAACTTACCTCCATCAGGAAAAGATGCAACTCTCATTCGTACAACTGTTGAAGGATGGAAAGGAACAGAATCAAGAATTATCGAGTATGAGGTTGTTGACTTATTTGACGAATCAACAGGTCTCACTTCAATGATGCGCACAACATCATTCCCTGCTGCAGTCACTGCGTTGATGATGGCTGATGGCCGAATAAAAAAGCGCGGAGTTCTTACTCCGGAGCGATGTATTCCTCCCGATCTCTTTATCGAAGCTCTACGAGAGAGAGGGATAAATATCAAACAGAAAATCAACTAGGACGTACCAAACTTATTTGGGTTGAAGTTTGAAGAATGAGAGGTGTTTCTAGTTGGAAGTATTGATTATCAATGGAAGTCCGCGGAAAGGACGCATGCATACTGGTAGAATTGTATCTCATTTCGTCGAAGGAATGAAGGATGCAGGAGCCAATGTCGATACAATCTATTCGATAGAACTTAACATTGGAGATTGTAAAGGTTGTTTCAATTGCTGGACAAACACACCTGGTAAATGCATTCAAGATGATGACATGAGTGAAGTTTTAGCAAAAATGGCAAACGCAGACATTCTTGTACTAGCGACACCAGTTTATGTTGATGGTATGACCGGCTCTCTCAAGACGCTTATTGATAGGAGCATTCCTCTACTAAAGGGTAGATTTGTGATAAGAGATGATCACTGTCGACATCCAGTTCGTGCCCATGTTAAACAAGGGAAAGTAGTTCTGGTTTCTATTGCTGGATACACAGAAATAGATAATTTCGACCCTTTGATTCAACATGTGAAAGCCATTTGTAAGAATTTGAATCGAAAATATGCTGGAGCAGTTTTGCGATCAGTCGCTTGGATAATGGAAGGAGCTGCAGAGCAGGGAGTTCAATTAGATTCAATTTATGAAGCGATCAAAGAGGCAGGTCGAGACTTGATATCAACTGGTTCAATGAAAGAAGAAACCTTGGACACCATAAAGGGCGAGTTCATGCCTCGTGATGCAGTTGTCGAGCTAACGCAAGGATTCTATGACGAAAAATAAACTAATGCGTAGAAGGATATCACTATTCATATTGATACTTGCGGTTAACTCATGATTAGACAGATCAAAGAAGATGAGGTAGACCTCATTGACCCAATAATGACCAAATTTGGTCAAGAAACAGATTCTTCTGTACCTCCTAATTTTGTAGAATGGATAAAGTCCTCTCTTAAGGAAGGAAAAGCATCTGTTTATGGTGCATTTGCTGACAATAATAATCTGAATGGAATTGGAATGTTCGGAAATGTATCCAAACGTTTGTCCTTTGTCTACGCTGTAAGGGATACTGAATTAGAGATTCAACTCGTTCATACATTCTTCTATAATCACTCTACAGATTGTCCTAAAGTAGGAACCTCTGGTCCCTGGATGACCGAGGTAATTTCTAATCATCTATTTGAACTTGGATTCCGAAAATTGTGGAATTCCTCGTGAAGTTTCTTGAAGGTTCATTCGGAACGCACAAACCATTTTACTCTTGGGTTCTTCGCAAGAATGATTGGAACATTGGTGCATGTCTTCTCAGGATTAACGATGAAACTCGATTCTTGATGCATATTATCATCGATCCTGAGTTCAGACGCAGAGGGCTTGTTAGAGCACTGTTGTGTCACTCTTTATACTCTCTATTGCGTGTCAATCCCTCAATAAACAAGGTCGAGCTCGCGGTTACTATGTTGAATCCAGCAAGACTATTGTATGAGTCTCTTGGATTTAAAATTCTTAATGATTCATCAACCTATGTCTGGGAGAAGAAGGTAGTGGAATGATTAATCTAGGTGTTAGGGTTTCGATAATTAGTGGTCATCAATGAGCAAATACGGTAAAATCTATTCCAAAATTCTTGATGCACGAGAAGTTCTTCAAGGGATAAAACATGTGACAGACCTTGATAAATCTTCTACTTTCAGTAAATTAACGGGTGGCGAAGTGTATCTAAAACTTGAGAATTTACAGAAGACCGGGTCTTTCAAAGTGCGGGGTGCAGCTTACGCAATGTCTCAGCTCACAGACAAAGAGAGGAAAGCTGGAGTCATTGCAGCTAGTGCAGGTAATCACGCTCAAGGGGTCGCCTACGCTGCAACAAGACTTGGAATCAAGTCTACTATTGTAATGCCAAAGTTCTCTCCGGTTGCTAAAATTCAAGCAACCCAGAGTTACGGTGCAAAGGTAGTCCTCCACGGGAATGTATTCGATGATGCCCTTGCTTATGCCAAAGAAACTGCAGAAAAGACAGGAGCAACTTTTCTCCATCCATTCAATGATGAAGATGTCATTGCTGGTCAAGGAACTATTGGTTTGGAGATTCTAGATGATTGTCCTGAAGTAGATGTGATTGCCGTACCCATCGGTGGTGGTGGACTGGTTTCTGGAATTTCAATTGCTGTTAAAGAGCAACGCCCTGATGTGGAGATATTTGGAGTCGAAGCTGCATCTGCTGCTTCTATGCAAGCTTCCTTTGAAGCAGGTAAAATTATGAACGCAGAACGAATGGATACATCATGCGATGGAATTGCCGTAAAGCGACCTGGGACAATAACGTATCGCATTGCAAAAGATTTACTGAATGGTGTTGTTACTGTTGAAGAACTCGAAGTCACCAGAACACTCTTCCTTCTTCTTGAGCGCGCGAAAATTGTTGTTGAGCCTGCAGGATGTGTTGGACTAGCAGCATTCCAGTATGGGAAAATTGACATCAAAGACAAGACTGGCGTTGCAATTCTCTCGGGTGGAAATATCGACATGTCATTTCTATCTAAAGTGGTAGAGAAAGAGCTATTCAGACTTGGCCGTTCGATTAGAATACGAGGTAGTATTTTTGATCGAGTTGGAAGTATGACCAAGGTACTCCGTGCTGTTGCTGAGTCCGGAGTCAGTATCATCGAAATCAATCAAGATCGTTTTGATCCTGATATACCTCCCAATAGAGCAGAACTGGAAATGATTCTTGAGGTTCCTGATGAGAAGGCTGTTTCAAAGATGTTGAAGCTTCTTGAGAAACAAGGACTTAACTTCGCTATCCATGAAGATTGATCCTTCTATCTGAAACACTAACATTCTATATCAACGGAACACTTGATATTGCGACTAACGAGAATATGAATGCGCTCAAGATTATAGCTGGCCAAGTATTCTGAAATTTCAATGCTGTCCATGCTGTGATTACTGTTGTGAGTAATTGTGTAACAAGAAGCAGTAGAAGTAGAAGACCAAGAAGAACCATCTTACCTGCAATCAGACCCATAGCTGTTGTACTGAAAACTACGATAACAGCAAGAACTCCAGCTACCGCTAACTTTGCAATAAATGCGAAGATTGTCGACTTCACATCAAGATTCGATTCGCCCCAATTCCTTTTACTAAGTAGTAAACCTCTCAACCATGCTGTATCAACTACTAGATATGGAACTGCTAGGAGCGCCATTATTACTGTGTTGATTCCTCGCACACCAACTGGCCATTTGATTAAAGCGATGAGAATCCATGGTTGCATCTGTTCTGGTAACCCACAGAGAGCCAGCCAACCCATTATCCAGACAATACAAATTCCAGCAATTGTGAATCCCTTTAGTATATCAACTACATGCTCTTTCCATGGAAGTCGCTGTATTCCTACAGATGCGAATGCTCTCTTCGTATCATCCTTTCCCATTAGTAAATACATTGTAATTGTCATAATGAAAGTTGAGAGCAAATAGAACATCAACAAACCAATCGCAAACATCGATTTCGGCCAAGCCAATCCGATGTTCTCCAGATAGAATCCACCTGCACAAGTTGCAGTGTAAATAGTAATCATAATTGCACCTAAAATGGAGCTTATTGCAAATGTCTTTTTGATGCTGAATGTTGTAGTTTCATTTTGTATCCTTCTAGGTTTTTGCTTCTCAGGTATGAAACCATATACTAGGAGCATTAGAGGAAAGACTGACAATAGAAGAAAGAACGAACCAGTGAAAGTTGCAATTGTCTTATCGAAATACACTTGATTTGATGGATCTAGAGTATGGGCTAATTGCCCTTCCCCCTGGACTGCCTGAATCAACCATTGGATGGATTCTTCGACAATTGTTCCATCTAATGCTTCGAATACATGATCCGTGGGAGCGAGAACAAGTCGGTACGCGGTTTGATTTACTAGTGAGCCATACGTCACTTCTGCTTCTGCTGATTCATTGCCTGTTGCTGTTCTAATTGCTTGCAACGCATCATCTACTGTGATCATCTCATCATATTCGCCAACTGCGATTAGAAGATTGCCTGGAAAATCGATATACTCTCCCAAGGCCATCTGTCCGATATCACCGACAGCTGCATATCCCTTTGGAGCAATTGGAAAATTTCTCAGTTCGATAGCGACACGAAAACCCAATGAGTGAGATAGGACTCCATAACTCTCATTATCCACATTATCCCGATTTGTCTGAACATAACGTAATGCTGCATAAACGTCTTGTGCCATTGTTACAGTATCTGCAATATCATATGCTAGTGGTGAATCGCCATGACCTGCTAGGTCTACTGATACTACGGTAAAATTACGTCTAGCTAGTTCGATGTTGAATGCATACATTCCTTCCTTTGAACCTGCAAGTCCATGTAAAGTAACAATGATTGGCATTGGATCCAGTATCTCTCCTAATCGAGGTGAGTATACTAGGAATTCAACTGGACGACCTGGCGCGCGCTCAATTGAGTAGCGCTCTACAGTGATCTCTCCGAAACCTCTATCGGCAGCCCATGAGAGATAGAATGATGATAGAAACAATATTGTCATGATAAATATAACAAAGTAGAGTGGCTCTCTTTTCATATCTCTCACCTGTTGAATATCTTTCTTAAAAACAAGTTTCGACTTAAGGATGACGATAAGTCTATGCTTTTTAAAGATTGAAAGAAGGTGGCTATGAACAGCCCTCTCTCAATCTTTCTCTTCTGTTAGAAAATTCAGTATTTGATTCCAAGTTTATTGGATAATTTGGCAAGCATGTCCTTGACCATTGCCGCAAGATCATAATCTGGTTTCCAACCCCACTCTTCTCTGGCAACACTGTCATCTAGTGATGCTGGCCATGATTCTGCAATAGCTTGTCTGAAGTCTGGTTCATATGATATCTCGAACTCAGGAATGTGCTTTTTAATTTCTGCTGCGATTTCTTCAGGTGCGAAACTCATCGCAGTGATGTTGTAGCTTCTGTGGACAAGTTTGCTCACATCTGCTTCAATCAAGTCCATTGTGCATTTGATACAATCATCCATGTACATCATAGGAAGATACGTACCTTTGTCAAGGAATGAGGTGTATTTCTTGTTCTTGAGTGCTTCATAAAATATCTCGACTGCATAGTCTGTTGTACCACCACCAGGTAGTGCTTCAGAACTAATTATACCAGGATATCTTAGTGAGCGAAAATCAACGCCGAATCTCTTTGTATAGTACTCACCCCATAATTCGATGAAAACTTTGGTCACTCCATAAGCACTGGTCGGTCTCATGATGACATCATTTGGTGTGTTATCTCTTGGAGTACTGGGACCGAAGGCTGCGATTGAACTTGGAATCATAACCTGATCCAACTTGAGTTCACGTACTGCTTCTAGGATGTTGTAAGCTCCCTCAACATTCGTGTGATACGCAAGTTGGGGGTTCTTCTCACCAACTCCAGAAAGAACGGAGGCGTTATGAATGACAATATCAATATCATTGTCAACAAGCATAGAATGAATTTGATTAGGGTCTAGAATGTCGAGATGGAGATACGGGCCATCCTTCAATAGAATCTCGGGAGGTTTCTTCCTTCCAGTTGCGATGACGTTCTTACCACCGTATTTTTTCCTTAGAGCTCCTACAAGCTCAGTACCTATCTGACCATAAGATCCGGTTACCAAAATGCGTGTCATTCTAACAGTCCTCAGAATGTGATGTATTCACGAATCAGGCCGAGAAGTCTTCGTTTTAAATCTTCACTTTGATATTGAAATTATTTTACACATAAATTGATATCCAAATTATTAGTAATGTTGATTATTCGTGGAAGGGGATTTGAAGAGAATGGAAATACCTCGAGAATTGCGATGGATAAGTCCTCTATTTGCGGTACTCTATTTCATTCTCTGGTCAACACATGCTACTGCGCTACTATTTGTAATTACCAGGGAGATTTGGATTCTGCTCTTGATTTCATTAGCTTTGATTCCAATCGTATTATTACTAGCGTTTCTTGGGTGGACAGGCCGATATCGTTTTACTCTGTTAATCTTGTTACTAAGCTTATTCTTCTCAGGCATTTTAGTTGAATTTATTCCGCGTCCTCCGACTCCATATTATGGTCCTTATGCTCCACCTTCAGCAGCGCCTCCTCCAGAATCTCCACAATTAATATCTCCATTTTGGGCTTTGCTTTCTCAACTGATTACTTCACCACAAACATATGAGCCGACACCCGTATTATCAATTGTAGGGTTGGTACTCCTCTTCTTGTTCGCAGTTTTGACAGCATTTGTAACTGGACTTGTTTCAACTGGAAAAATAGAGGTTGTTCCATCGATGCTGTTTCTAGTAACTTTGATGATTTGTTGGACTTTTACTTACCTCTTTCTATGCTCATTCATGGGCTCTAATAGCATCCTAACACCATTTCCACTTGGTCCTCTGGTTGCACTCAATATCCTACAATGGATTCCTCAAAATGAAAAAAAGGATAACAAAAAATAGTCGTATAACGCTGCTCCAAACCTCCGCTTTTTATTATGTAAATTCACTCTTTGAATTACTACTTTGATTTCACAAGGAGAATGGAATGGTGAAAAGACTTCAAAGAAACAAACCTTTGTTCATAGTTTACCTAGTAATTACTACTTTGATATTCGCTGGTATCGTATTCCCCGCGGTGTCATCAAATCCCATAATTACTCAGGATTCGCAATATTCAACGTATATTGGTGGAACCATGGGAGAAGACGCAACAAAGGTGACTTTTGATAATGAGGGAAATACAATTTTGATTGGACAGACCCCATCAAATGATTTCCCTGTAACAGATGATGCAATTCAATCTGAATATGGTGGAGGTGGATGGGATGCGTATGTTGCTAAATTTAGCCCATCTGGAGATTTGTTGTATTCCACATATTTCGGCGGGGATGGCTATGAACATGTAACAACTGTAAATGTTGACTCTCAGAATAATATGATTCTCGCCGGTACAACTGAGAGTGACGAATTTCCTACAACGCTGGATGCTTTGCAACCTACCCACTCTG
>Ga0307442_1000139_pt1 | contig 29879 bp, 27 predicted proteins | sample SalMarWE160430MG_FD_202143 | JGI IMG/M metagenome (GOLD analysis project Ga0307442, IMG submission 202143) | Salt marsh sediment microbial communities from the Plum Island Ecosystem LTER, Massachusetts, United States - WE1604-30 | ecosystem: Environmental > Aquatic > Marine > Intertidal zone >...
CAGAGCCTTGCCCGGCCGGCAGCAAGGGCTGGCCCCGCTTCGCCTATGCCGCGCAAACCTTGCTCTATCACGAGGTGGCGATCCTGCTGACCGCGGGCCTCCTGGTGTTTCTGACCTGGGGCGCGCCTAACCAGTTTGCACTGTGGACCTTCCTCGTTCTTTGGGTCATGCGGCTCAGCGCCAATCTCAATGTGTTCCTCGGCGTGCCGAACCTGACCGAGGAATTTCTGCCCGACAACCTCGCCTTCCTTAAGAGCTACTTCAAAAAGCGGCCGATGAACCTCCTCTTCCCGGTTTCCGTCACGGTCTCGACGGTCGTGACCTGGGTTCTGTGGGAAAAAGCCGCCGCCGGCACTCCAGGCGGCGAGATTGCGGGCTTCACCATGCTCACGGCGCTGATGGCGCTCGCGGTCCTCGAACATTGGTTCCTGGTTCTGCCAGTGCCGGTCGCAACGCTTTGGCGCTGGGGGCTCCTGTCCCGCGCCGCCGACACGCATGACAGTACGACGCGTAACGATCACGAGGGGCTCGCCCATACGAGCCCAGTCTGGGCAAAAGCAGTGGTGAAACGTGACGCGCCATTGCTGACTTCACCGGGGAGATAGTCATGGACTACCAAAATCAGTTTCATCGGCATCTGGACTCGCTTCGCGATGAGGGCCGCTATCGGATTTTCGCCGACCTGAAGCGCCGCTGCGGGGCCTATCCGACTGCCCGTCATTTCACGGAAGAGGGGATCCGTGACGTCACGGTGTGGTGCTCCAACGACTATCTCGGGATGAGCCAGCACAAAGTGGTGCGCGCCGCCATGCATGAGGCAATCGACGAGGTCGGCGCGGGCTCGGGCGGGACCCGCAATATCTCCGGCACCACCCATTATCATGTGGAGCTCGAGGCGGAACTGGCCGATCTCCACGGCAAGGAAGCCGCTCTCCTCTTCACCAGCGCCTATATCGCCAACGATTCGACGCTGTCGACGCTGACCCGCCTCATCCCGGGCCTGGTGATCTTCTCAGACGAGAAGAACCACGCATCGATGATCGCCGGCATCCGCCATGGCGGCGGCCCGAAGCATATTTTCCGCAATAATGACGTCGGGCATCTCGAAGACCTTCTCAAGAAGATCCCGCTAGAGACGCCCAAGATCATCGCATTCGAGAGCGTCTACTCCATGGACGGCCACATTTCCCCGATCGCGGAGATCTGCGACTTGGCCGAGAAGTACAACGCTCTGACCTATCTCGACGAGGTCCATGCGGTCGGCCTGTACGGCCCGCGCGGCGGCGGTATCGCCGAGCGTGAGGGCATCATGGACCGGGTCGACATTATTAATGGGACGCTGGCCAAGGGCTTCGGCGTCATGGGCGGCTATATCGCCGCAACCCGTGCCTGCTGCGACGCCATTCGCTCCTACGCGCCGGGCTTCATCTTCACCACCTCTCTGGCCCCGGCCATCGCCGCCGGCGCGCTAGCCTCGATCCGCCACCTCAAGGTCAGCGAAATCGAGCGCGCGCGGCACAAGGAGCGGGTGCGCAAGCTTAAAGGATTGATGGCCGAGGCCCGGCTGCCGGTGATGGACAATCCGAGCCACATCGTCCCGGTCATGGTCGGCGACCCGGTCCACTGCAAGGCGGTCACCGATACGCTCATGATGGAATTTGGGATCTATGTGCAGCCGATCAACTACCCCACGGTGCCGCGGGGCACCGAGCGGATGCGCTTCACCCCGTCGCCAGTCCACAACGACTCCCGGATGGCCGCGCTGATCGCGGCGCTCAAACAGCTCTGGGCCGCCTGCCCGGTCGCCAATGGGCAGTATGTCCGTCTCGCCGCCGAGTAGGGAAAAGGCGATACATTCAAAACTCTTAAGGCGGCCATGTTAAGTCGCCTTTTCGTTTTGCAGTTTCATCTCGTCGATCTTGCCAAGAACAGCCTCCCGCTGCTTGACGAGCACCTCACGCTCAAGGCTTGAAGGCGGTCTATGCTCGATCGCTTCATCATAGTAGCCCACGATGCGCGTTTCGCCGTCAATCAGACCCGGCAATATGCTCTCGTCCAAGCCCGTAAGCAGCGATCGAACGCTGATCACGGCACGATGTACCGTCGACATGAACGAGCCTTCGGAACTGACCTGTTCACCAAGGGCACGCAGGTAGCCGGCGATTTCATCGGCGTGCTTTTCGCGCAGCGCAATCATCTCCCGGAAAAATGGCGACAGGCCTTTGCCTTCTGCGTCTTCGAGCGCCTCTTCGTAGCCGTTGCGGTCATCGACGAGCGCTGTGTGCAGGCTTTTCAGAGCGTCCAACTGCTCGGTCATCCTACGCATCTCCTGAATGGGCACAGAAGCCCGGGCCTGCTCAAAACACGTGTTGAGCTTCTGTGTTCCCCGCGAACACGCGGAGCCGTCGGCGCTTGATGCAAGTGATGCCCTCTTAACCCTGCGATCGATGCGCGAAAAAGTGACGGCAGCGCTGCAGTTGCGCTGCCGGATTGAACGCACCAGGAGAGAGAGGAAAAGGCTGGGGCAGCGGAAGCCACTGCCCCAGCGAGATTTACTGCGAACTGTCGGTCGCGCCGCCCTGGAGTTCGGGGAACGTTTCCACGAGATTTGCACCCATCAGCGGCTTGTGCGCCCCTTGGTGGCAGGTGGCGCAGCTCACTTGCGGCACCTGACCATGCGGTCCAAGCCGGGAAACCGGGAACACAGGTTTGAGCGGCTCGAGATAGGTCATGTTGAGATTACGCACCATCTGGATGCCGTGCCACGCCAGAGTCCGCTTCGGGCTGCTCTGATCCCAGGCGAAGAAGGACCGGGAGTTATGGCAGAACACGCAATTAACCCCCAGTGACTTGGAGATCGTCATCATCAAACCATAAGTGTATTCGGCCTGCTTAATTGACGCTCTGTTGCCTTCGGGAAGAGCCGTCGTGCCGACCACGCGGATGCTGTTGGAATCCTCCGCGCCCTTGGCGAAGAAGCCGCTATACGGGTCCGCGGGCAAGGAGGTGGAGCCCACCGCGTCCGACGGATGGTTCTGGCCGGCAATCGTGTCGCCTCCCGGTTCGCTGAACCAGATGTTCGTCGGGACCGGATGGCCGCGGTGGCAGGTGTAGCACGTGACCCCCGTAGTGGCGACGTGAGACGTCCAATTGGAATTGATGTCCCGCGTCATCTGGATCATCCGCCGCGCAACGACCTTCGTGTACTTCGCATCGGAGGCGAGATTGTCTGGCTCGTGACAATAGGCGCAGCCTTCCTTCGGCGAGACCCAGGCGGTGATCGCCGCCATGAGGCGGAGAAACTCCGCACCCGACACGTCGTTCAGCACTTTCAGGTTCTGATATTGCTCGCCGGCAGTCGGACCGCCCTCCGGGACCGCTGGGATGGGAGCGGGCAGTTTGTCGACGTCAGGATTAGCGAGGTATTGGCGCAGATCGGTGGTCTGCACCATGCCCAGCCCTCGATAGCCCTCCTGCACGCTCTGCACAGGCGGCCAGCTCCAATTATTGGTGAAGAAGCCGATGGCGAGAATAACGCCAATGACGGCCGCTATCGGGTGCCACGCTCTCATGGTGCCCCCCCTAATGCTGGGTCGGTGACCGGTCCGAACACATGGGGATACATCGGCGCGACGTGATGCTTGACGGCCCAGAGATACCAGTTGTCCACCACGGTGCCGGTGAGGAGAATGCCGATGCCTCCGGTCAGCGGGCAAAGCACCGCGAACCACCACGCCCAGCGGTGAATCGATTCCGCCGTCGCGTTGAAGCCCATGGTCCACCGCCAGAACAGCGCGCCGCGCTCAAACGCGGTGCCTCGATCGACCACTTGCTCAATCTCGCGCTCCGCCCCGTACCGGCTTGCCGCCAGCACGGTCGCGCCGTGCATGGCGAATAGAAGCGCCGATCCGTACAGGAACGCGATCGAGAGCATGTGGAAAGGATTGTAGAATAGGTTGCCGTAGCGGATCGAAAACGCCGCGGTCCAGTCGAGATGCGGAAAGATTCCGAACGGAACGGCTTCGGCCCAGCTTCCCATCAAGAGCGGCCTGATGAAGCCGAGCACGAGGTAGAGCCAGATCGCCGAGGCAAAGGCCCAAGCGACGTGCGTGCCCATTCCGAGAGCCCGCGCGCGGCGATAGGTCCGCACCCACCACAACAAAATCGCCGTGGTGAGGCAGAAACCGGCGATTAGCCACCAGCCTCCCTCCTGCAATGGAGGAAAAATTTGCGTGCCGTATTTGGGCGCCGGGGGCTCGAGCGCCAGCCATGGAAGCTGACGAACGAATTGGACCGGATCCCAGCCCACCGAGGCCCACATGTTGAGGCCAATGATCTCGATGGCGAGAACGCCGAAGATCAGTGACGCGATGCCGGTAAAGCCGAGATAGAGCGGACCGATTTGCGCGTCGCCGATCTTGCCGAGCAAGTAATAGAACCGGCCCTGGCCGAGGCGCGGCATTGATCCCGCCGGCAGCGGAACGCCGGCATACGGCCCTACGCCGCGGACTTGCACTTGGGTGAATATGTTTTGATAGGTTGCCATGTCTGTTTCCCCCCGACCTAGCTCCAGATTGGCAGGTCGAGCCACCAGTTCCACCACTCAGGCCAACCGCGGGTCCAGAATGGGCCACTGATGACGATGCAAACTGCGCTCCAGAACGCGGCGCTGATGGCGAGGAACAAGCCCAGCCGATGAATGCCGAGTGTGCCGATCGACCAGCCCAGCGTATCCCGGAAGAAGGTGTTTTCGTGCTCCGCCGTTTTGACCGGCTCACCTTTTTTCGGGTTGGTCGCCGATAGGATGAGCGAACCGTGCAGCGCGAGCGCGAACGCGTTGGTGAAAAAGAAACTTACGGCAATCATGTGTGCCGGATTGTAGTGGAAGTGCAGATATTGATATCCGACGTTGGACACCCAATCGAGGTGGCTCATGATTCCGTACGGGAAACCGTGCCCCCAGGCGCCGAGCAGCAGCGGCCTGATGACCACCAGTGTGAAGTAGGCAAGGATGGCGAAGCTGAAGGCGAAAGGCACGTGATAGCCCATACCGAGCTTGCGCGCGATTTCGACTTGCCTCAACGCCCAGGACACGAACGCTCCCAGCGCACAGATGGTGATGAGTTGCCACAGGCCCCCCTCAAGCAGAGGCGCCAGCGACAAGCCGTATTTGAGATCGGGCGGCGCAATATTGATTTGCCACAGGTTCCAGGTCGGCCCCTGTGAAGCGCCCCAAACAATCAACGCCGTTCCCAGAACGGTGAAGAAGATGGTGGTGACGCCGAAAAAGCCCACAAAGAACGGCCCCACCCAGAAGTCGAATAGATCGCCGCCGATCAACGTGCCGCCGCGGACGCGGTACTTCCTCTCGAAACTGAGCATTGCCATTGTGACCCTCCCTGAGTGGGCAGGCTTGGTTTCCTAGGCCTCTATTGTTGGGGCGTGGCGAGCATCAGACACGAAAGTCTGCGCTCGCCACTCACCCATGAACCGCACACTTACGGATTCGGTGCGGCTTGTGAGGCTGCGTTGGCGTGGGCGCTCGGACCTTCTATCCAGTTGAACCGGTCGGTGCTGAGCAGAATGAAATGAATCAGCAACGCCAGCACGAACAGGAAGGTAAAAAGCGCGACCAGCGTCCGACGCGGATCGAAAAGAAGCCACAATCTCCACATGTCCATTCCCTCCTTATGCCACCAGCGAAACGAGGTGGCTGGCCGCTTGCATCACGCCATCGACATCGAGTGACGCATACCCTTCGGGACCGGGCAGCCAAGGCCGCCACATCCAAACGAGTATGTGCGCGACGATCGCGATGATCGTGAAAATGATGAAGCTGGTCATGAATATGCCGTGAAACTCCTTGGCTTCGCTCTCGGTCAAGCCCGAGAGAGAGCTGGATCTGTCTACTGCCATTTAGGTTTCTCCCTATGCTCGCCTTCTACTCGTTTCCGCGAACCCCCCGCGGCGGGGACCACCGTGGCGGTCACGCCACGGCCAATTCCGTGCCTAGACCATGAATGCGTAAGTGGCGCAGATGCTGGCCGCATTCCTGGCCTGTGCGAAGATCGATTTGTGGAGTGCATCCTTGCGATGGCCGAACCATCTCCAAGGCAGAATTTTTTGGACAACGGCGGCGATCAGAAAAAGGCCGAAGCAGATCGCGTAGATAAAACCAAACTCGACGTTCGGCTTGCCTCGCCGCCCTGCGGTCATTTGCATGCTCATGGCTTTTTCCACTCCTCCTTTTGATCCCTTCAGTAGCCTGGGCCGCACCGCGACCGATGCGACCGGCCGTCCTAGGATGTAAGAATGAAGAAGCGGGGAGAGCCGGGGATGTATCATGCCACTAGCTCCTCGACGACCTTCGCGCGTGCCTGGCCGACGCGCACTACAGTCACCCGCTCCTCTCCGGCGCGGCGAGTTGCACGCTCAGCCGCGTCACGCAGACGCTTTGCCGCAGAGATGCGGACCAGCACCGGTTGAGATTCTATGAGCTGATCGAGTGCCACCTTGGCTTCCTCGTCCCAGGGAAGCTCCTCTTGCAACCGCGCATGGGTTGCCTCCACCTTGTCCAGATCGGTGCCAAGAGGGAGAATGTTGAACAACGCGTCGAACATCGCGTTGCAAACTTCCTGCAGAATGTAGGTGGCGCCGGCATAGCCCATGAACGGCGTGCCGGTATGACGGCGGATAATCGACCCCGGGAAGGAAGCCGGCACATAGACCGCGCGCGCGCCGATCTCCGACATGTACATGCGCTCGTTGTAGCTGCCAAACAGGACCAGCGGCGTTTTCTCCGCGACAGCCTTGCGGATGGCCTGATTGTCGGGCTTCACGCCGGCGCGCCGCGCAACCGCAAAAGTGCACGGAAGGCCGAGTTCGACCTCGAGAAAGTTGCGCACGCCGCGCGCGTAGGTCTCGTTGGCGACGATGGCGAAGCTGGCGGTGCCGAAGAAATCCTGCGTCACGGAGCGCCAGAGATCCCAGAGCGGCTTGATGGTCGTGTGCTTCTCGCGCTCGATAAACGGTTCGGCGTCGATGCCGACCAGCTCGCCGAGGGTCCGCAGGAATTTGGTGGTCGAGTGCAGCCCGATCGGCGCCTGCAGATAAGGCCGCTCCAGCGATTCGCAAAGCAGCCGCCCGAATTCCCGGTAGAGGCAAATGTTGACGTCGGCGTTGACCAGCTTCGGAACGTCGGCGAGATGGCTGCCGAGCGGGAACACCATGTTCACCTCGCAGCCGAGCCCTTCGACCAGGCGCCTGATCTCGGCGAGATCCGACGGCGTGTTGAAGGTGCCGTAGATCGGTCCGATGATGTTGACGCGAGGCTTCTCGCCCTCGCTACGCTGTTTTCGCTCCGGAATCTTTTTCCGGCCATATTGCGTCCACAGCCAGGACATTGCCCGGTCGGCCGACTGCCACTGATCCTCATCGATGGTGCGCGGCAGGAAGCGCTGAATGTTGGTGCCTTCGGGGGTCACGCCGCCGCCGATCATCTCGGCGATCGAGCCGGTGACGACTACGGCGGGCAGCTCGGGGTCGAGCGTCGTATGGGCCCGGCGCATGGCGCCTTCGGTGCCTTTCTGCCCGAGCTCTTCCTCGGCCAGACCCGTCACCACGATCGGCAATTCGTGCGGCGGAAGCGCGTCGGTGTAATGCAGCACCGAAGTGACAGGCAGATTCTCGCAGCCAACCGGGCCGTCAATGATAACTTGCAGGCCCTTGACCGCCGTGAAGACATAGACGGATCCCCAATATCCCCCTGCCCTGTCGTGATCGAGGACCAGCATCTAGACTATCTCCTCGGCTTTGCGCTTCTTGGCTTCTTTGTCGAGGCGGCGCTTGTATTCGGCGCGGAACTGCGGATTGTCTTGCGGGACCTCCTCCCAGATGCCTGCGGCGTGACCTTCGCCGACCCCGGCGAAGAACGCTTTCATCTCGTCGAAGCGCGGCTTCGACTTGAGCGCGGCATTGACGACCTGCGCCAGGGACCCGGCGCCCGCAGGGCCCATCAGCGGACGTGCCGAGATGAGATTGGTGAAATAAAGCGCCGGAATCGCCATCTCCTTTGCCTTCTGCACGACAGGCGTCGTGCCGATGGCAAGATCAGGCGCAAACTCCTCGACCGCGGCGATGTCCTGCTCGAGCGAGGCACGGTAGGTGACATGGACCCCCTTGCTTTCGAGCCACGCGCGGTCTGGATCTGACCAGCGCGTGCGTGGACACGCGGTGCCGACATAACGCACGTCCGCGCCGCTCTCGATCAGAAGCCGCGCCACCAGAAGCTCCGAACCTTCGTAGCCGGACACGGTGATGCGGCCGTCGATCGGCATGCCGGCAAGTGCCCCCCGGATAGCGGGCAGGATCGCATTCTTGGCGCCGTCGACGGTTTTGCGCGCCACGCCGCAGGCCTCGGCGACGGCGTCGAGCCAAGCGGCCGTACCGTCATGCCCGACCGGCGCAGAGCCGACGATCTTGCGGCCCGCCTCCTCGAACTCGCGGAACGAGGCGGTGTAGAACGGATGGATGGCCGCGACCACGGCGCAGTCGAGCGCAGCATAAAGCTCGCGCCATTCGCGGGTCGGCACCACCGGACCGGCGGCAAGACCAAGCGGTTCAAGCAGCCGGCCGATCCCGATCGGATCGGCAGGAAACATTTCACCGACCAGCGTGACCGTCGGTCGATCGGCTTTGCCCTCGCGCGGCGCCTGCACTGGACCTTGTTCGGCCTCGGTACGGGCGTATCGCAGCATGGCACCGGCAAGAACATCCTTCGCCTCGGCATGGGTCGGCACGCCGAAGCCCGGCACGTCGATGCCGATCACGCGGACGCCGTCGATGGCCTGGGGCAACAGCTTGAGCGGAACGCCCGACGCCGTCGGTACGCAGAGATTGATGATGACCACCGCGTCGTAAAGATTTGGGTCGGCGAGATCGTGCACCGCCGCGCGAATGTCTTCGAACAGCTTACCGGTGACGAGCGTCTCGGAATTGAACGGCACGTAGCCGACCGAGCGGCGGGCGCCATAGAAATGCGAGGTGAAAGTCAGCCCATAGACGCAGCAGGCGGAGCCTGACAGCACGGTCGCGGTGCGGCGCATGCGCAAGCCCACCCGCAACGAGCCGAAGGCCGGGCACATGCTTTGCGGCTGATCATGCGGGCCGACCGGATAGTCGGCGGCATAGCGTTTCAACGTCTCGCTCTTGCCGGCAGCTTCAGCGGCCCGGCGCATTTCCGTGGCGCCGGCGTGACACCCCACGCCATCGCCCTTCAACGCTTCGGCATTGATCGACGGCGCGGGCTCACCCTCGGCGTTATCGTTCAGCATCGGTGCGGAGCTAGCCTCGTCGTAGAGCACCTCGGCGCTCTCACCCTTTTCTCCCCACGCTCTGTCCAATGCGTTCATCGGGACGTTTCGCGCCTCACACGCTTTCGTAGACGACTTCGAGCGAGGGTTTCTCGATCACCGCGCCGCCGCACATATCCTCAAGCGACGCGGGTTCGAGCTTGACTCCACGCCCGACGGCCTCGCCCTTAAACAAACCGAGCAATCCATCTTGATCGAGCGGCTTCGGCCGGATTGGCGGCGCCTCGGCCACGTTGGTCGCGAGCCCTTCGAACAAGGGGCCCCACTGACCGCCGGCCGTGCCGATGATCTCGTAATTGGCGCTCTTGCGACGGATGTCCTCATGGGCCGGGATTGCCGCCAGCACCGGAATACCGGCGGCGTCGCAGAATCCTTGCGCCTCGCCGGTGCCGTCGTCTTTGTTGATCACCATGCCAGCGACGCCCACATTGCCGCCAAGCTTGCGGAAATATTCCACCGCAGAGCAAACATTGTTGGCAACGTAGAGAGATTGCAGATCGTTGGACCCGACGACGATGACCTTCTGGCACATGTCGCGGGCGATCGGCAGGCCGAACCCGCCGCAGACGACATCGCCGAGGAAATCGAGCAGAACGAAGTCGAATCCCCACTCGTGAAAGCCGAGCTTCTCGAGCAGCTCGAAGCCGTGAATGATGCCGCGGCCGCCACAGCCTCGGCCGACCTCCGGACCGCCAAGCTCCATGGCAAACACGCCGTCGCGTTTGAAGCAGACGTCGCCGATCTTCACGTCTTCGCCGGCAAGTTTTTTCTTGGCCGAGGTCTCGATGATGGTGGGGCAGGCGCGTCCGCCGAACAGAAGCGACGTCGTATCGCTTTTCGGGTCGCAACCGATCAGCAGGACGCGCTTGCCTTGCTCCGCCATCATGTAGGAGAGATTGGCGAGGGTGAAACTCTTGCCGATGCCGCCCTTGCCGTAGATCGCAATGATCTGAGTTTCCTTGGTCGGCTCGCTGGTGACGACGGGATCGGGTTCGATCGCCGCTTCTTCACGCAGGAAGTCGTAGACCTTGGTGCAACCCGGCGCCGCGTAGCTCATGAGTAAGCTCTCCAATCCAAGATCATCTTCAGGCAGGACGGGTCGTTGAAGGCGGTGTGGTAGGCTTGGTCCGCCTGTTCCGCCGGCTGCCGGTGGGTAATGAGTCCGTCGAGCGAAAGGCGCCCCGTCTCGATAAGGTCCTTGACCGCGGCGAGATCGGCCGGGCGCCACTCAGCCGCCACTTTGATCTGCGCCTCTTTGATGAAGGCGGGAGGGAAGGCGAAGCTCAGCGGCTCGGAATAGAATCCCGCGAGGACAATTTCGCCCCGCGGCGCGATCCGCCCGATAAGCGTATCGAGCAAAGTAGCGTCACCGCTGACGTCGCAGATCGCCGCGTAGTCGCGGCGCGTGTCTTCGTCGGGCGCGATGACGTCGTAACCGTCGGCGCCGGTTGCCCGTTCGGGATTGCACTCCCAGACTTTCGGTTTGCCGCCGAGCGTCGCGACGAGCCGCGCCAACAGACGTCCCAGCACGCCATGGCCGACGATGAGTTCCGGCGGCATGCCGCCTGCGCCGATGGCATGATAGGCGGTGGCGGCAAGCGCCAACAAAACGCCCCGCTCACCCAGCGCTTCGTCGAACGGAATCACGCGGGCGCCGGGAACGACGACCCGCGAGGCAGCGCCACCGAACAGGCCGCGAATGGCGCCGAAACAGCGCGCGCCGGGCACAAACACCCGATCGCCAATCCGCGCTCCTGACGTCGGACCGGCGGCAGTGATGCGGCCGACCGATTCGTAACCGGGAACGAGCGGGTAGCCCATGCCGGGGAAGGGAGGCATCCGACCCGACCAAAGCAGCCGCTCGGTCCCGGTGCTGATTCCGCTCCATTCGATGTCGACGACGACGTCTTCATCTCCGGGGGCGGACAGGTCGATACGGCTCATGACGAGTCGCTTCGGCTCTTCCAGCACGACAGCAACGGTATTCATCCCCAAAACCCGTAGTTTCCAACCCCTGCTTGAAATGCCCTTCTGATAGGCATTTCGTGCGACTGTCAGTCTATTCTGACTATTAGTGATGTCAAGATAACTTAACAGTCAGGCCTGTGGACGGCCCGTGACGATGCCGGTGCGGAGCACGCCCTGCCCCCAGCGGAGGCTGATGCGGCCAAATCCCGCCTTGGTCAGAAGCTGCTTAAGCTGCTGGTAGGTCCGGGGTTTTCCCCGTCCCATGGCAAGGAGATAGAGACCGAAATAGCTATCTACCATAGGTTGTTTTGCGCCCAGTTCAGCCAAGGGCTCTGCCAGAAGCAGGGTTCCGCCGCCGGTCAGAGCCTGCCGAGCGGCCCTGAGAAGGCCGAGCGCGGTGGAATCGTCATGGTCGAGAACGACCCGAATAAGGGAAATGAGGTCCGCACCTTTCGGCAGGGCGTCGGTCTTGAAGTCTCCGCCGACCACGGTGACCCGGCCGAGGCCGCTTGCGCTGAGCCGCGCTTTCGCCCGCTCCGCGACGGCGGGAAGGTCGAACAGCGTCAAGTCGAGTTCCGGCGCACGCGCCGCCGCAGCCGCGATAAACCCTCCCTCCCCGCCGCCGATGTCCAGCAAACGGTTATGGCGCCCCGGGGGATAAGCATCGAGAACTTCCTCGGCCACGAGCGGCAGAGATTTGGCCATGAGCTCGCTGTAAGGCCCGACCTGTTGATCGCTCAGCTGCCCGGGGCTTGCCGAGTCCGCATAAGGCCAATAGCCGGACAAGGCGGTTTGCGATTTCTCACCGCGCAGAAGCCCCACGGGATCGGCCAGATCCGCATAGAGATGTGCGTGATGTTCGACCATGGCGCCGATGCCGGGATTGGCGGCAACGGCCGCGCCGAGCGCCCCGAGGCCAAAGCGGCCGCCGCGTCTTTTCTCGACCAGGCGCAAGCTTTCCGCGGCGGTGAGGAGCCGGGATACCGCTTCGCCGGAAAGATCGAGCTTGGCGGCAATCGCGTCGGCGGCGAGCGGCTGCGCGCGCAGCAGGTCGAAAAGCCCAAGCTTCACGCAGGCAAACAGAACCTGGGAATACACGAAGCCAGCGCAAAGACTGAACAGGTCTTTTGCCCGCCGGCGCGCAATCATCCGCGTGAGAGGAAAGGCGCTCGCCCAGGCAAGAAAGCGCGGGTCGGTGAGGAGCCTGTCTCGGAGAGCGGCCAAGCCCCGGGGCTGCAAAATCGGCATTGGCAGAGCCTCGAGCCCGTTTGCCATTGGCGCCCCTCGTTGGCGGCTGAGACCTAGGCTGCGCGCTGCGCGAATCCTTTGGGCATGAAGGGCTGCGACTGGACGGCGATCGTCAGCCGAAGTTGTTGTTCGCCTTCGCATGGCGGAATGGAGGCCATGGCCTGGTCGAGAAGCGACTGGAGGCGTTGACCGGCGCCTTCGATTCCCAACTGTTGCACCGCGTTCGGCCTTGCGTGGGCGATGTCCTGATTGCCGGGTTTGCCGCGCGCGGCCGGATCTACCGTAAGGTCACAGATATCGTCGGCCACTTGGAAAGCTTCGCCAAGGCACTCGCCGAGAGGACGCCATGGTTCGGCTTCGGCGCCGGCAGCGAGCGCGCCCGCGACCGTGGCGGCCGCGAACAGAGAGCCGGTCTTGGCCTTGTGATAGTCGGCCAAGGAGACATTCGGCTCACACTCCCAGGCCTGCCCGGCGACGATGCCGGACGGTCCGCCGACAGCCCGCCCAAGGACGCTGATAAGATCCGCCATGCGCTCGGGCACGTCCCCTGCACAATATGCCAGAGTCTGAAAGGCCGAGACGATCAGCGCATCGCCGACCAGGACGGCAAGCGGTTCGCCGAACGCCTTATGGACCGACGGCTTGCCCCGCCTGGTGTCGGCGTCGTCGAAACAAGGAAGGTCGTCGTGAACCAAGGACGCGCAGTGGAGCAGCTCGATCGCCGCCGCAGCCGCATTCGCCACGGTGGGGTGGCGATCGCCGCAGGCGCTTGCCACCGCCAAGCAAAGCCGCGGCCGCACCCGCGCCCCGCCGGGAAAAACAGCGTAGCGCAGGGCCGCGACAAGCTTTGGCGGACAAGGCCCTTTGCCCGCCCTGGAGATCGCGTCTTTTAGGGCCGTCTCAATCCTCGGGCTCGGATCCATGGCTGTTTCCCCACCCCCGACTGTAAAGTGCTTTTTACAGTCTTATGTGACATATAGTATAGACATAGGAAGCCGGAAAGCAACGCGATTCGAGGGTAGTCGTGCGGGAGCCAAACGTGCTCGTCATAGGGGCCGGAATTGGCGGCCTAACAGCGGCGCTTGAGCTCGCTTCGCGCGGTGTCGCGGTCACCGTGATCGAGCGCGCCCCCGGCCCCGGCGGCAAGATGCGCCAAATCTCAGTCGAGGGTCGGGCCATTGATTCGGGTCCGACCGTGCTGACCATGCGCTGGGTGTTCGATCAACTGTTCGACGCGGTGGGTGAAACGTTCGACCGACATGTCAGCCTGAAGCCAGCCGAGATCCTCGCACGCCATGCGTGGAGCGAAAACGAACGGCTCGATCTCTTTGCCGATGTCGAACGTTCGGCCGACGCCATTGCAACGTTTTCCGGCGCCGGCGAAGCGGATGGGTACCGGGCCTTTTGCCAACGCGCCCGGGCGACCTACGCGGCGCTCGAAAAGTCCTTTATCACCGCGCAACAGCCGACGCCGTTTTCGCTGGTGTTCAGCGCCGGTCTCAAAGGCATAGGCGATCTTTGGCGCATCTCGCCCTTCACCACCTTGTGGGACAGCCTCGGGACCTACTTTCAGGACGCGCGCCTAAGGCAATTGTTCGGGCGCTACGCTACCTATTGCGGCTCCTCGCCATTCGAGGCGCCGGCCACCTTGATGCTGGTCGCTCATGTCGAGCAAGAGGGGGTATGGCTGGTTGACGGCGGCATGCATAAGCTGGCTTGCGCTTTGGAGAGATCGGCCCGGTCCAGAGGCGCGGACTTTCACTACGGCTGCAGCGTCCAAGACATTCACTTGGCGGGCGGTCGCGTCAGCGGGATCACGCTCAAAACCGGCGAGTCGTTCGCGGCCGACATGGTGCTCGTCAATGCCGATGCCGCCGCACTCGCCGCCGGTAATTTCGGCGCCGATGTCGCTTGTGCCGCACCTCGCATCAAACCGTCAGCGCGTTCCTTGTCCGCGCTGACCTTCTCCATGCTGGCGCTAACCGACGGCTTCCCGCTCATCCGCCACAACGTGTTTTTCTCCCAAGACTATCGCAAGGAATTCGATGAGATCTTCGGTGCGGGGCTGCTGCCAAGCGCGCCGACCGTTTATGTATGCGCCGAAGACCGTGGCGCGGGCGACGCTTCGTCAGACTTAGGCCAGCCCGAACTGCTGTTTTGCATCATCAACGCGCCACCGCTGGGTGATACGCGCCCCTTCCCAACACAGGAGATCGAGCGATGCCGGGACACCGCCTTCGCCCTGTTGCAACGCTGTGGACTCAAAGTCGAAGCACCGCCGGAGAAAGCGGTGATCACCGCGCCTCAAGATTTCGCCCAGCTCTACCCGGCGACGGGCGGAGCGCTCTACGGTCAATCGTCTCATGGCTGGACCGCATCATTCACCCGACCGACGGCGCGAACCAAGATTCCGGGTCTTTACCTCGCAGGCGGCAGCACGCATCCGGGACCCGGCGTGCCGATGGCGGCGCTGTCTGGACGCCTTGCGGCTGCGAGCATCCTAGAGGACCTGACTTCGGCCAAGCCGTCCCGGACGGCGGCTATGTCTGGTGGTATGTCGACGGCATAAGCGACGACGGCACCAACGCGCTCACCGTCATCGCCTTCATCGGCAGCGTGTTCTCGCCCTATTATGCGATCGCACGCCGCTTGGGCCGGGGCGATCCGCACAATCATTGCGCGATCAACGTGGCGCTGTATACCCGCAAGGCAAAGCACTGGTCGCTGACAGAGCGGACCCGCGCCGATTTGCGCCGTGATCGCAACCGGCTCCAGATCGGTCCGAGCCGGCTTGACTGGGATGGTGAGATGCTCTCCATCGCCGTCAACGAGATCACCGTGCCGTTTCCGTCGCGTCTTGTCGGCACGATCCGCGTCAAACCGCGTGCGCTTGTAAACAAGGCCTTCGGCCTTGACGAGGCGGGGCGCCATACATGGCATCCGCTGGCGCCCCGCGCCGAGATCGAGGTCGCCATGGAGCGTCTGGCTCTCAGATGGACCGGGCACGCTTATGTCGACTGCAATTACGGCGACGAACCGCTCGAGGCCGCGTTCGCCGAGTGGGATTGGAGTCGCGCCGAACTTGGCGGCACCACCGCCGTGCTTTACGACATCACGCCGCGCCGGGGCGCGCCCCTATCGCTCGCGCTCTGCTTCGACGACCAGGGTCAAATCAAGACGTTTGCTCCACCGCCGCGGGCAAGCCTGCCGCGAACCTTTTGGCGGGTCGCACGCCAGGCGCGCTCAGACGCCGGCCAGCCGCGTCTCATCAAGACGCTCGAGGACACGCCGTTTTATACGCGCTCGCTGGTTGCCACGACGCTACTCGGCGCGCCGAGCGTGGGCGTGCATGAGAGCCTCTCGCTCGATCGCGTCGCAAGCCCCGCGGTGCGGGCTATGCTGCCGTTCCGCATGCCACGCCGAAGTCGGCGCCGCGATTGATCCCTCGGCCAGTCGTTGCGCCGATTCAATCCGGAGGAGGATCGGGTCTAACGCCGTCTCGGGCGCTTGCGCCCGGACGTCTTTCGAGCGCTCTTGGCGCGGCGCTTTCGCGCGGCGCCGCTTGGCCTCGACGTTTTTCGCACGCTCTTTCGGGCGGACCTCGCCGTTTTGCGTGCGCTTTTGCGCGCAGCGCTGCTTCGCCGCGATGTTTTGCGTGGACTTTGCCGAGGTTTTGGCCGGTAAGGACCCGACCTCCGACTGGCGCTTGACTCTTCTTGATTGGTCTTTACCAGGTCGATCGCAGCAATCAGCAAGACGATGCAAAACAGGACAACAAGTTCAACGATACCAATTGCATGATTCATGCCTGCCCTCCCGCAGTCAGCATTTCACGGCCGAGTGCAGCGAACACCATGGCGACAATACTTTTGGCGTCGAGTCCGGCCTTGGCGTACATGGCCTCGGGCTTGTCATGATCGACAAAAATGTCGGGAAGAACGACGGATCGCAGTTTAACCTGACCGTCGAGCATGCCCTCCAAGCTGAGAAACTGCATGACATGAGCGCCGAAACCGCCGATCGCGCCCTCTTCGACGGTGACGAGCACCTCGTGGTGGCGCGCAAGCTGTACAACAAGCTCGCGGTCGAAGGGCTTGGCAAAACGCGCATCGGCGACTGTTGCCGGAAGACCAAAGGCCGCGAGTTGGTCCGCCGCTTTTAAGCACTCCTGTAATCTGCCGCCGAGCGACAGCAACGCTACAGACGAGCCCTCCTGAAGCACCCTGCCTTTGCCGATCGGAAGGGGCACGCCCTCGGAGGGAAGCGCAACGCCGGTGCCTTCACCGCGCGGGTAGCGGAACGCGACAGGTCCGTCATCTATCGAAGCCGCCGTCGCCACCATGTGGCGAAGCTCGGCCTCATCGGACGCCGCCATGATGGTGAAGCCCGGGAGGCAGCCGAGATAGGTCACATCGAACGATCCCGCATGGGTTGGACCGTCGGCACCAACAAGACCCGCGCGATCGATGGCAAAGCGCACGGGGAGCTTCTGAATGGCGACGTCGTGCACCACCTGGTCATAAGCCCGCTGCAGGAAGGTCGAGTAGATTGCCGCAAACGGCTTCATGCCTTCCGCCGCCAGACCGGCGGCAAACGTCACCGCATGCTGCTCGGCGATGCCAACATCGAATGCGCGGTCGGGAAATTCCTTGGCGAACAGATCAAGCCCGGTGCCGTCGGGCATGGCTGCGGTGATGCCGACGATACGCTCGTCCTTGCGTGCCTCCACGATCAAGCTCTCGGCGAAGACGCGCGTATAGGACGGCGCCTTGGGTTTTGGCTTGTCTTGCGCGCCAGTAATGACGTTGAACTTGGCTACACCGTGATATTTGTCGGCCGATGCCTCGGCCGGATCGTAGCCCTTGCCCTTCTTTGTCACCACGTGCAGGAGGATCGGTCCCTGCTTGGTGTCGCGCAGGTTTTTCAGCACCGGCAAGAGCTGCGTGATGTCGTGGCCGTCGATCGGGCCGACATAGTAGAAGCCGAGTTCCTCGAACAGGCCGCCGCCGGACCAATAGGTGCGCGACAATTCTTCCATGCGTGCCGCGCGGCGTTCCCATTCTTTCGGCAGCCGCTTGGCGAGCTGTTTGGCGATATCACGCAAATGAAGATAGGTACCGCTCGAGGTAATGCGCGTGAGATAGCGCGACAAGGCACCGGTCGGCGGCGCGATCGACATGTCATTGTCGTTGAGCACGACAATCAGCCGGGAATCCATGGCGCCGGCGTTATTCATGGCCTCATAGGCCATCCCGGCGCTCATGGCACCGTCACCAATCACGGCGATGACATTGTTGGTGCCGCCTTTTAGATCGCGCGCGACCACCATGCCGAGCCCTGAAGAAATCGAGGTGGATGAATGCGCCGCGCCGAACGGGTCATATTCGCTTTCGGCACGCTTGGTAAATCCCGACAGGCCGCCGCCCTGGCGAAGCGTGCGGATGCGGTCGCGCCGCCCAGTCAAGATTTTGTGCGGATAGGCCTGGTGACCGACATCCCAGATCAGCCGGTCGTTTGGCGTGTCGAACACGTAATGCAAAGCCACCGTGAGCTCGACCACGCCGAGGCCTGCGCCGAGATGACCGCCCGTCACTGATACGGCGTTGATCATCTCTTGCCTCAGCTCATCTGCGAGCTGCGGCAGCTGATCCTCCGACAACTCCCTGAGATCGGCCGGAACGTTGACGCGATCGAGCAGCGGCGTTGCGCTTTCGCCTTTCGATTTGTCGATGACTTTCATTGCACGCCTCCGCCCCCATTATTGTTCACGCCGCAATTTCTGCACGATTGCTGGCCGCGTTTGCCAATCTGCGGCGTTCGAGCCGCTCGAACAGATCGATCACCCAAATAGCCCGACCGTAGAAATCCCACCAGCGAAGCCCAAGCGTTTTTTCAAGCGTCTCATCGATGCCCTCGATCAAGAAGCGCGCCTGTTCAAGACAGGAGGCAAACTCCTTCAGGTCTTCGTTTGAACCGGCAGCGGCGTAAGCAAGGAGCCTGAGCTTGCGGCCCGCCGGAACCACCGTGCGCCGCGAGACGGAGTCGAGGCCGTTGCGGCGAAGCTCCTGACCGATCTCGGCGTAAAGCAGCCGCGCAGCGCGAATGCCTGGACGGCATCCCGCGGGCAAAGCGGCGATGCCTGCATCGGCCCGGGCATAGAGGTTGTCGGCGACATCGAGCAGGCGGTCAATCACCTGACCAAGGGTCGGCGTGTAGCGCGGTTCTGCGAGCCACGCTTCGGCATCGATCCCCGCCGCGCTCAGCCAATCAAGCGGGAGATAGATGCGTCCGGCGCGGGCGTCTTCGCCAACGTCACGCGCAATATTGGTCAATTGCATTGCCACGCCGAGATCCGCGGCAGGCGCCAGCAAGCGCGGCGCGCGTACGCCCATGATGAGCGCCATCATGACGCCGACCGTGCCTGCAACGCGGGCGGCATAAGCTTGCAATGCCTCGATGGTCTCGTACCGACGACCCGACCAGTCCCAGGCCAAACCTTCGATCAGGGCTTCGGGTACATGCTGGGGTATCGCGAACCGCGCAACGATGTTTGCCAGAGCGCGGTCTGCGGGATGGTTCTGTGGCCGCCCGAGATAGGCGTCGCCCAAACGTTGTTGCAGGCGATCGATCGCGGCGGTGCTGCATTCGATATCGACGGAATCGTCCGCAAGCCGGCAAAAAGCGTAAAGAGCCGATGCCGGCTCGCGGACGCGGCGCGGGAGGAGAAAGGACGCCGCATAAAAGCTACGCGATCCCGTTTTCAGCAAAGCGCGGCAGGCCGCAACGTCCGCGGCCCACGGATCTGCTTCAAAGAAGCGCTGCATGAGGCACCACCCGGTCTAGAACCTTCGCCGAGCAAAGCACACCTGGCACGCCGGCCCCGGGATGGGTCCCGGCGCCAACCAGATAGAGGCGTTCGACGTCTTCCGCCTTGTTATGCGGCCGGAACCAGGCGCTCTGCGTGAATAATGGCTCGAAACCGAACGCCGCGCCTTTGTGCGACAAGAGGCAGTCGTGAAAATCCTGCGGCGTCATCACCCGCGAGGTGACGATGTGCCGTTCAAATCCCGGCAATGCCACCTGTCCGATCATTTCGGCGATGGCCCGCCGGTAGGGCTCGGCTGTAACGTCCCAGTCGATGCCGGCATCGAGATGCGGCACCGGCGCCAGCGCATAGAACGCATCCTGTCCCTTCGGCGCAAGCGAAGGGTCGGTCGCCGTCGGCCGGTGCAAATAGAGGCTGAAATCCTTGGCAAGAACGCGGCGCTTGAAGATGTCGTCGAGCAGAGCCCGGTAGCGCGGGCCGACCAGGATGGTGTGATGCTTGACGTCGGGGTATTGGCGCGACGTACCGAAATACCAGACGAACAAACCCATCGAGTAGCTTGCCCGGTCGAGTTTGTTGTCGCTCCACCGGCGGCGCACGGCATGAGGAAGAAGATGTCGGTAGGTCCAGGATGCATCGGCATTGGAGACGACGATATCGGACTTGATGTATTCGCCTGACTTGAGGCGAACACCTCGCGCGGCATTGCGCTGCACGTCGATCTCGCCGACTTCGGCGCCATAGCGGACCTCGTTGCCCTGACGCTCGATCAGGCGCACGAGCCCGCGCACCAGCCGCCCCATCCCGCCCATGGGAAAATGCACACCGTAGCGCCTCTCTAGGAATGCGATTAGCGCGTAGATCGACGTGACCTTGAACGGGTTGCCGCCGATGAAGAGCGGATGAAAACTCAGCGCGAACCGTACGCGCGGATCCCGGACGTATTTCGCGACGAGCCCGTGCACGCTGCGATAGCTTTGCAATCGCATGAAGTCCGGCAGGACCTTGACCATGTCGGACCATGTACTGAAGGGAACAGCTCCCAATTGCTCGAAGCCGACGCGGTAGATCGCTTCAGCCTGACGCATGAACGCATCGTAGCCTGCGACATCGTCCGGCGAGAGGCGCGCCACTTCGCGGTGCATGGCGTCGTCATTGCCATGGCAATCGAACACTTCGCCATCGTGGAAACGGATGCGGTAAAACGGATCAAGCGGCCGCAAATCAACATCCTGCGCCAGCTCGCGGCCGCACAGGGCCCATAGTTCCTCAAGCAGGAAGGGGACCGTGACGATCGTCGGCCCGGCGTCGAAGGTGAATCCGTCTTGCTTGAAGACATAGGCGCGGCCCCCGGGACCGTCGAGCCTTTCGAGGACGGTGACGCGGTAGCCCCGCGCGCCAAGGCGAATGGCCGCGGCAAGGCCGCCAAAGCCGCTGCCGATCACCACGGCATGCCGCCCCGGCCTCCCGATCCGCGCTGCTAACCCCCGAGCAGGAGCGGTTGTCAACATTACTTGACATTAGCGGTGTCAGGTATTTTTGCCAAGATGCAAAAATGCGATTACGCGCCGACCGGAACGCTGCTCGATTTGACCGTTTTGACGAAAATTTCGGCAATTTCCTCTGGGCGCTCCTCATGGGCCAGATGGCCCAGGCCGCGCAGCACGATGACCTCGCTGTGAGGCACAAGGTCATGAACCTTGAAGGCATCGTCGGATGAAATGGCCCGGTCTTGGCTCCCCGCGACGAGCTTTAGGGGCACTTTGAGCTCGCCGAGCCGCCTCTCCAGCGCGTGCAGGTCCCAATTGGCCATCATCGTAAGCGCGGCCTCAACATGCTGCTCGCATTTGAACAGTCGTGAATAGAAGCCAATCTCTTCAGGCCCAAGTCTCGAACCGGTATTGCCGATCAGCCGCTCGACGGCAGAGACGTCGCTCGCGCGCCACGCAAACAGCTTCGGGACAAGGGGATTGAGCATGAGAAGCTTGGCGAGCGGCGAGAAGAACTGTCCGGCCAGGCTCGAGAACGGTAGAAGCGCACCGTTGACGCTTACAATGACCTCCGGCGCGATGAGACCGTCGAGGCACATTTCAATAAGGATTGCCGCGCCGGCCGAGTGTCCGACTACGATTGCAGGCTTGAGATCGATCACGCGCAACAGTTCGGCAAGATCAGCTGCCATGTTCGCTAGCGACAGGCGCGAAGCGGAAGGCATCCCGGTAAACCCGTGCCCAGGCAAGTCTGGGACGACCACCGTGAACGCCGCGGAAAGAATCTGGGCGAGTTCACCGAACGAGTGAGTCGAGGAGCCGGTGCCATGCACGAGGAGAATGACCGGTCCGGACCCCATCACTTGCACGTGCCAAGGGATGCCGGCCGCCGGGACAAACCGGCTCGCCTCGCGGTTCGGCCAATCCTGTCCGTCGCGCTCGAAATCGAGCTTGCGGATCACGCCTCTAACTCCCGATCCTAGCCTTCACCTCATCGGACAGTGTGCGAGCGTCCATATGCGGCAATGGCACATAAGGGGCGCCCATCGCCTCGGCAATACGCGCCGCGCAAGGTTCGGCCCGCGGCGAGGTGTCGATCAGCAGCGCGGCAATCCCGCTGTCGCGCAAGACGCGCGCCGCGGCAAGCGCATCTTGTTCCGCGGGTTCACGGCCCTGGCGGCCATTTCGTGCGAGATTCGGGCGCCCATCGGTGAGAACGACGATGGCCGGAGTCTGCTGCCTGCGCTTGATGGCTTGCGCGAGCAGTCCCGCCTGCTCGAGCGCGTCGGCAAGTGGCGTGCCGCCGCCGCCTGGAAGATCGGCGAGCCGGCGCTTGGCCCGGGTCAGCGACCGCGTCGGCGGCAGCAGGAGTTCTGCGCCCCTTCCCCCGAAAGCAATCAGCGCAACTTGATCGCGACGCACATAGCAATCGGCAAGGAGGATCTCGACCGCCCCTTTGGCTTCGGCGAGCCGGTTGAGCGCGCTCGATCCTGACGCGTCCACCACGAACAGCGTCACCGTTTCGCGCCGCTCTTTCAGGCGCTTGATGCGGAAATCGTCGGACCGTACCTCGATCCGCCGGTTTTCGTCGGTCGCACCCGTGGACGAAGCGCCGGTCCGCAAGCGCTGCCAGGGCGAGGCGGCACGAAGCGTCTCGACAACGTTCAGCCTCGCACTGGAATGGATATTGCCTCGGCGGACGCCGGCCGGGCGCCCTCGCCGTGGCGCGTCCTGGTGATGGCCGGTGCGGCCCGGAGCAGAATGCCGGGCCGGCGGGGCCTTGCGTGCAGCGAGGCTCGCAAGCAGGCCCGGGGGGATGGCGGCTTGTGCCGCCGCCAGAACGATATCTTGCAGCGACGCATCGCTTGGTTTCGCTTGATGCGCCTCCGACTCGTTAGGCTCAGGATCCGGAGCCGCTTGAGGCTCCTCATCCTCCATCAGCGGAACGACTTTTGCGCGCGGGGCCAGCACGAGCCGCGCGGCCGCGGCGATATCTTCCTTGCCGACGACACGGCGGCCATCCACGGCCGCGTGGGCACGCGCTGTCTTCAGGGCAAGAAGCGGTGCATTGAGCGATCCGATGCCCAAAGCCGCGGCAACTGCGCATAACGCTTCGATCGCATTGTCCTTCACGGCAACACTTGTGACTTTGCGGCGTGCCTTGACGATATCGCCGGTGTCTAGTGCGGTGCCGATCTCGCCGGCATCGATATTCTCAAGACTCAAATGGAACGCCAGCCGGTTGAGCAAAGCTTCGGGCGGGTGCTCATCGTCGGCGAGTCCCTCGTCGAGCGTGACAACGCCAAACCGCACCGGTAGACGCGCCTGCATGCCGTCGCGCTCGACCGCCACCTCTCCGGTATCCATCACGGTCGAGATCCGTGCGGCAAGCGCCTGCGAAAGCCGTTCCGCCAGCGGCAGGAGAAGCAACCCGCCATCGGCATTCGCCAGCACGCCGCGCTCGACGATAGGACGCCCGGCTGCGAGCGTCGCGCCGAGGTCGAGACCGCCGAGCAAGCGGTCATCGGTGATGTGCGGCGGTACCCGCAGCGACAAAGTGCCGTCGGGTAGAAACCTGCGCAGCAAGCCGAGCCAGGCCTCGCGCGCCCCTCCGGCCCGGCCGCGCAGCGACGCCCCGCCAAGTCCGATTGGATCGATGGCAAGCAAGACTGCCGCGAGGCTCACATCGTTGCCACGCATCGCATCCGGGAGATTGCGATCGTCAGGCACCGAACAGCTCTCCAAGCGCGCGCTCGATGCGCACCGTGGAGCCTCCTTCATCGAGTGGATTGCGCCTGAGGCGATGGCGGAGCGCCATTGGCGCGACCCGCCGCAGATGCGTCTCTTGGATGGATTTTTCGCCATCGAGCGCAGCCAAGGCGCGAGCGGCGCGAACCAGCGTCAGCTCGCCGCGCAAGCCGTCGGTACCGACGCCAATGCACAGCGCCGCCGCCTTCTTGAGTTGCGCCTCCGGCGTCTTGGTCCGGTTGAGCCGCTTCCGCGCGGCGACAATGCGCTCGCGCATTTGTTCCTGTTCGGCCTGCCGGGCCGCGATGAACTTGGCAGGCGCGCGCTCGAACGCATCGCGGCGGCGCACCACTTCCACACGAGTGGCCACGTCGTCAGGCGTGCGCACTTCCACCGACAGGCCGAAGCGGTCGAGCAGTTGAGGCCTCAGCTCGCCCTCCTCCGGGTTGCCGCTGCCGATCAACACGAAGCGGGCCGGGTGCCTTACGCTCAGTCCTTCGCGCTCGACCACGTTTTCGCCGGACGCCGCGACGTCGAGCAGAAGATCGACAAGATGATCCTCAAGCAGATTCACCTCGTCGATATAGAGGAACCCGCGATGCGCCCGGGCAAGCAGGCCAGATTGGAAATGCCGTTCGCCGCTCGACAGCGCGCGCTCCAGATCGAGGGCGCCGACCACGCTGTCCTCGGTTGCGCCGAGCGGCAGATCGACCACGGGCACGAGTACGGACTCGCTCTTAAGCCGGCCTTGATTGGCGCGTTCATGACATTCGTCGCAGGCCGCCCCGTTTGCGCCGGGGTCGCAATGGTACCGGCAGCCGGAAACCACCCGCATCGGCGGCAACAGTCCGGCAAGGCCGCGTACCGCCGTCGACTTCCCCGTACCCCGATCGCCGAACACGAGGACCCCGCCGATGGTCGGATCGACCGCGGCAATCAGAAGCGCAAGCTTCATCTCGTCTTGGCCAATAATGGCCGTAAATGGAAAAACGGGTCTCATGTCCCCCAAAGAACGTTTAGAGCCAGGCACACATGTCAGGAGACGCTAAGCAGTCAGCCTCTCCTCATCAACAAACCGCTCGGGCAGCCGAAACTTCACCTTCTCTTCGATGCCGTCGAGATCCTCCAGCGTAATTCGCCTCAGCGAACGCAAGCGGCAAATCGTATCTTGGACCAAAGTCTCAGGCGCCGAGGCCCCGGCAGTGAGCCCCACCGCGCCAACCCCTTCAAGCCACGCCGGATCCAATGCGGCCGGCCCCTCGATCAGATGGCTCTTTACTCCGGCCGCTTCGCCCATCTCCCGCAACCGGTTTGAGTTCGAGCTGTTGCCCGATCCGACCACCAGCAACAGTTGGACGTATTTCGCGAGCTCGATGACGGCCTTCTGACGATTCTGCGTGGCGTAACAAATGTCGCGCGTGTCGGGTCCTTGAATGGCTGGAAAACGCCGCTTCAACGCACCGATGATGTCTTGTGTGTCATACAGGCTCAGTGTCGTCTGCGTTACGTAGGCGACGCGTTCGGGATCGCGAACCTCAAGGCGCGCCACATCTTCAGCCGATTCGACGAGGTGGATCGCACCGGGAATCTGGCCGCTGGTGCCCACGACTTCGGCGTGACCGTGGTGGCCGATCAGGACGACATCGTAGCCGTTCTCGGCATAACGGCGCCCCTCGTTGTGGACTTTTCGCACCAGCGGACAGGTGGCATCGATCACGTCGAGGGTTCGGTCTTTTGCCGCCCGCTCGACATCGCGGGAGACGCCGTGGGCGCTGAACACGGTAATCGCGCCGCGGGGAATCTCGTCGACGTGGTTCACGAAGATGGCACCGCTCGCCCGCAGCCGCTCGACCACATGTTTGTTGTGGACAATCTCGTGGCGGACGTAGACCGGGGGGCCGTAAAGCGCGAGGGCGCGCTCGACAATCTCAATGGCCCGAACAACCCCCGCGCAAAATCCCCGTGGTCTAGCTAAAATTACACGAAGATGTGTCAACTTTGCCGACATGCCCGATATATAACATGGGCGGCCAGACCCGTCACGCACCATATTCGGTGCTGAGTCAACGACCTAGGAGGTTCACATGCCGACCCTGCTCTCTGCTTACGGCATTGCACTTGTTCTGTTCGCCGGACTTGACGCCATTTGGCTGACCACGATGGGCGCCTCCCTCTACCGCGCCACGCTCGGCGACGTGCTTGCCCCGACGGTGCGGCTTCTGCCGGCGATCGCCTTCTACCTTCTCTTTCCGTTGGGAATCGTGGTGTTTGCCGCTTCGCCGGGTCTGAAGTCCGGCTCGCCTTCAGAAGCCGGGCTCTATGGCGCCCTGCTCGGGCTCGTTACCTACGCCACGTATGACCTCACCAACCACGCCACGCTGCGCAACTGGACCCTGAAAATCACGGTCATCGATATGCTGTACGGCATGATCGTCGTCGCCGCGGTCGCCGCGGTCACGGTGGTGATATTGCAATGGTTCGGGCGCGCTCCGGCCTAGCGCCTAGTCCGGCACCGGTCTCAGCAGATAATGGCTGATGCCCCATTCCCGGCCGGTCCGGTGGCCGAACAGTCCTGCCGTCGCCAAAAAGAACAGCCGCCAGCGCCGCTGCCAAAGCTTGGCGCCGTCCCCATAAGTTGACCGCAGCACGCGAGCGACTTCAGCCTCGTTGCGGTCCATGTTCGTCAGCCAATCCGTCGCGGTTCGCGCATAGTGACGTCCGTCCCACCGCCATTCCTCGACCACGTCGAACAGTCTGCCGAACTCTCGAACGAGATCATGGCTCGGCATGATGCCGCCGGTGAAGAAGTGCTGGGCGATCCAGTCATCGGGATCGCCGTGGTCGAACGCGTAAGGTACGCGGACATGGCTGAACACATGCATGAAGAACAAGCCGCCGGATTTGAGCCAGGATTTCACCCGCGCCATCAAGGCCGGCCAATTCGACACGTGCTCAAACATCTCGACCGAGACGATCCGGTCGAAACGGCCTTCGGACGCAAACCTATTCACATCGGCCGTGACGACGGAAAGATTGGCAAGCCCGCGCTTCGCCGCCACGCCCTCGATATAGGCTTTTTGCGACCGCGAGTTGGAAACTGCCAAGATCGTGCTGCGCGGCAAGGTCTCGGCCATGAATAACGACAAGGATCCCCACCCGCAGCCAAGCTCGAGAATTTTTTGATTCTGTCCGAGCCGCGCATGCGCTGCGGTTTCGGCAAGCGCCCTTTCCTCCGCCTCGGCAAGCGTTGTCGTTTCGCTTTCGTAGAGGCAGCTCGAATATTTCAGCCGAGGCCCGAGAACCAGTTCAAAAAAGCCGGCCGGTACTTCGTAATGTTGGGCATTCGCCGCCTCAGGATGGACCGCCACCGGCTTTGCGCTCATTGCCCTGGCAAAATCACGCGTCGCGGCCATGCCGTCTTCGGGCATTGCCAGTCTGGTGCTCCTGACCAGCGTCTCGATGGCAAGCCGGGTGATCGCATCCGGGATGGGCGCCCGCTCGAACGCCTCAATGGCAACGCGCTTGAAGCTCATCCGGCCCCACTCCCGGCCCGCTTCGGAACAGGAAAGAAAGCGCTGACCCTTCTCTGATAGGCGCGATAGGCCTCGCCGTATTTCGCCACCATGTGCTGCTCAAGCGGCGGGATCCCTGAAATATGCGTGAGCAGCCAATACATGCAGAGGGGCGCCGCCAAAACCAGCCACCCATAGGGATATGCGCCGGTGAGATCGATCGCGAACAGGGGAAAGGCGAGCCAGAACAGCCACTCGAAAAAATAGTTCGGATGCCGGGACCAGCCCCACAATCCGCGATCGCAGACCGCATGCGGGTCGGTGCGCGTTGCCATCCACTGCCGCAATTGCCGGTCGGCAAGCGCTTCTCCCAAGATGCCGGTCACAATCACGATCATCCCCAGCCAATCCTGCATGCGGCCGAAAGGTGCTGGATTATGGGCCGCAATGAAGATGCTGAGCGCCATTGGCAGTCCGACCAGCGCTTGCTTTTGCAGCAAGGCGAACATCTGACGCGACGCGTAGCGGCCCCATTGGCGGTTGAGCGCGGCATAGCGCGGATCGTCACCCCGTTCCACCGAGCGTCGCAAGATGTAAATCCCAAGGCGAAGCGACCACGCCAACACGATCGACCCGACGATGATTTGGCGCGGGGTCGTGCCCCCATTGAGCGGCAAAAATGCGGATACAGCGCCGACCGAGCCGAGCCCGAATGTCCAAACCGCATCGACGAACCCGCTATTCCGGGTGCTTTGCTGAATCCACCAGCCCCCCGCCATGATCGCGGAGAGCGCAACCATCTGCGCCACGAGCACCGCGAGAAGCGTCAGCAGATCCATCGCTCTTGCGTTCCTCGATAGAGATCAATCAGAATGCTGATACTTGCACTCGGAGGATGCACACTCCGATATGACTCATCGCCGCGAACTCCCTGGCCGGAACGCGCAACCAGAGTAGCCGGAGAGCAGAGCGGCATGTTGGAACGCGCGCCCCTGGACATCGGGATCATCGGCACTGGCATCAGCGGACTTTCCGCGGCTTGGCTGCTGGCCCAGCGCCATCGGGTAACGGTTTTCGAAAGGGCCGCGCGTCTCGGCGGCCATTCCAATACCGTCGAGGTTGACAGCCCCGACGGACCGCTCCCCATCGACACCGGGTTTATTGTCTATAATACTGTCAACTATCCTAACCTGACTGCACTGTTCAATCATCTTGACGTGAACACGAAATCCTCCAACATGGGATTTGCGGTCTCGCTCGAAGGCGGCGCGTTCGAATATGCGGGAAACAGCGTGGCGAGTTTGTTCGCGCAGAGAAAAAATCTTGTCAGCTTGCGATTTTGGTCGATGCTTGTGGGCATCCTACGCTTCTATCGGCGGGCCTCTTTAGACTTTGCGGCAAGCGACGACCCGGGTCTGACGCTCGGCCAATATCTCCGCCGGCATCGGTTCGGTATCGCCTTCGAGCGCGATCACCTGCTGCCCATGGCCGGCGCGATCTGGTCGGCCCCGCCGCATATATTGCTTGAATATCCAGCCGCCTCGTTTATCCGCTTCTTCGAAAACCATGGCTTGCTCAGGCTGACGAACCGGCCGGTGTGGCGCACGGTGGTCGGCGGCAGCAAGACATATGTGACGAAGCTTGCAGAAAAATTTCGCGATCGGATCCGGCTGAATTGCGCCGCCACCGCCGTCGAACGCGGCCAGGCGGGCGTCGAAGTTCGCGATGTTACGGGTCGGGTCAACCGCTTCGATCATGTCGTGATCGCCACCCATGCGGATCAGGCGCTGGCTCTCCTCGCCGATCCGTCGCCGCGTGAAATCAATTTGCTGGAGGCGTTCCGCTATAGCCGCAATCGCGCCGTGCTTCACTCCGATTCGGCTTTCATGCCACGCCGCCGAGGCGCCTGGTCGAGCTGGAATTACCTTGGCTCGACGGCGGGCAAACGTAGCGCGTTGTGCGTGACCTATTGGATGAATGCGCTGCAAGGGCTGGGAGTCACCCGCGATTACTTCGTGACGCTTAACCCGACCAAAGAACCGCGTAGCGTCCATCATACCGAAACATATGAGCACCCGATATTCGACGTGCGCGCACTGCGAGCCCAAGTTGAGCTTTCGCGGACGCAGGGCGACCGGAACACGTGGTTCGGCGGCGCTCATTTCGGCGCAGGTTTCCACGAGGACGGGCTGAACTCGGGACTGGCCGTCGCCGAGGCACTCGGCGGCCTCGAGCGCCCATGGCCATCCGCGACGCCTGCGCACAGCAATTCGCGTCAGTGTTCGGAAGTTGAATTCGCCGCATGACAACGAACTCAGCGCTTTATGTGGGTCGCGTGACCCACGACCGCCTGCGTCCGCGCCATCACCGGCTGAGCTATCGCAGCTATTGGATGCTGCTCGACCTCGACGAGGTGCAAGCGCTCGACCTCAATCTTCGGCTGTTCTCCCATAACGGGTTCAATCTATTTAGCTTTTACGACCGCGATTACGGCGATTGCGGCTCTCAACCGCTCCGCGTTTATGTCGAACGCCAATTGGCGTCGGCCGGTATCGTATTCGACGGCGGCTCCATTCGGCTGCTCACCATGCCGCGTCTTCTCGGCTACGCATTTAACCCGCTCAGCGTTTATTTCTGTCACCGGAAGGACGGCTCGCTCGCAGCTTTGCTTTACGAGGTGCGCAATACGTTCGGCGAACGTCATTCCTACCTTATT
>Ga0307442_1000142_pt1 | contig 29813 bp, 34 predicted proteins | sample SalMarWE160430MG_FD_202143 | JGI IMG/M metagenome (GOLD analysis project Ga0307442, IMG submission 202143) | Salt marsh sediment microbial communities from the Plum Island Ecosystem LTER, Massachusetts, United States - WE1604-30 | ecosystem: Environmental > Aquatic > Marine > Intertidal zone >...
TTCGAGCGCCTCGCGATAGACCGGCTCGCCGTAGGGTTCGCTCAAAGCCGCCTCGACGCGATTGCGCAGGCGGCTAAGCGGCGTCTTGAGGTCATGAGCGATATTGTCGGAAACCTCGCGCAAGCCCGCCATCAGCTGCTCGATGCGCGCAAGCATGAGATTAAGACTTTCCGACAGACGGTCGAGTTCGTCGCCGGATCCGGTGATGGGCAGGCGTCCGCCAAGATCGCCCGTCATGATGGTGCGCGTGGTGGCGGCCAGCGTGTCGATGCGGGCGAGCAGCTTACGGCTCACCCAATAGCCGCCCCCGATGCCAAACAGGGCCATTACGCCAAGTCCCCATAACATGGCCGAGCGGACCACCCGCGCGAGCTCGTGCCGATCCTCGATGTCGCGGCCGACGATCAGCCGGTAATCGTTCGGGAGACGGAACACATTGGCGAAAGCGAGCCTTCGTTCGAGGCCCCCGGGGGCCGGACGGCGATAATAAAACTCGACGGGACCCAAACTATTCCACAGCTCCGGCGAGACGGCGCTGAGATTGCCGGCGAGCCGGTGCCCCTTGCCCTCGGCCACGAGATAAAGGCTGTTGCCCGGCGTCTCGCTGCGCTGAGCCACAATACGGACGAGCTGATGCAGGCCCCCTGCCCGATATTGCTCGGCAAGACCTTTGAGCTCGGCGTCGATGGTTTGATTGAGCTGCCGCGACAGCAGAACCGTCGTGTTCCAATAGATATAGGCGATGGCGATGATCGCAGCAGTGCTGAACAGCGCAAGATAAGTCAGCGAGAGGCGAAAAGTGGTGGTCCGGAAGAGCTTAGTGAGCGCTGTCACGGATGCTGTAGCCGGCGCCGCGGACCGTGTGGAGGAGCGGGTTTTCGAAGTTCTTGTCGATCTTCGACCGAAGCCGGGAAATATGGACGTCAATGACATTGGTTTGCGGGTCGAAATGATAGTCCCAGACATTCTCGAGCAACATCGTGCGTGTTACCACCTGACCCGCGTGCTTCATAAGATATTCGAGCAGGCGGAACTCACGCGGTTGCAAGGTAATGGCCTCGCCGGCCCGCGTCACCTTGTGCGTGAGCCGGTCGAGCACGAGGTCACCCACCACGAAGCGCGTACTCCCCTCCTCAGGCGAGCTGCGCCGGGCCAAAACCTCGATTCTGGCCAAGAGCTCGCTGAACGCGTAGGGCTTGGTCAGATAGTCGTCGCCGCCGGCGCGCAAGCCTTTGACCCGATCATCGACCTCGCCAAGCGCACTCAAAATCAGAGCCGGAGTTCTGATCTCCTCGGCACGCAGCGCACCAATCACTGCAAGCCCGTCGCGCTTCGGCAGCATGCGATCGACAATCAGCACATCGTACGCATTGGCCCTGGCAAGCTCGAGCCCGGTCTGGCCGTCGCCCGCATACTCGGCTACGTGGCCGGCTTCTTTCAATGCCCGCCTAAGGAAGGACGCGGTTTCCTGATCGTCCTCAATGACCAGCACACGCATCTTCGGGGATCTCCTGGGTGGCGCTGCCTCTTATCACCGGACGGCGGACGCTGATCTGAAAACAAGGGCGGGCGGCGCGGCGGGGGGAGCAACCGCGCCGCCCTCCGGCGGCGAAGGCTTAAATTAGGCCTTCTTCAAGGAGAGCGCGACGAAGCGCGTCTGATCGCCGGTCTTCACTTGCATCAGAACTTTCACCGTATCCTTGTCCGTTTGGGCGCCGGACATGGCTTTCTTGACACCGGCGGCAACATCGGCAGGCTTTGACACGGTAACTCCGGCAACCTCGAGGATGACATCGCCGGGCTTCAGGCCCTTGTCGGCGGCGTCGCTCTTCGGATCAACCTCGGTGATCACCACGCCCGTGTCACCGGCGCCGGGGAACCTTGCGGCCGGTGCCAGCGAGAGACCGAGATCCTCCATCTGCTCGCCGGTATCGGGCTTGTCCTCCTCAAGCGCGGCAAGCTGCTTGTTGCTCGGGAATCTGCCGAGTTTCATGTTGACGGTGCGCTTGTCGCCATAGCGAACGATCCCAAGATTGACGTCAGTATCGGGATGAAGCTCGGCGATCTTGCGGGCAAGGTCGCGTGAGTCGTCGATCTTGCTGCCGTTCACCTCGATGATGACGTCGCCGGGCTTGAGATCCTGTTTGGATGCAGGGCCGTCTTCCGTCACCTTGGTGATCATGGCGCCCTTCGCCTCGGCCATCCCGACCGAGTCGGCGATGTCGTCGGACACATTCTGGATGACCACGCCGAGCCAGCCCCGGTCGACGGTGCCATGGCTCTGCAGCTCGGTGACCACCTCCTTGACGAGAGCGGCCGGGACGGCAAACGCGATACCGACATTGCCGCCGCTTGGGCTGAAGATGGCGGTGTTCATGCCGACGACATGGCCGTCGAGATCGAAGCTTGGGCCGCCTGAATTGCCGCGGTTCACCGCAGCATCGATCTGGAGATAGTCGTAAGGACCGGAGCCGATGTCGCGGTTATGAGCCGAGATGATGCCGGCCGTCACCGTGCCGCCAAGGCCGAACGGATTACCGACCGCGAGCACCCAGTCGCCCACGCGCGGAGCCCTGGAGGAGAACTCGACGAACGGAAAGGTTTTTCCCGGGGCATCGACCTTGCAGAGTGCGATATCCGTGCGCGGGTCGTTGCCGACCAGCTTGGCGGTATACTTTTCGCCGCCCTCAAGGGTCACGGTGATCTCGTCGGCGTCCTCGACCACATGATTGTTGGTCACGATAAAGCCGTCGGGCGTAACGAAGAACCCGGAACCCTGCGCCAGGCTCGGCGTGGGCCTGCTCGGCGCTTGCGGCATGCCTTTGCGGAATTGCTTGAAAAAGTCGTAGAGCGGGTTGTCCTCGGGAATGTCGGGCATGCCCGGGATTTCACTGTCGTTATCGGCAACCTTGACATCGCCCTTCACATTGATGCTGACCACAGCCGGACTGACCTTGGCCACGAGATCGGCGAAGCTCAGCGGCGCGCGCCCGAACGGCGTCTCGATGGTCTTCTGGGTCGCGGTCTCGGCGACGGCACTCGGCACGCTATTGCCAAGGATCAACCCTAATGCACCGGTGGCTATCAGGGCGGCAGCCGCAAGGAGCACAGGTTTGCGGGTCAGTTTCCGCGAGCGCGTGCTCTCGTTCGCAGCGGAGCTCTGGTCAGTTTTCATAAGTCACCTCTCTCCTGAGATAAGCGAATCCCGATAGATAGCCTGGCACCAGACGCACGCGGCCTCTCGGATCAACACAGAACCAACATATAAGCGTTTGCCGATTACGCCGTTGTTTCGACGGCATTAAATTTCAGTAAGGTTGCTGGCGAAAACGGCCCTCGGCAAGGCGATCGCTCCTCTCAATTAGCGCAAGCCTCAGCTTTCGTCCAGGAGGCGTTTCAAGCGGCGCTTTTCGCTCGCGCTTAACGGAGCGAGACCCGCACTCCCGGCCCGCCGCCGATAGGCGAGCCAAATCAAAACAAGAGCCGCCGCCAAGACAGCGGGCGTGGCAAACCACAACAGCGCCGTCGTCCACGTAAATCGCGGTTTGAGCAGCACGAATTCGCCATAGCGCGCCACGATGAAATCGACGACCTCACCGTCGCTGTCGCCTTGCTGCAGCCTCTCACGCACAAGCAACCTGAGATCCCGGGCCAAAGGCGCGTCGGAGTCGTCGATCGATTGATTCTGACACACGAGGCAGCGCAAGCCGGCCGAGATCGCCCGCGCACGCGCCTCAAGCGACGGATCGGCAAGGATCTCGTCAGGCTGGACTGCACCCGCCGGAACGGCTGCTAGAACAAGAATCCAAAGTCCAAAAGCAAGAGCGAAAAGGGGTTTGCGCCGAGCCATTGCGTTTACTTGCTTGCGGCGACCGGCGCTGCCTTGGTCCGCCCGCGCATCGGCGCACCGACGCGCAGACGCCGGTCGGACAGCGACACCGCGCCGCCGGCGAACATGACCAGCGCACCGAGCCAGATGAGTCGCACCAGCGGATTGAAGTAGAGGCGAGCGCTGTAAGCGCCACCGTCGAGCGGATCGCCAAGCACGGCATAAAGATCGCCGCGCCAGCTCGCGTGAATCCCGGCCTCTGTGGTATCGCTTTTTTCCACGGTGAACTCGCGCTTCGACGGAAGCAGTTCGGTTACGGCACGCCCGCCACGGGCAACGGCGAATATGCCGATCCGTTCCCGGTAGTTTGGCCCCTGGTTCGGCGCAACACCTTTGAACGTCAGCTCATATCCCGCGATCTCCGCGGTATCGCCGGGCTTGAGCGCGACGATCGCTTCCGAGCGCCAGGCGGTGGTGGCGACGATGCCGATTACTGTCAATCCAAGCCCGGCATGAGCGAGCGCCGACCCATAGGCGGCGCGCGGCAGATTGCGCAAGCGCCGCCAGACCTCGGCGGAATCGGCACCGGTACGTTTCACCCGGTAAGCGATTTCAGACAGCGCGCCGAGGATAAGCCAAAGGCCGAGCCCGATGCCGATAGGCGCGAGCCACGGACCCCGCTGATGGAGGGCCAGCAGCAAAATGGCGACGCCAATTGCGATTGCTGCCGCGGCCATGAGGCGCTGTGCCGCTGCGACCAAATCGCCCCGCTTCCACGCCAGCAGCGGTCCAAACGGCACGGCGATCAGCAGCGGAACGATCAGCGGGATGAAGGTGAGATTGAAGAATGGCGCGCCGACCGAAATCTTGTCGCCGGTCAGCGCCTCGAGCGCCAGCGGATAGAGCGTGCCGACAAACACCGCGGCGCAAGCGGTGGTAAGCAGGAGATTGTTGAGCACGAGCGCGCCTTCGCGGCTGATCGGCGCGAACAATCCGCCTTGGCCGAGAAGCGGTGCGCGCCAGGCAAACAGAGCGAGCGCTCCGCCGATAAAGACACCCATGATGGCGAGGATGAAAATACCGCGGGCGGGATCGACGGCGAAGGCATGGACGGAGGTCAACACGCCCGAACGAACCAGGAAGGTTCCCATCAGGCTCAGAGAGAACGTGATGATGGCGAGCAGGATGGTCCAAACTTTCAGCGCATCGCGCTTCTCCATCACCAGTGCCGAATGCAGCAGCGCCGTGCCCGCAAGCCACGGCATGAAGGACGCGTTCTCGACCGGATCCCAGAACCAGAAGCCGCCCCAGCCGAGCTCGTAATAGGCCCACCACGACCCCATGGCGATACCAAGCGTGAGACACATCCAGGCGGCAAGCGTCCACGGCCTGACCCAGCGCGCCCAGGCCGCATCGATGCGGCCGTCAATCAACGCGGCGACAGCGAACGAGAAGGCCATGGAGAAGCCGACATAGCCGGCATAGAGAAAAGGCGGATGGAAGGCGAGCGCCGGGTCCTGCAGCACAGGGTTCAACCCTTCCCCGTCGAAGGGGGCCGGGCTAAGGCGCGTGAACGGATTCGACTCGGTGATGATGAACAGCAGAAACGCCGCCGCGATCGAACCTTGCACCGCGAGCACGTTGGCCTTGAGCTGCCGCGGCAGATTGGCGCCAAAGGCCGCCACGCTTGCGCCGAACAGCGCCAGGATCAGAACCCACAAGACCATCGAGCCCTCGTGGTTTCCCCACACACCTGAGATCTTATAGAGCAGCGGCTTTGCCGAGTGCGAGTTGCGCCAGACATTCTCAACCGAGAAGTCCGAGGTGACATAGGCAATAGTCAACGCGGCGAAAGCGATGGCAACGAGCACGAATTGCATCTGCGCGGCCGGTGCGGCCACGGCGGCGAGTTGCGGATCACGCAGCCGTGCGCCAAGCAAAGGAAGCACGGTTTGCACAATGGCGACGGCAAGCGCGAGGATCAGCGCGTAATGTCCGGTCTCCGCAATCATCGCAGACTCTTAAGCATGCAGTTTCAGGTCCCAGGTTTTGGCTTGGCGTCCGCGTCTCCGCGCCACACGCCTTGCGCCTTCAACTTCTCGGCGACTTCCGGCGGCATGTAGTTTTCGTCGTGCTTGGCGAGAATATAGTCTGCGCGGAAACCACCGTCCGCTTCGAGCATGCCGTCAGCGACCACGCCTTGCCCTTCACGGAACAGATCCGGAAGAATTCCGCTATAGGTTACCGGGATTGTCTTCGATTGATCGGTGATGACGAAGCGGATTGTGGTCCCCTCGCCTCGCACGACACTGCCCGTCTCGACCAGACCGCCCAGCCGGAACCGCATGCCGGGTCCGATCCCCATCTCTGTCACCTCGCTTGGAGTGTAGAAGAACAAGAATGAATCGCGCATGGCGAACATGACAAGGCCGGCGGCAACTGCCAGCACGGTCAAGCAGGTGCCGATCAGAATGCCTCTGCGCTGTTTTCGCGTCATGACTTCAATCCAAGTTCGGCCGCCAGCCGGTCAAGCTCTTGCTGCGCCTGGGCATCGCCGCTGAACTCACTTTTGGCCCTGGCCAGCGCCTTCAGCGCGTCCTCTTTCCGGTCGAGCACCGCATAGGCGCGCACGAGCTTGAGCCAATCGGGCAGCGCGCCGCCGTCTTGATCAAGCCTTGCGGCAAGGCCCTGAACCATGCGCTCGACCATCGCCTGGCGCGCGGCGGGATCCATATCTCTGGCCGCGGCGATGTCGGCGGCGCTCGGGCCCTTCCCGCTTCCAATTGTCGCCGCCCCTGGCGGTGCCGGCGTGGGCTCCGGGATCGGTTTGCCGGCAAGATGCGCTTCGGCCGTTTCGATCCGTTTCTCCACCATCTCCCGCCAAGGCGCATCGTCCTTAGCATTGCTGAGTAGCGCCCGCCAATCCTCGATGGCCGCCGCGAACTGCCCGTCCTGTTCCTTGGCAATGGCCATCAAGATGCGTGGCTCGATCAGCGTGGCATCGAGTTCAAGGGCGCGTTCAAGCGCGGCCCGTGCCTCTTCCGTCACCACGCCGTTATTGGCAAGCACGAGCGCCTGTCCCTGCCCCGACAGTCTCTTAGAAGAAGGACCGAGAAGCCTGAGCGCGTTGGCGTAGGCATCGGCCGCATCCTGATAGCGCTGCAAGCGCAGATAGACCGGTGCGATCACTTCCCATCCCTGCCCTTCTTCCGGATGCGCGCGCAAGCGCGCCTCGACTCGCGCGACAAGCGCTCCGAGGGTCTGGCTGCTCTGCGGATCTTGGAGACGTGCGAGAAGCGGCTGGTCGGGAATTTGGGGCGAGCCGTAAATGAGATAGAGACCGAGCGCGAGTAAAGGAAGGCTTGCCCCGACGACCATCATCGCGGCTTTGGCGGTGGCACCTTGTCTCTTCGCCCGATCGGATCCTTTCGCTTTGCCATCAGCGGCAAGAAGCCGACGTGCGATCTCGATACGTGCGGCTTCGGCTTCCTTCTCGCCGATCAGGCCGTGCGCGCGATCGCTGTCGATTTCGGCGAGCTGATCGCGATAGACGGCGGCGTCGAACGATTCAGGCGCGCTGCTCTCCGGCACCGCTTTGGCTAGCGGGCGCAGGAGGACAAGCAGAACGACGGCCGTAAGGCCGGAAAGAACGATCCAAACGAGCACGGAAAAAGCGCAAGCCTCCGCAAGGTCATCGGAGCGCTAGGCATAGGCAAAGGCACTGGGCGGGGCAAGGTCCGGGAAAGGCCGGCAAGGCCTTGGCAAGCTCAATCCAAGGACGTTACCGCAGGACCCCTAACCGACCGTCTGCCAGGTCCCGTCAGGATTGCGGCAGGCCGTGCCGCGCGCCGTCTGCGGCTGGCCACCGACATAAATAGTGTGGGTATACGGGCGGCAATATTGGCTCCCCTGCTGATAGGGCTTGCCCGGAACGATCTGCCCGTAATGCTGGGTCTGGGGATTGTCCCAGGGCGTGACCGCGCCTGCCTGGCCATATTCGAGCGCCTGAAATTCGGCGTTGGCGGCGATGCGGCGGTCCTGCTCGTCCAGGCTCCGTCCGATCTGATTGCCGATAATGCCGCCGGCCACGGCGCCGATCGCCATCCCCGGAATACGGTTGTTTCTGCCACCGATTGCCGCACCCGCAGCACCGCCTGCGACAGCCCCAACCACGGTGCCGGTGCCTTGCTTGTTGTTTGGGCCGCAAGCTGAAAGCACGGCGGACAACATGACAATGGCAAGGATCGGTACTCTTCTCATCGCATTACGTCCCTTTCGGCCCGCAAATGGCGCGGCCGGCCCGGGTAACAGGGTGAATTAAAGTTTAATCGTGTGACTTTATCCTTAACAAATAACAATTCTGGCCGCATTAGGTTGCGCGCCCGCAAAAACACCCGATTTCAGGCGGCGGGCAGCTCAAGACGGGCGCGCAAGCCCCCTTGCGGCGAGGCTTCCAGCGCGAAGCGTCCCTTATAGAGATGGGCAAGATCGGCGACGATTGAAAGGCCGAGACCCGAGCCCGGCTTGCTCTCGTCGAGCCGCTGGCCCCGCTTCACCGCACGTTCCCGTTCGGCCTTGGTGAGACCGGGCCCGTCGTCATCCACGATCACGGTGAACCGCCCCTCTTCGGTATTCCACTCGGTGCTGGCCGTGACTTTGGAGCGCGCCCATTTGCACGCATTGTCGAGAAGGTTCCCCACCATCTCCTCGAAATCGTGCCGCTCGCCCTGGAACTTCAGCCCCGGCACCGTGACGAGCTGGAGGTCAATTCCGCGCTCCTCATAGATGCGGTCGAGCGCCCGCTTCAACGCGTGAAGCACCGTACCGACATCGGTGACATCGCCGATCACGCTAGACCGCGCCGCCACGCGCGCCCGGTCGAGATGGTGCGTGATCTGCGTGCGCATGACTTCGGCCTGCTCGATCACTTTGGACGCCAAGGTCCCCTCATGCGTGCGTGCTTCATTGCTGATAACGCTCAGCGGCGTCTTGAGCGCGTGCGCAAGATTGCCGACATGGGTGCGGGCGCGTTCGACGATCTCGCGATTAGATTGGATGAGCGCATTCAACTCCTGCTGAAGCGGCTTGATCTCCAACGGCAGTTCGCCTTCGAGCCGCTCGGCCTCGCCCGAGCGAATGGCGGCAAGTGCGTGGCGGATGGCACGTAACGGCGAGAGTCCGAACCGCACCTGGAAGAAGGTTGCCGCCACGAGTCCGAGACCCGCGACCGCCAGCGCCGCAATGAGCATGGTCGTGAATTGCGAGAGATCGCGGTCGATCTCGGCGGAATCTCCCGCGACCGCATAGGAATAGGCGGCGGAGTCCAGGCCTGCCGGCTTGATCTCACGCTCGACAATGCGCAGACGCTGTTCGTTGGGGCCGACGATGTAGGCGCGCCGCGTCAGACTGTCATCGGGCGCGATACCGCTGTGGCTCGGCAGGGCGAGCTGCTGGTCGAGCAGGGAATCGGAGACGAAATCGGGGCGCCCTTTGGCATCGAGTGGCATGATTTGCCAGTACCAGCCCGAGAAGGGAATGCCGAAGATCGGCTGACCGAAATCGTCGGGCTCCCTCGGTGTCGCCCCTCCCTCTTTCGAGGTCGAAGCGACAAGGCTGGTCAGATAGACGTCGAGCCGTGCATCGAAGCTCCGCTCGAGCGCTTGGCGGTAGAGCGAGATCAGCAGGAGGGCGGTGATTGGTAAAACCACGAGGGTCCACGCCGCCGCGGACGCAAACAGACGGAAGGCGAGAGAATTAGTCCTCATCGCTCGCGTCGGAGAGACAGTAGCCGAGTCCGCGGACAGTCTGAATGAGATCGCTGGGAAGCTTCTTGCGCAAACGCCCGACGAACACCTCGACAGTGTTGGAGTCGCGGTCGAAATCCTGTTCGTAGAGATGCTCGACCAGTTCGGTGCGGGAAACGACGCGCCCCTTATGCAACATGAGATAAGCAAGCAGCCGATATTCGTGCGAGGTGAGCTTGACCGCCCGGCCATCTACGGTGGCCCGCGCGGTCTTGGTATCGAGACGCAGCGGTCCGCATTCCATCTCGTTGTGCGCATGTCCGGCAGCGCGCCGAAGCAGCGCGCGGAGTCTCGCCAGCACCTCTTCCATATGGAACGGCTTAGCGACATAGTCGTCGGCACCGGCATCCATGCCCGCCACCTTGTCGCTCCAGCGTTCGCGCGCCGTGAGAATGAGCACCGGCATCTTGCGTTGGTCGCGCCGCCACTGCTCAAGCACGCTCAAGCCGTCCTTCTTAGGCAAACCGATATCGAGCACCACGGCGTCGTAAGGTTCGGTATCGCCGAGAAAATGCCCCTCCTCGCCGTCGAAGGCCGTGTCGACGGCGTAGCCCGCATCGCTGAGAGCAGCCACGAGCTGGCGATTGAGATCCGGATCGTCCTCGATCACGAGAAGCCGCAAAGCGCTATTCCTCCGCGTCGAGCATGGGGCCCGTCGCTAAAATTGCCCGGTTCGAGCGTCAACGGTGACATTGGTCACTTCGCCCGTCGGGCCGAGCACGACAAGCCGGTATACGAACTGGTTACCAAGTTTGCACAGCGACTGACTGACGATCTTGCCGCCGGCGCGTTGCTGTACTTTTTGATAGATGACATTGGCCGGCACCAGATTGTTCCGCGCAATGACAGGGCCCGCCTTGCTCCATTCCATGCAACCAGGCTGCCCCGCGAACCCGCTTTGGGCAAAGACGGCACAGACAAGCGCCGCCATAATCGTTGCCTTCATCTCCTGCCGCATAGTCAGCCCCATTATCTTTCTTGGGGCCGAACCTAAGGCAAGGCCCATGAATGACGCATGAACGCCGTCGCGGCGGCCACTCTAGAGTTCGGTGAAGAATGTCTTAACCTATGATGGCCGGGGCGCAGCTCGACTCTCGACCGCTTTCCTGAGCGTCACCCGGTCCCGGGTTGACACACCAAGCAGCTCGGCGACGCGCCAGACGAGATTGGCCTCGAATTCGTGCACGATACCGTCAGCCAACGCCACTTCCCACAGCATCTCAACAATGCGCTTGCGGCCGTCCTGGTCGAGTTCGCGGCAAAGTACGCTGGTGAAGCGGTAGAGATCGACGGACTCGGCTTCGCGCGCGCCGGCCTCGTCGAGAAGCTGACGCACGGCGTGGCCGTCGAGATCGAAACGGGCTTGCAATAAGGTCTTAAGCTTCCGGCGCTCAACGGGATCGACCTGCCCGTCGATGGCAGAGGCGTGCACCAGGAGCGCCGCGGCAGCCAGCTGCAACTCTTCTTCGCGCAGGCTCAGTGCCGGACTTTCGGCCCCACTGAATTGGTCGGCAAGCTCCTTGAATTTCGCCCACAGCGCCATTGGCGCGTCCTCACTTCGCTTTACGGAAACGCTCGAGCCTTACATCCCACCCGGCTCAGGCGTGCAATCGGGACCATAGGTCCACTGACCCCGTACCTGCTCAGGCTTGCAAGGAAGTTTCGCCTGATCGGCTGGCGGTTCGACCGGCGCACCTAATGGGTCAATGCAAAGGATGTGTCCCGTGACGGGATTGATTTCCGCCTTAAGACATTTTGGGCCTGGCACCGGGGCCGCGCCCTCCTCGGCAGCCGAACCAACGGTCAGTGCCAGCGTGATTGTGACGATTGCGATCGCGAGCCTCATGTCGTTACTCCCAAAGGAACGCGCTCCTACTCCGCCGGTTTCCGCTGGCAAGGCACGCCGGTGACGAAGCATTTGCGGTAGAGGCCTTGCGCCACGCACTGCATGACTGGATCCTTGGCCGTGTTCCAGTCGGCATCGGGATAAATCTTCGTCGCTTTTTCAAGCCAGTCCGCGATCGCCTCCTCCTCAGACTCCTCTTGCGAGCTCTTGAACCCGGGGCCGCTGCCGGTAATCGGCTCGTCGTGACACTGATACCCCTTGGGCGGATCGGACTGTGTCGGCGGCGCCGATTGGCCGGCCTGCGACGGTAGCGATGCGAGCGCCGCAACACTGAAAAGCACAAGAGAGATCAGAGCAGTCTTCGACATTGGACCTCCACGCCAGTTTTGTGGAGACGGTGAATTGCACATATCGAAAAGACTAGCACGGTCTTGCCGCGATTGCCCAAGGTGACTGACGCCGCACTCCAAGCCTGCTGGCTACCGGAGTCCCGCACCGTCAATAGCGCTTCCGGATCATAGGCGCTGTATACTCACGCCATCGTGAAACTGAACCCGGTTGCGAGCCGCTCGCATCCGATATCGTCTCGCTCCATATTTCTGGCAGTTCGGGGACTTACCGCGTTGGCCACGATTCGCGACAGTCGGGTGAGTAAACGGTCTTCGTCTTGGGTGACGCCGATCGCCCAATTGACGGCGCTCGCTTGCCTGATTGTCGTGACGGTTTCGGGCTGTAGCCGGTCGGAGCCGGCGCCCCGCGACTTCGTTCTTGCCGATCAGCGGTCCGCCAAAGCCAGGGCCGCGATTCTGGCCGATCAGCAGCCTGCCAAAGGCAAGGACCCCGCCAAGGCCCTCGAGGACGCCAAGGAAGCCTGCAAGTACGAGACCAGGCGGAAGGGGATCGCCTCCATTTTCGGCATCGTATCGCGCCTTCGCGAAGGGTCCATCGATGAAGACTATGTGGCCTGCATGAAGGCGCGCGGCTACACAGTGGAGCCGTAAGGCAAGCGGAGACCCAAGTTCCGATTTTGCCTTGCAGAATGGGTTGCGGGAGCCCGGGCCGAGAGGCTTCCACGGCCCCGGACAATTGGCCCTCTGGAATGCCCTGTAAACTCTCTATAAAAGGCCTCAATCGCAGTATAATTGTGAGGAATTGGGCACGCCTGGGCGGTAGATTGGGGGAGGACCAAGCTACCGGCACGTTATTTTATGCGAGAGGCAAGGTGCGGGATATCTTCCAGAACGGCCGGCGCGGCAAGCTGATCGATTGGCTGAAGATCGATTCGTGGATCGATTCGAGCCTTTATGGCGCCTGGATCGGTTTCCGCGATTGGTGGAGCGGCTACTCCTCGTTCATGGGCCGGTTCGAGGTTAAGGGCCCCGTCCGCGCGCTCAATGAGCTTGCCTGCGAGGCTCTCACCTTGAGCGTTGCCGGCTTCTTTGTTCTGGCGAGCTTCGCTCTTCCGGCCTTCGATACGGCGCAAGGCAAGATCAATCTCGCCGACGAATATAGCGTCACCTTCCTCGATCGTTTCGGCAACGAGATCGGCAAGCGCGGGCTGCTGCGCGACGATTCTGTGCCGCTTGAGGAAATCCCGGACGTCATGATCAAAGCCACGCTGGCGACTGAGGACCGGCGTTTCTTCGACCATTTCGGCGTCGACGTCATGGGCACGTTCAGGGCGCTTGCCGAGAATGCCCGTGCCGACCAGGTCGTGCAGGGCGGAAGCTCCCTGACCCAGCAGCTCGCCAAGAACATGTTCCTCACGCCGGAACGGTCCCTGAGCCGGAAAATCAAAGAGGCGCTGATCGCGGTCTATTTGGAGAACCACTACACCAAGCCGGAAATTCTGAAGCTCTATTTCGATCGCGCCTATCTCGGCGGCGGTTCGTATGGCGTGGAGGCGGCGGCTCAATACTATTTCAACAAGTCGATCCGTGAGGTGAACCTTCCCGAGGCAGCCATGCTGGCCGGCATGTTCAAAGCGCCCACCCGCTATGCGCCGCATGTCAATCTTGCCGCCTCGCGCGCCCGCGCCAATGAGGTGCTCACCAACATGGTCGAGGCCGGCTTCATGAGCGAGGGTCAGGTCTATGGCGCCAGGCTGAACCCCGCCAAGATCGTCGAACTCGGCGGCGCCAAGACGCCCGACTATTTCCTCGACTGGGCCTTCGAAGAAGTGCAGCGGCTGTTACACGGCAGAGACGAGCGCATCGTCGTTGCCCGCACCACCGTGGATCTCGGTTTACAAAGGTCGGCCGAGGAAGCGATGGACCAGACCATCAAGCAATTCAGCCGGTCGAGACATTTCGATAATGGCGCTTTGGTCTCCATGGAGCCCGACGGAGCGGTGCGCGCCATGGTCGGCGGGAAGGATTACGGCGAAAGCCAGTTCAACCGCGCGGCCCACGCCTATCGCCAACCCGGTTCCTCGTTCAAACCTTACGTTTATCTCACCGCACTCGAGAACGGCTTCAAGCCAACCACCGTGGTCAGCGACTCCGGAACAAGGTGCGGAAATTGGTCTCCCAAGAACTATTCCGGTGGGTATCGTGGCGGCATGATGCTGAAGGACGCCCTGGCGAAATCGATCAATAGCATCGCCGTGAAGGTCTCGCTCATGGTCGGCAGGGAAAAGGTGATGGCCAACATGGTCAAGTTGGGCATCACCCACCTCAAGAAGACCTGCTCACTCGCGCTTGGTGACCAGGGCATGACGCCGCTCGAGCACGTCGGCAATTGGGGGGTGTTCGCCAGTGGCGGTCTCGAGACTCATCCGTATGGCATCGAAGAGATCCGGACGCTCACCGGCAACAACATTATCTACAATCATGAGCGCGATGAACCTCCGCGCAAGCAGATCTTTGACCGCGAGGTGATTGGGGTCTTGAACACGATGCTGCAGGGCGTCGTGCTGCACGGAACCGGCCGAAGAGCGCAACTCGATTACACCTACTCTGTCGGTAAGACCGGCACGAGTTCGGCCTATCGCGATGCCTGGTTCATGGGATTTACGGGGCAGTATGTGACCGGCGTCTGGCTTGGTAACGATGACTTTACGCCGATGGCTCGGGTCACCGGCGGCAGTTTTCCGGCACAGACTTGGCATACTTATATGATGGCGGCCCACGATACCGACAACATCGCCCAAATCCCCGGCCTTCCCGTACATCCGGTCCAAGCCGCCGAGCAAGAACGCATCGCTGCCGCGCTTGCGCAAAGTGCCGGCGGCGATGCCACGTTGATCGCGGCACCGGCGCCTGAGAGCGTCAAGGACATGTCTAAGGCGACGCGGCAAGTTCTCGAAAAGCTGAGCGTGTTGCTCAAAGACGCCCGCCCCCTCTCGCCGAGCGATGCCCCTCGGCGGCCGGGAAGTGCCGAGGCTCCCGTAGGCCAGGCACCCGGACCCGTGTCAAATCCGAGCCTGGCAGCGGCAGCCAATGCCGAGGCACAGCCCAAGCCTGAGCCTGGAGAGGCTCCGGGCCAGTCCGCACCCGGAACCGTTCGATCGGCGGGACGAGATGACAATGCGGCGAAGCCGCGTTAGCCGTTTCTGCCTCGCTCCCTGTTGATGGGCTAAGCAGCGTGACCAGCGCATTTCAGGAGTCTTCACTAACCAGGGCGCCCTCGCGAGCAAGGTCTGCCGGCGACCAAGCCGGGCATTCCATGCGGTCGCTGGCTTATTTCGTGGGTGCGTTCGTTGCGGCTTTGATCCTTGGGATCGGATCCGCCTGGTACATGATCGATCGCGGATCGCCTCTGACCACGACCAAGGCCGGCCCCTGGGAAGGCTGGATCGGCGAAGGCAACCCCGATGCCGATCACTATACAAGGGCCCATGTTGCCCGGAGCGGCAGGCTTCCCCTCACCTCGACCGTCGCCCGCTACTTCATCGCCCGCAGAGACAGCGCCGGGGCAGCCCTTACTTCGAATTGCGAGTATGTCATCGTGGGCGCGCCGCTCAACGCGCGCTGGTGGTCGATCGCTCTCTACGATCAATATGGCGGGCTGATTGCAAATCGCTCCTCCCGTTACAGCTTTAACAGCGAGGAGTTGCTGCGCCACTCCGACGGTTCGTTTCGGATCAATCTGTCACGTCATGCCCGTCCCGAGAATTGGCTCCCGACCGGCGCCGCCGATCAGCGCCTGGTCTTGATGTTGCGCGTCTATAGCCCACGCGACACAGATGTTTCGGGAGTCGGACTCGTTCCCGACCAGCGGCTACCGACGATCGAGCGCAAGACATGCGAATAAGGCTTCCAGGGCTCTATATCGTTCTGGCGCTCGTGCTCGCGGGCCTCATCCATGTTGTTGCAGTCCTCGCCTTGCCAGAGCTTGCGCCCAAGAGCGGATATAGCCGGCTCGCGTCACTCGGGCCGGCAAATACGATGATCCAGGTTCCATCGGCCGCGCCCGGCCGGCAGGTCATACCGATGATGGGACCCGACGTTCGCTATGCGTTTTGCCACTTCGACCTTGCCGACGGGCCGGTGCGTCTAAACGCCAAGGTCGCCAATGAATTGTTGCTGATCGCGCTATACACGCCGGAAGGGCAGAACTTCTATTCGGTTGTCGCTCCGGACATGAAGCGGCCGGAGATCGATCTCATCATTATCACCGGCGACCAGTCCGTCGCGGAAGCAGGTGTTGATGCACCGGAGTCATTCGAAAATGTCGGCGTCGTCAATTCGCCAGTCAGCGATGGGATTGCTTTACTGCGTATGCCGCTGACCGGACCCAGCCGGGCCAGCCATGTCGAGCAGGCGCTATCCGCCGCTTCTTGCGGCCGTTACAAGGGATCGGGCTAGCGCGCCCTGCTGACATTGCGTCGGCTGCGCTGAGCGCGCCGGCGAGACGGCGTTGCGGTCTGCGCGGTGCTATTACTTGCCGCGCCGCGGTCGATCCTGACACCGGGAAAGATGATGATCTCGCCGAGCGAGCCATCGACCGGTTTGCTGGGGACCGTCACTTCCACACCGCGGCGAAATTCAAGGATGGTGGCCATTTCAAGTCTCCCCTTGAGAGGCGCGCTTTCGCCCATCGCGCTCCTCATCGTCCGCACTCATTAAGTGGCGGGTAAGGTTAACGAACCCCTAACCGATTAAGCCCCGTTTCCCGGATATTTGGCTCAAGATTCGATGGCCAGGTCGCCGAGGAAATGCCGGCCCGCTTTGTCTTCAACCTCGATGATCCAGAGGTCGGGGTCGAACTCCCGCTGGCGGTCGAGATAACGGTCCGCCTGCTCTGCGCTCGCCGGGCCTGAGCCGAGGCAGTTCATCCATCGGCGCTCAGTCTCGCCGCCCGCCGTGCCGCTCGGCGCCGGTCCGTAGAGCGACACCGTGCCATCGAGCCTGTCTATGCAAATGAAAATGGCGCCGGCAGCGTCGTCCCCGCGCCGCGCTACGACGACAGGAACGGCCTCGGTTTGGCAGCGGCGTAAATATGCCTTGACCCAGACTTCGCTCTTGACCCGCATATGGCCTGCATCTTAGCGCGGCCGCTCAACGCTCCGCGACCAACTTCCCGGGCTCGCGACCGGTAATCCGTTCGAGTTCGCCCAAAAGCTCAGGCGTGATGCGTCCGGTCTCCGAAATCTTACGGTCATGCTGAAACGCGCTGATGGCCCGTGACGTGGCCTCCCCCATCGCCCCGTCCACAGGACCCGGCGAATAGCCGAGATCGGCAAGCACTTTCTGCACGGCCTTCACACGAGACTCACTCGTCAGCGGTTGTCCCGTGACCGACCCGGTGGCACCGCCGGCAGGGGCACTGTCCCCGAGCAGAATATGCCGCAAGAGTTCATCGCTGGCGGTGCCGGTCACAGGGAGCCCTTGCTTTTGCTGATAGGCCGAAATCGCCGCGCGGGTCTTGTCGCTTGGCTTGCCGTCCACCTGGCCGACATCGAAGCCTCGTGCCGCAAGCTCGCGTTGCACCGCTCTGACGATGAGCGTCGATCCCCCTTGTTCCGGCTCAACGCGCGGCAGATCCGTATGGGCTGGCGGGAGCTTCGCCATGTCGACCGGCGGGTGCCCCGCAGGCGGTTGCTGAGGCGCCGAGGCACCCTCAGTGTGGCTGTGTGTGTCCTGGAGATAGAGCGCGTTGTAAATGATGCTTCCGGTCAAGCCGAGGAAGCCGAGAAACACAAGACGCGCCGCTGCTACACCCATCGTCCGCATTGAAGCCCAAAATTGCCTATTAACCGGAGACTCTGTTTCCAGTCATCTTGGCGGTCGAAGCTAAAGAGATGCTAAACGCGCCCTAAAGGCTCGGATACCAAGGTGGCAAGGCCATAGGCGATTCGCCCAACAAGAGTCTTACCAAAACGATAATGCGCCTCCTTCGCGGGCCTGATCGAAATTCTCAATCCAAACTTTACCGATTTCCAGGAAACTCCCAATTCCCATCGGCTCACCAGGGAACGATAGCGGCTGCAAGCCGCAGGACTGACAGAGAGGGCAAGACAATGGGTTTCCTGATTCGAACGGCCTTCTGGCTGATGATCATCGTGCTTCTGCTTCCGACCGACGAGACACAGCGGAGCGAAGTCTACGGGACGGCCCAGGCTGCGGTGAACGACGTCGCAACATTTTGCGACCGCAATCCCGACACCTGCGCGCGCGGCAAGGATGCCTTCGCCGTGTTCGTGCAGAAGGCGCAATTCGGCGCCCGGCTGCTGATGGACCTCATTAACAGCGGCTCCGGCGCGGCCGGCGATCCCCAGCAAAGCTCCGAGGTTAGTACATTCCAGCCTGCACATTTGGGGCAAGGCGGGTCGCAGGACACGCTTAGTCCCGATGATCTGGAGGATCCTTGGTCGGGACCAGGGAACTAGGCGGCACTATCGACTTGATTCACGGTTGGCGGTCCCCCGCCTGACGGGGCGCGCAATTGGGGCGGTTATTGCCCTTTCCCTCCCAAATTGCGCGCCCCATTTTTCACGCAGGGGCCGGTCGCAGCCGCCCCTTTTCCGGCCTATATTGATCTCATGGATACCCTCAGCGCGACACGGAGCCCATTGAGCTTCGATGAAATCCTGACCGATTTCGACCTTCTTAGCGATTGGGAAGATCGCTACCGCTATGTCATCGAGCTCGGCCGGGGGCTTAAGCCCTTGCCCGAGGCGGAGCGCTCCCCGGCCACCAAGGTGCAAGGCTGCGTCAGCCAGGTCTGGCTCTCGACCCGGGTCGATCGCAGCGGAGGACGCCCGCGCCTGACCTTCCTCGGCGACAGCGACGCCCATATCGTCCGCGGTTTGATCGCGATCCTTTTCGCCCTTTATTCCGGCAAGACCGCCAAGGAAATTCTGAGCGTCGATGCAGGCGAAAGGCTCGGCCTGCTGCAGCTCAAGGAGCATCTGACGCCGCAGCGATCGAACGGCCTCATGGCCATGGTGAAACGAATCCGGAGCGACGCCGAGGCCGCGCTCGCCGGATCCTAGCAACACGATTTGGCGCTTTATCCGAACTGCACCCGCTTGAGCTGCGGCCGCGATTGCACCTGCGCGCGCGGATGGTAGGCAAGCGGGCGTTCCGAAGGGGCAGGCTCATCGGCGATGGGACCGGGTACGTCGTAGCCGAGAATGCGGTCGACTCGCCGTCCATCTTCCGACAAGGGCAGTCTTAGCCAAAACAGGACGATGTGCTCCCGCCCCTCGGCCGGCCCTCTGACCACGCCGTGGAGCGGCGCGCCGGTCTCCACCACGCGGTCATGGATCCGGCGCCAATAGCGAGCCCGGTCCCCGGAAAAGACCTGGTCGGCCCGTTTGCCGGTAATTTCCTGGCCGTAAATATCGTGGAGCCGGGTCCCGGCCAGCCGGAACGAAGCCGCCGCCAAGCCCTCTCGCAAATCGAGAAGGCCGATGGAGGGAAGTAACCTCGGGACCTTGAGCGGATCGAAATCGGACCTGGCGGGCATAGGCCGGCCGTCTGCCGACCGGAGCCAATAGTCGAACAATTCACGCTGCCCTTGAATCACAAGCTGGGCCCGAAAGGCACGTCCGGACAGCATTTCCCTCCCCCCGCCGCAAGGTCGCGAATCGCTTGTCACCTCCGACTATGTGGAGTTCGACCCTGACTTGCAAGCGAAGAACGGCAGATTCATTAAGAGTCACAAAGGCTTGTGGTAAGACCTTGGGCGCCTACCCGATCTTGGGCAGACAGCGAAGGGGGCAACGCCCGTTCATGGGCTGGCTGCACGCGACAGCAAACCCGCCGCCCGCGGCCGGTTATCTGCGCCGCTGGCCGAGACCCATGCGTTTGGCAAGATCGGAACGCGCCGCCGCGTAATTCGGTGCCACCATCGGATAGTCGTGCGGCAGACCCCATTTCTCCCGGTAATCTTCGGGCGACAGGTCGTAATGGGTGCGCAAATGACGCTTGAGCGACTTGAACTTTTTGCCGTCCTCGAGGCAGATGATGTATTCCGGCGTGACCGATTTTTTGATCGGTACGGCCGGTTTCAGTTCCTCCCGAGCTGGCTGACCCGAAGCCGTCGCGGCTTTGCTCAGCGCTTCGAAGACATTCTGGATGACGGCAGGCAACTCAGACGCAACAACCGTGTTATTGCTCACATAGGCCGAGACAATCTCAGCCGTGAGCTCTACCAGTTCGTTTTTCTCGAGATTTGCGTCCATGAAGTGGCTCCCTAATCCTCGCCGATCTCCGGCTCAAACCCTCAACCCAGCCCGCGCCGCGCTTGCTTGCTCGTCTTTCGAGCCATTATTACTCTTGGGTCACTATAATACGCCGTTTCTATGACCCAAAGTTACAATCCTTCTCAACTACAGCGAGTAATGAACTTGCATCCTTAAGCCTAATCTGCAGTTGTCCGCAGTTCTGTAAGAGATTCATGAGCACGCTGTTCTGCGGGAAGACTGGCAACTTGTGGCCTGAATCAACGACATTCCAACTTTCGCTCATCCAGTGCGGCCGCATTCGCTAATCCAAGCTTTATCGACTGATCCTTTCGACCTTTCTGATGATTTCCCCGCCTTAGATGGCCCCGCCGCAAGCACAAAACGTATAGGAATCAAGCCTTCGTGAGCGGTGTAAAGCCTCTCTTCGGCGCCGCGGGCCTGCTACCTATATTCATTCAAATAAATGCCCACCAACCCGAAAGTGTTCCATCGATGAGCAAAGCTGAAAGCACCGGTAAAGGCGATCCCGGCAAGATCGAAATGTCGGAGCAGGAGTGGCGCGGCAAGCTTACGCCTGAGCAGTTCTACGTGACCCGCAAGCACGGGACCGAGCGGGCCTTTAGCCACCCGTATCACGAGGAGAAAAGCACCGGCATGTATCGTTGCGTCTGTTGCGGCGCGCCTGTTTTCAGCTCCGAGACCAAGTTCGATTCGGGCACCGGCTGGCCGAGCTTCTATGCACCGGCGGGCGACGAAGCGGTCAGCGAGCACGATGACCGGTCATTCTTCATGCGGCGTACCGAGGTTCGCTGCGCCAAATGCGACGCGCATCTCGGCCATGTGTTCCCCGACGGTCCGAAGCCGACCGGCGCACGGTATTGCATCAACGGTGTTGCTCTGGACCTCGACCCTGACGCGCCGTCCGGCGACAAGAGCAGCGAGTAGCCTTTTGGCCGGGGGCGGCCTAATCCGGTTTTCTGAAAAGCCCGAATTGGCCAGGCAAGCTGCTCGCCTTTGCGGCCAGGAAACAGCCAGTCGTGGTCGAGCAATAGGACCGGGCCACCAATCGTGCCGCCGGTACCGCGCCTTCCGCACCCTCGACGATATGCCGATCGTGCAATAATCTCCCACTCGGCCTTGTACAGAACGCCGATCAGCCGGGAACGACCACGTGCATAATTTCGTCCATCAACAATCCGATGGCTCCCAACCAGCGGAGGAGCAAGCACCGTCCTCGACACTCGATAGCGTCAGAGCCCGCGTGTCGCCATTGGAGGAAAGCAAGAATTACGGAGCGGCGGCCCAAGTCTGGCAGGAATTTATTCGCCAGCACCCGGAAGACGCCGAAGCCATCAGCGAACTCGGTATTACTTTCGTATGTCTTGGCCGATTTGAGGAGGGCCTGGACTGTTTTCGCCAGGCGGTGAGGATACGCCCTGATCTAATCTCGGCGAAAACGAATGCCGGTGTCGCGCTACGTCATCTGAACAAGATCGAAGAGGCCCTATTGCAGTTTCAGGAGGTGGTCCAGGCCACTCCAGACGATGCGATCGCCTGCTTCAACCTTGGGACTACTCTCCATTTGGCAGAGCAACACGACCAGGCACTCGTGTGGCTGCAAAGGGCCATCGACTTGCGTCCCTCTCACGCGGAGAGCGCTCAGGAACTGGCAAAGGTCCTGCTAAAGCTCGAGCGTAAGGACGAGGCTATCGACGCCTACCGGCATGCAATCTCGTTAAGACCCGACTGCGCTGAAACGCTCTTAAGTCTTGGGTCGCTTCTGCAAGAAGCGAAACAATTCGATGAAGCTGCAATGCTGCTGGACAAAGCGGTCAAGCTTAATCCGAACGAGTTCAACGGCTGGCTCACGCTCGGCAGCGCTTTGCTCGGGACTAGGCGACATTCCGAATCGCTTTCTGCTTTTCGCCGCGCGCTCGCGATTCAGCCGGGCTCGACTATCGGTTATTGCAACATGGCCCTCGCACTCGTGAACCTCGGTCGTATCGAGGAAGGGATCGAGGCTTGCCGGAAGGCCATTTTCATCGAGCCGGGATTGCCGGAGGCGAGTTTCAACATGGGAGCCATGTTGTTGACGCTCGGCAATTTTCGCGATGGCTGGCAAGGCTACAATTATCGATTCGCTATGAGCGGAGAAAGTTGGTTGCGGGATGAGGCTCATGCCGCGCCTTGGACCGGCGAGCCCCTAGCCGATAAATCGATCCTAATTCTGGGGGAGCAGGGAAACGGCGACCAAATTCAATTTGCGCGTTATGCTCCGGCTCTGAGCGACCTCGGCGCGCGCGTATCCTATCTGGCTCCCGAGAGGTTACATCGGCTTTTCCGAACACTTGGCGGATCCACCACAATGCTATCCGAGATTCCACCGGATAGCCGGTTCGATTTTCAGTGCCCCCTCATGCATGTGCCCGGTCTATTCGAGAAACTGGGACTGCCAATTCCTATCGAAACGCCGTATTTGGCCGCCGAGCCGGAACGCGTTGCTCAGTGGAGAAGTCGCATTGGGGACCATGGATTTCGCATAGGCATTTTCTGGCAGGGCAATCAATACGACGGCAACAACGTACGATCTTTCCCTCTGGCTGCGCTTCGGCCACTGGCTGAAATTCCAGATGTCAGACTTATCAGTCTCCAGATCGACGATGGTAATGAGCAGCTTGCAAATTTTCCATCCGACATGCGCGTCGAGCACCTCGGCGCAGACTTCGACGCGGGCGAACACGGTTTCATAGATGCCGCTGCGGTCATCGAACTGCTCGACCTTGTCGTCAGCTGCGATACGTCGATGGTGCATCTTGCCGGAGCACTGGGCCGTCCGGTTTGGATTGCCTTAAACGAGCCTTGCGAATGGCGCTGGCTACGACAGCGAGCCGACACGATTTGGTACCCCACTGCGAAATTGTTCCGACAGGAAGCGAGCGGCGACTGGGATGGGGTATTCTTACGCATGGCCGAAGCGCTGAAGGAATTGCGCGAGTCCGGATCGATTGTCGCTGCCAACGAGGATGCCGGCCCGCTTGAATCGTCTCCGCGCGTGGAAGTGTCGTGGGGTGAGTTACTCGACAAGATCTCGATCTTGGAGATTAAAGCGCGGCGCATGACCTCGCCTGCCTCCCTTGCCAATGTTCGGCGGGAATTGGAGCATCTCAATGCGGTGGTTTCAGACCTGGCACCTCCCTCGCATGTGGAGAAGAAGCGCGCGTCTCTTCTAGCGATCAATGAAAAGCTTTGGGATTTTGAGGACGCAATTCGAGCATGCGAACGAGACCAAAGGTTCGATGCTCATTTCGTCGAACTCGCCCGGCAAATTTATGTCACCAATGACGAGCGAGCGAGGATAAAACAACAGATCAACGCGTCGATGAAGTCAGCGTTTGTCGAGGAAAAGGAATATCAGGCACATATCTCTGACGAAGCACAAAAACGCGACGTCAGCGAGACCTGAGGGCCTCGCTGCAAATCGCACCGCCGCAGGCACATCATACGACGTGTCTGCAACTCGCTTTCGCTCAGCTGCCTGAAACCGTCCTTCCGCCCAGGCCTACCATGATTGGCCCGGCAGCCTGCGTGACTTCCGACGGCAGACCGACAGGTCTCACAGCGTCAGTGAACGTGACCGTCATCTTACCGACTTTCGCTCCGAGCCGTGTTCCGATCGCTGCGTTCTGGAAATCCACGCCATTGGTGACATCGTCTGCCACCATGTCGAACCCAAACAGTTTCGAATAGTCAAGTCTGGCTGGATTGTTCATGGAGGTTACCCCTTTTGATGCGGCGAAGGATAAGGGGCGGTTGGGCTGATTGCAAGCTTTGGAGACGCTTCCTTGGGGGGTACCAACCGAATTGTGACGGTTAGCCGATAGGGCCCGCCTCCGCGTTGATGCAAGGGCTGGCCAGGGGTAACCTGTCAGCGAGCAAAAGGACGGGTCCGGCATTGAAAAGCCTTGCTCCCGGCCGAATGCCGGGATTCGGCAGATTCGAGGCAATACTGGAGGTTCGGGATGTCACTCGCAGGCGAGACCCACGATGCCGAGATTGGCAAGTCCTCCTTGTGGGACTTGGCCCCTTCTCCTTCCCGGGTCGACGAACTCGATTCCATGCTGCGTTTGCGGCTGGCAGAGTCGTTTGAGTACCTTGGCGGGCTTCCTTCGCTCGAGGCCGGACACCGAGCTGTTCTTGTAAATCTCGCGGAGAGGCTAAGAGCGGGCTCCGTGTCCCCTTGGGTTTTTTGCCTTTACTCAAGACTGGTCGCCGAGCTTTCCCAGGGAGCCCAGGATCGGGATATTGCCGAGAGCATCGATGCGGTCGCCACGGCCGCCGCTTTGCCAGCCGGCCAAGGGATGGTCCGGCTGCAAGAGTCCACCATTCCGGACCGGTGGTGGGATCATTTGCAGCGCCTGCTTGACACCGAGCAACTTGCCCCCTTCAGGCCTGCAGCGCCCACGGCCGAGCAATTTTCGCGCTGTGAGCAAGAAATCGCCGCAAGCCTCGATCTCATGCGGCAGAGCGATCCTGTCTGGCATGATGAAATCAAGCGCCTGGTTCGGTTGATGGTGTTGGGATCGCCACGAGACTCTGAACCGGCAAACGTTTTCGATGGTGCGACCACATTCTTTTTCTGGGGCGCGACGCTGCTCAATGCCGGTCACAGTCGGGATCTAATCTCTTGGGTGGACCTTCTTGTTCACGAGAGCAGCCACGTTTTGCTTTTCGGAATGTCCGCCAATGGAGGTTTGACGCACAACACCGGGGAGGAAAGATATGACTCCCCGGTCCGCGCCGACAAGCGCCCGATCGACGGCATCTTCCATGCCTGCTTCGTAACGACGAGGGTCCATCTTGCGATGAAGCGCCTGCTCGATAGCGGATCGCTAGGCAAGGACGATAACACGCTCGCAATCCAACATCTTCAATCCAACGAAGAGGCAGGCCGAGACTCGCTGGCGGTGTTGATGCGCCATGCCGAGCTCACCAGATGTGGCAAAACAATTCTCGGCAAGCTCCAAGACTATTGGACAAATCAGCACGGCGCGTGACCTTAAGAAAAGAATTTATCGTGGCTCCGAGCTCCTAAGAGCGCGGCCTCAAAATCCGACGCAGCCATGCGAACTTTCGGGCAGCGTGCTTGTTAGGATCGGGCACGACCGCCGATTTTGCTTCGGTGCCATTGATTTTTCGCAAGAGACTTTTGACTTGGGCGCGCGCTTTAGAGTTGTTCGGATCGGCGGCCACCGCTGATTCCATTGACTCTAACGCTCCAGCCAAGTTTCCCCGGCGTTCATATTCTCGGCCAAGCGTCATCAGCGTCGGACGAAGAGCCGGAAACACCTTATGAGCCCGTTTCAACGCCTCGATGCTCCGACCGCGAACCTCAACGAACTGTGGCGGAGTCTCCTCCTTGGAATCAATGTCATGGAAAGCAGCCAGCAATTTTCTCCATCGGAGTTTCATGCTCTCAACACGGTCCGGAACCGGATGACTGCGCGGTGCATGAAAGACCGGAAGGAGGTTGATCTCGTAGATACAGACCCGCCCGTCAATGAAACCAAAGTCGAGCCGCCCGTGATCGATGCCGGCCAGCTCGAACGCTCGGTTTACCTCCTCGGGGTAGCGGTTTTCGCGAATGAGCTGCAACTCTTCTTTGTAAAGTTCGCCGTCGGCAAGTCCGTCGCAATCGGCTTTGACTTCCCAAGACTTGCCGTACCACCAGATATCGGGAACGAACCGGTTTCCTATTTTAAAAACAGATGACTTTCGGAACACGCCGTCCCTGACAGGCTGGCCGGCATATTCCACGATCATCAGCGTTTCACGCGGATAGCCGGAGATGACTGCGGCCTCCACTGCTTGCTCAAGGCTCGACTGATTGGAAATGAGATCGGTCAGAACCGGGTGAGAGCCATGAGCCAGCCGCAAGAAGACAGGAAACCGCTCAGGGCGTTCCTCACTCTCTGCACTATAAACATTAAATGGATTGATTCCCTCCCGGTACAGGGCACGCAAGAGGCTGTAGCGCATCTTTACGCGAGCAGGGTCGTTGAAGACGAGGCATCCGGCTTCCTCAAGCCGGCGATAGAGCCGCGCTCCTGCGACGCGCCGCCTAGGACTAAGCGTGGAGAGGCATGTGAAGATATAGGTGCCGGCAGGCAACGAATGCGTCTTTAAAGCATCGGAATAGCTAAGGGACGTGACCTTCGGAGCGTCAGGATCCTCCTGAAGGGCCTTCAGGCTCGTTTCGTGCTCTCGGCTCAGGATAAAGCAAATCATCCTGTTATCTCCTGGCCGAGCGGCCGAAGGATGCGGGCAATGGTTTGACCCAACCGGCGAATGCTCCCCCGATATTGCATGGGCGTCCCCAGGCCGATTTGCCGGACGCGAGTATGGTGACAATTGTCAACGTTGAAAACCGGGCTATTGGCAGCGCGGCCCGGGAACAGAGCAATCCCAGGGGTTTTTTCCATGCGTTGAATACCTCCTTACGTCCCTATGCGGGGGCGCCGAATCCCCCCAAACTATTCTCGAGATGTTGCTTGCCCGCGATAAATCCCAGCTCCTCGTCATCGACGTCCAAGATAAGTTGCTTGCGGCGATCAAAGGCAAGGATGGTGTGGTTGAGCGCTGTGTGCGGCTCGTGCGCGCGGCACGGGCGCTCGACGTGCCGATCACGCTGTCGGAACAATATCCGGAAGGTTTGGGGCCGACCGTCGAACCGATCCGTGAGGCCGCCGCCAATTCCGGCTTCGTAGTCGACAAGGTCGAGTTCTCCTGCATGAGAAGCACGCCGCTGCGGGACCGTCTGCATGAGCTTCGCCGGCAAGGCCGTCCCCAGGTCGTTCTGGCCGGAATCGAGGCTCATGTCTGCGTGCTGCAAACGGCAATCGACCTGGAGAGTCAGGGTTTCGAGGCCTTCGTCGTGGCCGATGCCATCGGCTCACGCTCGCGTGCGAGCCGCAAACTGGCAATCCCGCGCCTGTTGAAGGCGGGCGCCGATGTCGTCGATAGCGAAATGGTCGTCTTCGAGTGGCTCGAACGCGCCGGCACGCCGGAGTTCAAGGAGCTACAACCGCTCATCAAATAGAACGGGTCCCCACGCGGGGGTTTGAAACTGAACGGTTCCTGCAAGCCCGGTTCATCTGGGGTTCAGGTCAGGGCTGAAAGACTCGAACGCGTCAGATCCCTGTACTGATACCAGCGAACCTTCCTCGGCACCGGGCGCGGAGTTCAGGGGCTCCGCGTCCACCTAACCCCTTAACGGATCAATCGTCGCACGCGGTTGCGAACGGCTCGGGTTGCCTCTTTTCGAAGGAACCTTTAGCTTCCGACAGGTTTTTCTCACCCATTGAACCCTGCTGGAGTAAGCCCGTGGCCTTCGAACTTCCCCCCCTGCCTTATGACTATGAAGCCCTCCAACCCTATATGTCGGCGGAGACGCTTCGCTACCACCATGACAAGCATCACAAGGCCTATGTCGACAATCTGAACAAGCTCTTGCCCGGCTCCGGCTTTGAAGGCATGGGGCTTGAGGAGATCGTCAAGGCGAGCTTCGGCAAGAACGCCGGGGTGTTCAACAATGCCGCCCAGGACTTCAATCACATCCAGTTCTGGCCCTGGATGACGAAAGGCGGCGGCGGCAAGAAAGTGCCGGGCGCGGTGTTAGCGCTGATCGACCGCGATTTGGGCGGCTTCGACGCGTTCCGTAACGCCTTTATCGAGGCGGGTAAAACTCAGTTCGGTTCGGGCTGGTGCTGGCTTACGATGAAGGACGGCAAGCTCGAAGTGACCAAAACGCCGAACGGCGAGAACCCGCTCGTGCATGGCGGCTGGCCGCTTCTCGGCTGCGACGTCTGGGAACATTCCTACTACATCGACTATCGCAACGAGCGGCCGAAATATCTCGAGGCGTGGTTCGACCATCTCATCAATTGGGAGCACGTCGAGGAGATGTTCGCACTCGCGAACGCATAGTCGGCACGAGAACGGGCCTGCCCCTGTTCGTTCAGCTTTACCCGCCCCGCTTCATGCGGCTCTTGAGCGCGTTTTCGAGGACGCGGGTCGCCATCGGCACGCCGGTACGGACGATGGTCTTGCCGAGCGTGGTCCAGAAGCTGTCGCTGCGCGAGCCACCGGACGATTTCTTCGCTGAGGCTTTGTCTGCGTCCTCGCCCTCGGCACGTTTTTCCATCCGCTTCTGCAGCCTCTCATAGGCGGAATCGCGATCGACCGTTTCGTCGTACTCGCCCGCAACGGGACTCGCCTTGATGACGGCCTTCCGTTCCGATTCTGAAATCGGGCCGACACGCGAGTTCGGCGGCCTCACCAAGGTGCGCTCGACCATGCTCGGCTGACCCTTGGTATCGAGCGTCGAAACCAGCGCCTCGCCGATGCCCAGCTCCATGATCGCTTTCTCGGTGTCGATGTCCGGATTCTTGCGGAAGGTCTGCGCGGCAGACTTTACCGCTTTCTGCTCCGCCGGGGTGAAGGCGCGCAAGGCATGCTGGACGCGATTGCCGAGCTGGCGCGAGACGGTGTCGGGGACGTCGAGCGGGTTCTGCGTCACGAAATAAACGCCAATCCCTTTCGACCGGATCAGCCGAACCACCTGCTCCACCTTCTCGAGCAGCGCCTTGGGGGCTTCTCTAAATAAGAGATGTGCCTCGTCGAAGAAGAACACGAGCTTTGGTTTTTCGGGATCGCCGACCTCGGGCAGCTCTTCGAACAATTCGGACAAGAGAAAGAGAAGGAAGGTCGCATAAAGGCGCGGACTCTCCATCAGCTTGTCGGCGGCCAGTACGCTGATATAGCCGCGCCCATCCCGCGCCGTCCGCATCAAGTCGCTGACCTTCAAGGCCGGCTCGCCGAAGAAGTGGCCGGCACCCTGCTGCTCGAGCACAAGCAGTGAACGTTGGATCGATCCGACCGAAGCTTTGGTGATGTTGCCGTATTTCGTCGTCAGCTCGTCGGCGCGCGCAACCAGGTTTTGCAACAGCGCCTGCAAGTCCTTCAAATCAAGCAATGGAAGCTTTTCGTCATCGGCGATCTTGAAGGCGATATTGAGAACGCCCTCTTGCGCTTCGCTGAGATCCATCAATCGGGAGAGAAGAAGCGGTCCAAGTTCGGAAACGGTCGCCCTGATCGGGTGCCCCTGCTTGCCAAACAAGTCCCAGAAGATAACCGGATAGGATTGAAACTCTGTTTTGAAACCGATTTCCTCGGCACGCGCCTCGATCCAGGATTTGGCTTCCCCCTTTTCCGCTACACCTGACAAGTCGCCTTTCACGTCGGCGCAGAACACCGGAATGCCTTGGGCCGAAAAACCTTCGGCCAAGCCTTGCAGCGTGACGGTCTTGCCCGTTCCGGTCGCGCCGGTAATGAGCCCGTGACGGTTGGCAAGCCTGAGATAGATGAACTCGGGCTTGATGCTCTTGCCGATATAGACGCTGTTTTCGGGGGCTTGCTCTACGGCTTCGCCTTGGGCCGATTCCGCCTTCGGCGCCGCTTTGCGCTTCCTTGAGCCTGAATTCGACTTGGGTGCCGCCTTACGCCGTGTTCGGCCCGAATTCGATTCCGGCGCTGCCTTGCGCTTCGCCATTCGCCTGCTCTCCTCGCCTTTTGCGGTCCGCACTTTAGCTTCTGCCCGGCTTTGCGCAAAGAGAAGGCTCCCATGCCTTCCGCGCGGCTTGT
>Ga0307442_1000143_pt1 | contig 29744 bp, 29 predicted proteins | sample SalMarWE160430MG_FD_202143 | JGI IMG/M metagenome (GOLD analysis project Ga0307442, IMG submission 202143) | Salt marsh sediment microbial communities from the Plum Island Ecosystem LTER, Massachusetts, United States - WE1604-30 | ecosystem: Environmental > Aquatic > Marine > Intertidal zone >...
TCGCCAAGCCTAAGCCGATAGCAGCGGTAGCAGGGAATGTCCGCTTCTCCCCCGAAAGCGGACATTTTCAGCCTCGGAGTCGAAGTCCACTAAGTGCCAAAAGCAGACATGAAAGAAAACGCTAGATGCCCACCACGTCCACGGCCACGTCCATTGAGCTCATGGCATCGTTTGGACCGGCGAATGAACCGGCAATGGGGATTGTTTGCTTGATGTCACGGGCGACAGCGACAGGGATCAAGTTGAAACCACCAACGCCCAGGTTTGTGGGGTCGAAGGTGATCCAGCCCGCGCCCGGCAAATAGACTTCGGCCCAGGCATGGGTCGAGCCGGAATCTGCAGACCCGATACTGCTGGTGTCTCGATTGTAGAGATAGCCGGATACGATCCGCGCGCCGAAACCGAGCAACCGGACGGCCTCGACAAACAAGACGGCGAAATCCCGGCACGAGCCACGGCATTGGTCGAGTGTCTGCGTCGGCGTCTGGGTGCCCTCAACTTCACGGCTTTCATACTGGCTCCTGTCGTGAATGCCGGCGCTGATGTTCTTCAAGAGTGTCAGCGTGTCGATCGGGTTGTTGCCGGCAAAGCCTTTGACCCAGGCGCGCACCTTTCCGTCTCGATCTTCGTATTGCTGGATCGCAAGTGCGCCTAGATCGGTCCACTCATCATCGGCATACAGAAACGGATAATTGATGGCGGACGCGGCCATGGGGAAGATCGGCCAGGCTTTGGAGCTGAGCTGGAGTTCGCTCACCGCGTCGATGACGAGAGTATCGACAAGACTGGCAAATGTGGCGGTCGCGATCGCGTTGCCGGAGACATCAAGGGCCCAGGTTAATTCGGCATCGGGCACAACGGTGATCTCGTTTGACAGGAGGCGCAGCTCGCGGCTCTCGCGCGGGCGCAGCATAAGGCGGTGGGGGCCCGGGTTCACTGGCGCGGTGTAGCGATAGGTCGTCCTGTGCTGGATCCTGATTTTGGTCAACGTATTCTCCTCGCAGAAAAGAAAACGGCCCCAGGAAAAGACCCGAGGCCGCTTCACCATTTGCCGTTATACTACGCGGCGTCGTCTAACCTCAGAGTTTGGCGGGTCGCCTCATCTGCTTAAGTGGTTGCCGCGTCGCTCTTCATTTTGCCAAAGCAACAGCATGAGAATGCCATAGGCGACCGTGGCCGCCGCAACTGCTGATGCGAGCCACGGCTGCATGTCATTCGTGCCATACGCGCCCATCGCAAACGAAGTCATCGCAAGGAGGTAAAAACCTGAGATGACCCAGATCAAAAAACCGGCTGACTGGATTTTTGACCGAAGATTTGGCTTCTGATTTTTCGTGGTCATGGCTCGTTGTTCTGCAACAGGCTACCAAATGGAAAGAGCCGAGGCTGCCTTTGCGAGCAACCTCGGGAGTGTTATCTACGCGCCCGCACCGACCTGGCGCCCCTTCAATAGAGCGTCGACCTCACTCTGGGCTTGGGACTGCGGAATCCCATATTTGACGACGACGTGAGAAACGAGATCGGCCTTGCCCTTCAGCGCAGAGACGTCCTGCTCGGAGAGCTTGCTCCACTTCGCACGGATTTCCTTGAGAATGGCCCGCTTCTGCTCTGGGCTCTGCGGTTTGGCAGAACCACCTGTGGCGGTTGAATTATCCATTTTGACTCTCCTAAAGGCGAAAAGTATTTTTGAATGACCATCATTCAAATCGTATTATATACTTAAGTTCTATGTGGGTAGAATGCAAGTAGTAAGCCATTCTATTTCTGAAAATATCTTAATAATATTTTAGCGTATGACTTATTTACGCCACGTTAAAAGGCTAAGAGGATTATACAAGAAATAGGAGAATAATGATGACATGGACTATAGAGTCTACGGAAAATCGCTTCCCATATGTACTTGCTTATAGTATACCTATAACGATACTTAGCTTGGCTATTGTCGCTTTGATATCTTTGCTTGTGAACTAGGCAACCCCTCTCGACCCTTCCTGCGAAAGGCGAATGCCTGCCCCAACGAGCGGTCACCTTAAATTTCAGCTCGCGAGCGCAGGGATTCCCTCCGTTTTGGCTAGTCGCCACAGGCTTGGGCGAACTCTCGTGAGAGTGCCAGGATTTGGTTTAGCGCTGCCTGCTCTTGGTCGGCGTTGGAGCGATGGTCGGGAGGTCCTTCCAATCCGACCCGCACCCCCGGCCCGAAATCTCTCCGCGCTCGGTGGTGAATCTGAATTTATAGGAGCCAGGCTCATCTGGCTCCAGCACGATGCTGTGGTGGGTCACAAACCTAATCCTTTTTGGATTCATCGAATTCCTGAGCGTCGCGGTTCACCAAGCTTCTTTGGACGCCTAGCAATTCGAGCGCTGCGAGTGGCAGTCCCGGCTGGTCCCCTGCTTGCACGCCAAGCAGCCCGCGCTTTCGTTAGCGCGGCTTCAAATTCCTCGACAGAGGAGTTTCCGTAGTTGCGGATTGGGGCTGGTGCGAGGAGATTTGGCGAGCTCATCGCCAAACTTGGCATGTAGAATAGTGCGCATAGGGGTTGCGGCCTTCCGAGATTTCAAGATTTTCGAGCGGTAGTCGGATCGTTAGGCATTGCGTCTAGTTCCTGGGCTGCTTGGAGATCCAGGGGATCGATAGTCACCATCTCGACCGCGCACCTAGACTCCGCCGGCACGAAGATAACGGTCGACGCTCGTCGATAGGCCGGAAAGGACAGACCCTCGATGAGCTCTTCGTCAGTCATCACTCGATAGTCCGCAGGCGGGAGCAAACGATCGACGCCCTTCAAGCAGAAGGGCCGATGGAACGTCACAATCTTAGTAGTCGTCCGCATCGTCATTAAAGGGGACCACCCTCAAACCCGAGGGATACAAACATCGTTCGCGCCCCGGCAGCGCACCTTCACCGGCTCATCCGCGCCGCGCGCCATCTGCGCCCACGACAGCGTCGCCCGTTACCTTTTTTGACATCGTACGAACTTCTTCCGCTTGGGCTGTCAGTGCGTCGACTTGCTTGCGCCAATAGGCCGCCTGCAACTTCACGATGTCGGTGAGGTCTTTGGCGCCGGCCAAGCTGGTTGCCAGGTCGAAGGTGGAATTTACGTTCCGCCGGGCGATCTCAGCGATTTTGCGGTTGAACGCGGTCACACTTTCCCCGGCAGCATAGAAGGACTTCTCAAAGGTCGCCACCGACGCATCGAAAGCATTTATAGAGCGGTCATAGGCCTCGCGAGTGTGCGCCACAGTCTTCTCGGCAACGTCACGCACGCCCTCCGGAATGGCGGTGTCCAGACCGATGTGACCAAGTTGCGTCGTCACGTCCCGATATTGCTTGCGGGCTTGCTCGGCGGTAGTTTGGGGATTGGCATTCATCGTAGTGCCTCTTGGGTTTCACTCGCCGGTCATTTGCAGGCGATTTTTGCAGGCTGACAGCCGCCGGACCCTTGGTCCGCGGGGGAGGCGGTCGTGGAGCTGATTTTCTTCGGGAAAGGGGGCGTGCACGTAGTAGGCACGGTAGTCTTTACCGTCAGCGCCTAGGATCCGGCGTGCCAGTATCAATTATGTGGGCATTAATGAGGGGGATTACAAGCGTTGAGCGTAAAAATACAAATATTACACGTAATAGTTGACGCCTTCGAAGCGTTAGCTCCTGTCTCCATTATGTGAGGCTCGTTGTGGGTCGAGAGCTTGGCGTCCGCCTAGTCCGCGAAGTGCCAGAAGAAGGGGATATTTGAGGGCGCGTACATTGCGTTATCGATGAGAACGACGGAGCAGCATCGCTGTGGCGCTGCACGATACCGATGCTTCGGGCAGATCGCCGAGAATGGCTCCCACGGCCTCAGGAATAGGGGTTATTGGGGTTTGTAACCGAGGCCGCTAGATCATCCCTAGGACGATCCCTGCAAGGAGCGCGAATGATGCCAAAGCCATGATGACATTCACGGTACCGGTAAGCCCCATTTTATCGGGTGTCACGTCGCGGTAATTTTTACGCGGTAGCCCGGCAGCGGCTTGGAAATTGAAGGTAGCATTCATCGTAATGCCTCTTGGGGGGAAACGTCGCAGGCGATGTTTCGTGCACTGGCAACCGCCGAACCACGCTCCCACAAGGGGGGCGCTTTGGGTGCTGATTTTCGGGAAAGGGGGCGTGCACGAATTTGGCACGGAGTCTTTACCGCCAGGGTCCGGCCTGCCAGTGATAGTCACATGGGTCTCGACTGAGGGTATTACAAGTAAAACGCGTTAATTGACTATATCACCGGGTATGCGGCCGCTGACCTAGCGGGAGCCCGACATTAAGGCCCGGTTTGGCGATGTCTGCTTACCCTCGAAAGCGGACATTCTCAGCGTCGGAATTGACGTCTGTTAAGTGCCATAAGCGGACATTAGTACCCTCTGCTAAGCTCTGGCTCGCGTCTGTAGTAGCTCGGTGAGAAGCCGGTCCATCGCTGAAACGCCCGGGTGAAGCTGGCGATGTCGCTGTAACCGAGGGAAAGTGCGATGGAGGTGATCGAGTGGGAGGACCCGCCGATGAGATCGAGCGCGCGTTCCATCCGCGTCTGCTCGACCAGATAGCGATAGGTCCGGTTTTCGTGCGCCAGCCGGCGTTGCAGCGTGCGCGCGCCGATGCCGAAAAGTCGCGCGGCGCCGTCGATGTCCACGGCACAGTCCATCAGGCGAAGCCTGACGATCTCCCGTGTGGCGTCAACCTGGTTGCGCGGCGGCTGCTCATCGGCGACCTGCCGCAAATCGCGCAAGGTGATGACCTGTTTCGGTGGAATGGGAACGAGCGCAGGCCGGTCGAGCAGGCCGGAAGCAAAGACCACCGCGTTGGTGGGCGCCCCGAAAACGACCGGAGCGCCAAACGCCTCCTCCAGCTCGCGCCAGCGGCGGGGCCGGTCGTACTCGACTTCAATCCGTAGCGGCGCCCAAGCGTTTCCCAGATATCGACGCAGGCCCGCCAGCATCGGCTTGAGGACGTGATCGGCATGATGCCGCCGCCCCACCTCGATCGCTTCGACGACACGGTATCCCCACCACACCGATCCGTTCGAAACCGAAACGCTGAACTCGGTCCCCGACTGCTGGTAGCCGACCGCGCGCATCGAACGCCGCAGCAATGTGCGCACGTCGCCGGCAGCCAGCATGTATTTGACAGCGGGACCGTAATCTTCCGGCCGCATGGCGTTGCCGAGGCCGATCCCGAAGAACTCGTCGCCCAGCTCGCTTGCCGCACGCTCGATCACTGCCATCAGGCTGCGCAGCGGCAATTTGCGGTTCTGATCCTGGGCGATATCGACCGGCACGCCTTCCGCGTTGAAAACGCGCGCGATCGCCGGCGTTCCCCGCGCCGCTTCGAGCATGCGCGGAAGGGGGCCGAGACCCCTGGCGATGGTGAAGGACGGCGCGGTCATCGAAGCGAAGCCTGACCCTCTGTCGCAAAATATCAAGCGCACGGCAACGCGGGAGACTAGGATCCGGCCCCACGTGCCGTCGCCGAAATTTTAATCATACCGGCCGCCATGCCAATGAATGAACGCGCGGCCGGGATAGGCGTTGATTATGACACGGGACTTTAAGAGACTTAGCGGTCATTTTTGCCCAGGAGGATGCGATGAATAAGATCTCTTTAGCGGGCGCAATGGTTATCGTCGCCCTGGCCGCGGTGGGAGCGATGTCTCCGGCCGTGGCTCAAGACAAGAAACCCAACATCTTGTTCATCATGGGCGACGACATCGGCTGGATGCAGCCGAGCATCTATCATCGCGGGCTGATGGTGGGCGAGACGCCGAATATCGACCGCATCGGCCGCGAAGGCGCGATCTTCACCGACTATTACGCCGAGCAGAGCTGCACGGCGGGGCGTACCGCCTTCTTCACCGGCATGCAGCCGGTGCGCGCCGGCATGACCCTGCCGGAAATTCCCGGCGCCCCGTCTTACCTTCAGCCCGGCACGCCTGCACTCGCCAAGTTCCTGCTCGATCTCGGCTACTCAACCGGCGAATTCGGCAAGAACCATCTTGGCGACCATGCAGACTCGTTGCCCACCGCGCACGGCTTTCAGGAATTCTGGGGCTATCTCTATCACTTAGACGCGATGCAGGGAGTGAGCTTCCCCGACATCAATAAATCCCCGACCGAGCAGGCTGTCGCCCCACCGTGTAAGAACACGCCGGTTCCGGGCCTCGATCCGGTGCCTGGCGCGATCGATCCGAAGGACGGGCTATGCATGACACCGCCCCGGCCGGTGCTCCATTGCACCTCGTCTGACGGTACTGGAAAAAACCAGAGCTGCAAGGACGAGGGGCCGCTCACCTTGGAACGGTCGAAGACGGTGGATGAGGAGATCTCGACCCAGCTCATCGACTTCCTCGATCGCAACGATCCCGAGAAGACCGGCAAGCCGTTCTTCGTCTGGTACAACCCGGCGCGCATGCACATCACCACCGTACTCTCCGACAAGTACATGGCCATGGTGGGCGAGCCCGGCGGCAAGGACTGGGGCGTCAACGAAGCCGGCATGAAGCAGATGGACGACAATATCGGCTATGTGCTCAAGAAGCTCGAGGACATGGGCGAGCTCGACAATACCATTGTCGTGTTCACCACCGATAACGGTGCCGAGACGATCACTTTCCCCGACGGCGGCACAACGCCCTTCCAAGGCGGCAAGCTGACCACCTGGGAAGGCGGCATGCGCGCGCCGCTGGTCGTGCGCTGGCCGGGTAAGATCGAGCCAGGCACGGTGAAGAACGACACCTTCGCATCGCTCGATTGGCTGCCCACATTTGTTGAAATTGCCGGCGGTCCCAAAGGCAACGAATTGAAGACGCAGATCGAGAAGGGCGAATATCCCGGCATCGTCAAAACCACACTCGATGGCGTCAATCAGATCGAATACCTAACTGGCAAGTCCGACAAGTCGGCCCGCGATCATTTCTTGTACTGGTCCGGCAAGGTCCCGTCGGCGGTCCGCTACAAGAACTGGAAGATGTATTTCTCCATGGTGTCGCAGAGCCCAAGTGGCTTTGTCGCTGGCGCCTTGCCATATCATTGGACCCAGGTCGTCAATATCAAGCGCGATCCCTTCGAGACGTCCATTGGCGCTCACACGAAGACGCTTATGGGTGTGGGCGGCGCGATCGCCGCACCGGTCACGGCCTACCAATATGACTGGAACATGCTGCCCATCGGTCAGGCGCTGTGGCTGAAACATCTTGAGACCTACGTCAAGTTCCCGTCGCTGCAGAACCCGGCTAGCTACAATCTGGATCAGGTGATGCAGCAAGTCAGGGAAATGAAGACGTCAAGTCACGCCGGTCATTAGCGGGCCGAGCCGATAGCAAACGGGCGCTCAGCGATGGGCGCCCGTTCTACGCAAGCTCCTAATGTTTGTTCCAGAGAGGCTGACATGAGATCCGATCTTCGAATTGTCGTGCTGGCACTGGTTACAGGTCTCGCCTTCAGTGCCCAAGCCCTCGCCCAGACCGATCCGCTGCCGTCATGGAATGACGGCAATGCCAAGCAGGCGATCGTCGAATTCGTGACCGCCACCACAACGGAGGGCGGCAAGGACTTCGTCGTGCCCGCTGACCGGATCGCCACCTTTGACCAGGACGGAACCACCTGGGTGTCTCACCCGGTCTATGGGCAGGCGATCTTCGCGCTCGACCGGCTGCACGAAATGGCGCCGGAGCATCCCGAGTGGAAGGACACCGAGCCTTACAAAACCGTGCTCACCGGCGATAAGGCCGCAATGGCGAAATTCACCGAGAAGGACTGGATGGAAATCGTCGCCGTGACCCATGCCGGCATGAGCACCGCGGAGTTCGAGAAGATCGTCGCCGATTGGCTGCCGAAATCGGAGAACCCGGTGTTCAAGAAGCCGGTCACCGATCTCGTCTACCGGCCGATGATCGAGGTCATGGAGTATCTTAGGGCGAACGGCTTCCGCACTTATATCGTCACCGGCGGCGGACAGGAATTCGTGCGCGTCTACTCGGAGAAAGTCTACGGCATTCCGGTGGAGCAGGTGGTGGGATCGAGCATCGTCACGAAATACCAGGAGAAGAACGGCGTTCCCGTCCTCGAACGGGACCCGAAAGCGTTCTTCATCGACGACGGTCCGGGCAAAGCCGTTGGCATCAACCTCTTCATCGGCAAGCGTCCGCTCATCGCTTTCGGCAACTCCGACGGCGACCGTGAGATGCTGGAATGGACGACCGCCGGCGACGGCGCACGGTTGGGCCTGCTCGTGCTGCACGACGATGGGAAGCGCGAATTGGCTTACGGTCCGGCCAAGGGTCTGCCCGATACCAAGGTGGGGACGTTTTCCCAGTCGCTCTACGACGAGGCGCAGAAGAAAGGCTGGGTCGTGATCAGCATGAAGAACGACTGGAAGCGAATCTTCGCGTTCGAGGAATAGCGGATGAGCCACGGCAGTGGCCGCAACAGGAGATGTGTCATGATCGCGCCTTGGATGAAACGCCTTGCTTGCGCTGCCGTGTGGCTCGCTCTTATGCCTACCCAGCCATTGCTTGGGCAGGACTCGGCTTCGACGCCGAATATCCTTGTCATCATGGCCGACGACATCGGCTACTGGAACATCAGCGCTTACAATCGCGGCATGATTGGCTACCGCACACCCAATATCGATCGCATCGCCAACGAGGGCGCGATCTTCACAGACTATTATGGTCAACAATCCTGCACCGCCGGCCGCGCTGCCTTCATCACGGGCCAAAGCCCAATGCGCACCGGCCTTCTGAAGGTCGGACTGCCGGGGGCAAAGGAAGGACTTTCGGCCGAGGACCCAACGCTTGCCGATCTGCTCAAGCCGCAGGGCTACGTGACCGGACAATTCGGCAAGAACCATCTGGGCGACCGCAACGAATTCCTGCCGACCGTGCATGGCTTCGACGAGTTCTTCGGCAACCTCTACCACCTCAATGCCGAAGACGAGCCTGAGCATCCCGACTATCCCAAGAACACAGAGTTCAGGCTGAAATTCGGCCCGCGTGGCGTCATGAGATGCACGGCCACAACCGTAGGTGACCCGGAACAAGACCCGCGGTTCGGCAAGATGGGCAAACAGAATTGCGAGGACACGGGCCCGCTCGACAAGAAGCGCATGGAGACGGTGGACCAAGAGTTTCTCGCCGCCACGCTCGACTTCATCGACCGTGCCAACAAGGCCAAGAAACCGTTTCTTGCGTGGTTCAATCCGAGCCGCATGCATATCTGGACGCGCCTCAAGCCCGAGTCCCAAGGAAAGACGGGGCTGGGCATCTATCCCGACGGCATGGTGGAGCACGACGCCGATGTGGGCACGCTTCTGAAAAAACTCGACGACCTCGGCATCGCCGACAACACCATCGTGATCTATACGACCGACAACGGCGCCGAGACATTTTCCTGGCCCGATGGCGGCACCACACCGTTCCGCGGGGAGAAGAACACCAACTGGGAAGGCGGCTACCGTGTGCCTGCGCTGATCCGGTGGCCCGGTGTGGTCGAGCCGCGCAGCGAGATCAACGCCATCTTCTCGGCGGAAGACTGGGTACCGACCCTCGTGGCAGCCGCTGGCAATCCCGGCATAAAGGAGAAACTCCTCGGGGGTTACGAGGCCGGCGGCACAACATTCAAGGTGCACCTCGACGGCTATGACCAGCGTGACCTGCTCGCTGGCAAGGGCTCCGACAAGCGCCGCGAGTTCTTCTACTGGACCGATGACGGCAACTTCGCCGCCCTTCGATACGATCAGTACAAGTTGGTGTTCCTGGAGCAGCAGGCCCATGGCCTCGAGGTGTGGATGCAGCCATTGGTTCCGCTGCGCGCACCAAAGATTTTTAACCTGCGTTCTGATCCCTTCGAGCGCGCCGAGCACGAGGCCGGCGCATACGACACGTGGTTCGTCGAGCACCTCTTCGTGCTCGTTCCGGCCCAGACGATTGTCGGCAAGTACCTGGCCACCTTTCAGGAGTTCTCGCCGCGGCAGGAGCCAGGCAGCTTCTCGGTCGACCAGGTCATGGAGAAACTGACGAAGAAGCAGCCAGGCAGCCGCTAAGAAGTCAGCGTAGGAGGACCAGTGGTGTGCGCATGTCCGCGTGACATCAGCGCGCTGACTGGTGATGTCCGCTCTGTCCTCCAACGAGGACAATCCGAACTCCAAAATCGACGTCCGCTACGTGCCAGGAGCGGACTTCAATTTGAGTTATTTGATTTTTGGCGATGATGATTCGGCCTCCTCTTCCTGCTTAAGTCGCATAGCAGGGGCACGTGCCTCCGCTCTCGTGCTTGCGGCCACAACGAGTGCTGCCGCCGCCCGGGCTCGATCTAAGTCCTGCGTTTTTAACCGATGAAGAGTGGCCGCGCTTTCCTTCTGGCGCCGTTTAGCCTCACTTCGATCGAACCGCTCATTTTTCGAAAACAGACCGCCGACGATACGACCAATCTTGGCGACAAAGGTCGAGACCACGAAGTAGCGACTGGCCATTAGTAGTCCTTTGCGGGCGTCCGCCGCGAAGATGTCGGGTGGCGGAGCCAAGAATCTCCAGCCTTCCTGCCGTTCTCGACGAGGAGCGCGGACGCTCACAGCTTGGAGGCGACTAACTCCGAATGACCGTACCGCCAAGCAAAAGCCCCGAAAGTCTCCTCTCAGGGTTTCCGACGCAAACTGGACCGGTACCTTCGGATAGGCACCGGCCGACAGCCTTGCTCGGCTCCTACCAAAGCGAGTTAAAAACCTTGGCGGCTCCGACCTTGGTCGTTTTGCATTTTCCCGTCCACGCTTTCCATGCGGCAAAATCCTTCCAACTGGCCTTGGCCTGCTTGAAGTGATCCACAACGCCCTCATCGCTGTTGTAGACTTCCGTCAAGCAAAAGACCGTATTCCCAGTAGGCTTGGAAGCCAGATCAAACGGCTCCGAGAGCTCCGGCGTCTTGGAAACATCATAGCTCAAGAGCGCCTTTGGCCCCTCGCGGTGGTGGGTTCCCTTCATCCAATCAATGTGACTGCGATAGATCCGGTCTCCCTCAGCAACTTGATCGGGGGGACAAATAGAAGTCACCAGGAACCGTATTTCGTTTGTTTTTGCCATGTGAGTTCTCCTAAAAAGTTTCATGTCATGCAGGCGATTTTCTCGCAGGCTGGGAAGCCGCGAGACTGGAGGGGTGCGGGTTGTCTGGTGTGCTGAGATTTTCGGGAAAGAGGCGTGCACGAAAATCGGCACGGTAGTCTTTACCGCCAGCGCCTAGGTTCCGGCGTGCCAGTGGACAAACTGTCTGCTCAATATTGGGCTAATGCAAGTTATTTGTGAAAAAGGATCTGACCAACATCATAATTTTGATGTCTGATTTCTGCTTTGGGTCAAAACCAGACATAGACGAGCGGATTCAAATGTCTGCTTTGCCCCCGTTGTGGGACATGTTCCGCGCCCAGTCTTTCTCGTGCTGGGTGCCAGAAAATCCGCCTCACAGGATGGCTATTTCCGGGCTTTTCGCGTGTAATGGAGTCGTGTTCGGTATAGGTGGCTTCGAGCCCCCGCAACCAATCAGAATGTACCGCCGCCTCCTGATCGTCTCGGGCGCTCGGTGTGCCGCCGGTGGCGCTCGGCAAGCGGCCCTCACAACGAAGACGCACATTGCGCTCGCAATCCGCAGAGGCCAGCCAGAACGGTCACCGAATGAATGCCCTCTATCGTGTTTTGGTTGCGGACGCCATTCATGCTGAAGGCCGCGCGCTGCTCGCAAACGATGCTAGATTTCGCGTTGACGTGGAGACCGGCCTTGACGAGCCAGGACTGATCGCACGCATTCCCGATTACGACGCCCTTATCGTCCGCTCCAAGACCCGTGTGACGCGCCCGGTCATTGCCGCTGCAACGCGGCTGAGGGCGATCGGCAGGGCGGGGATCGGCGTCGACAATATCGACCTGGGCGCGGCGACGGAGCGTGGTATCGTGGTGTTCAATACGCCCGACGCGAATGCCACGACCACGGCCGAGCTGACCCTTGCGCATTTGCTCTCTTTGAGCCGCCATCTGCCGCGGGCCGACCGCTCGGTCCGGCAGAATGAGTGGCAGCCAGCGCGCTATTCCGGGGTGGAGCTCGCCGGCAAGACCATCGGTATCGTCGGTTTCGGAACGATCGGACGCTTGGTGGCAAGGCGCTGCATCGGGCTCAACATGCGCGTTCTCGCCCACGATCCGTTTGTCGCACCGGAAATCATGGAGCAATCCGCCGCCGAACCCAGCGAGCTTGACGTGCTTCTAGCGAATGCAGACTACGTCACCCTTCATTGCCCGCTGACCGACAAGACTCGCCACCTGATCGATGCGGCGCGACTCGCCGCGATGAAGAAAGGGGCGCGGATCATCAACTGTGCCCGGGGTGGGCTCGTTGACGAAGCGGCCTTGGCTGATGCGCTCAAACGCGGGAATATCGCCGGCGCGGCGCTGGACGTCTATGAGCAGGAGCCGCCCACGGCCTCACCGCTCTTAGCGCTCGACAGCGTGGTGCTCACGCCTCATCTTGGGGCCTCCACCGAAGAGGCACAACAGGCTGTGAGCATCTCCATCGCGCAGAACGTGATCGCGTTCCTCGCAACGGGTGCGGCCGAAACCGCCTTGAACCTCCCCCGTGTCACGTCGGACCAACTCGCGCGGACGGTCCCCTATCAGCGGCTGGCCTATGCCCTTGGCAGGTTCGTAGGCTCAATCTGCGAAGATCCCATTTCCGAGCTCGTGGTTCGTCTGTTCGGCCGCGTTGCCGAGCTCGATTCGAGGCCTATCACGGCGGAAGCCCTGGTCGGACTTCTGAGCCGGCGCATGACAGGCCGCGTCAATCGTGTCAATGCCGGCCATCTCGCCAATTCACAAGGTATTGAAGTCAGGGAATCTCGAACGGAGAACGCAAGGGACTTCGTGTCGCTCGTCGAGATTTGCGCTGTTACAGGCAACAAGAGCACCACCGTCGCTGGAACCCTGCTCGGCGAGAGCCACGCGCGGCTGGTGCGCATCGACGACTACGATGTGGAGGCCGTGCCGGAAGGGCATTTCTTGTTCACACGCCACCATGACCAACCGGGTGTCATCGGTGCGCTTGGCGGGATTTTGGGCCGGGAAAACATCAACATCTCTCGTATGCATGTCGGCGTCGGCGAAAATTCCGAAAACGCGATCGCTTTAATCAGCACGTCCGCCCCACTATCGGCGAGTGCCTTGGCTGAAATCCGAGCGCTGCCGCCCATCGAAAAGGCGGTGGAATTCGAGCTGTGAGGCGGGAGGTGCCAAACTTCGACATCGTCTGCTTCGACTGCGACAGCACGTTGAGCCGCATCGAGGGGATCGACGAGCTCGCCAGGCGCGCCGGAGTCGAGGCGGAAGTCGCACCGCTCACGGCTGCCGCCATGGCAGGATCGCTTTCCCTGGATGCCGTTTACGCGCGGCGCCTTTCTTTGGTTCGTCCCGACCGCGCTGCGATTAAATGGCTCGGCCGGCGCTATGTCGAGGAGGTGGTGCCAGGTGCCCGCGAGACGATCGCGGCCCTCACTCACGCCGGCAAATCCGTGCATATCGTGAGCGGTGGCTTGCGACCGGCCTTGCAGCCGCTCGCCGATGCCCTGGGAATTTCGCGGACCAGGATTCACGCCGTTGACGTCATGTTCGCGGACGGCGGCTCCTATAGCGGCTTCGACCGTGAATCGCCGCTCACTCAGCCGGACGGGAAGGCCGTTGTGTGCCGCGCGCTGGCGGCAGGCCGCTATTCGGTGGCGCTGGTGGGCGATGGCGCGAGCGATCTCGCCGCCCGCGCGGCGGGCGTTTTCGTTGTCGGTTTCGGCGGGGTCACGCGCCGCGAGGCATTGGTTAGCGGTGCCGACGCCTTCGTTGCAGGCCCGGATTTGACGGCCGTTCTCGGCACGTTGTTAGCGCCCGGGGAACTTAATCTTTGCGCAGTTCATATGAGAGCGCGCCAGACGGGCAACGCTTGACCTGTTCGACAATTTCGGCTTCAGATCATTCGGAAGCGAGCCGAGAAGCACCCGTCACATCTCATCGTCGGTGAAATGGATTGGTTTTTCGAGGACGTTCCAGGGGTCGCATCGATGCACGAATACGAGGAGGCTCTGAACCACCTCCTGCTGGAGCATCCGCAGACGACAATTGTTTGCCAATACGATCTGTCCAAGTTCCAAGGTGCCGACGTCATGAAGGCGTGCTGCTCTCATCCTGGCGTCGTTTACCGGAAGCGGCACTATCAGGGCTACTACACACATGAGGCCAGCGAGCTGAGTCTGTAATACCGGGTTGGGGGGACCCAAGGCTTGAGAGTGGGGGGTCTACATAGACGTGTTCGCCAGATCGCGGCGATCGCCGCGCTGGTCGGCATTGCGCTCTACACCATGTTGGTGCCGGGGCACATCGTCTCGCAGGCGATGCTGGCGGCCGGTCCAGGCGGAGAGCCGATCTGCCATGAAGACCTGGCCGATTCCGGCCATCCCGGCCATTCTCCGGCGTCAGAGGACCCTAAGCCCGATAAGAAATGTCCGTTCTGCAAGGGCTATGCGACGTTCCTAACCGCTTTGTCGGGCGGCGCGGGTGGCGGCATTCTCGATGCCCCCCGCCAGGCCACGCTTGCGGCCAGTCTCGACTGCGGCATTGCCTATGTCATCGCCCTGACGCCGCAGAGCCGCGGACCGCCCATCGAACTCTAAAAGCGCTTTGTTTCGTGCCGTGCCCGCGTTTTCGCGTGGGGCCCCGCGCACGATTCCATTCAATCGCTTAAGGAGTTCGACACCATGCTTGCGACCACACGGTCTTTCGGCTTGAGCCCGCATTGGGGCCTTGCCGCTGTTTTTCTGATTGCCTTCGCAACAAATGCCTTAGCCCACGATCCCGAGCCGCCCCAAACCGGCGGCTTCGACCTGACGGTGAAGGACGGCGAAGTGAAACAAGGCCCGCGCGCCGATGCGCACGCACCGATCGGCGTCATGGGCGATCATCGCCACGGCCAAGGCGAATTGATGCTGTCCTACCGCTATATGCATATGTTCATGGAAGGCAATCTGATCGGCGACAACAGCGTCTCGCCCGACACCATCGTCACCACGGTGCCGAACCGCTTTTTCGGACTGCCGGGGCAGCCTCCCACCTTGCGCGTGGTGCCGACCGAGATGAGCATGGACATGCACATGCTCGGCGCCATGTACGGGCTCACCGATCGCGTGACGCTGATGGGGATGGTGCCTCTGATCGAGAAGGATATGCACCACATCACCTATGCCGGGCCGGTGGGGACCACGCGGCTTGGCACGTTCGAGACGAGTTCCGATGGCGTCGGTGACATCTCATTGACCGGCATCATTGGACTCTATGACTTGAAGACACCGGAACGCGTCCAGCATCTCAATCTGCTGCTTGGCTTGAGCGCGCCGACCGGCTCCATCACCGAGCGCGGGCGCATTCTTACGCCGATGGGCATGCAGCCCGTGGTGCGGCTTCCTTACGCGATGCAGCTCGGCTCGGGCACGTGGGACTTTCTGCCTGGCATCGTCTACACCACGCGCACCAATAATCTGAGCTTCGGTGCTCAGTATCGCGGCGCGATCCGGCTCGAAGACGAGAACGATCAAGGCTATGCGCTCGGTGACCTGCATCAGGTGACCGCCTGGACCGAATACGAATGGGCCCGCTGGTTCAGTAACTCGGTCCGGCTCGCCTACCAGACTCAGGACGATATTCACGGCATCGATCCGAACATCGTGGGTCCGGTGCAGACCGCCAATCCCGATTTCTATGGCGGGGACCGGCTCGATCTTCTGTTCGGCGTCAACCTGGTGGGCCAACAGGGCGCGATTTGCGGCCACAGGCTTGCGGCCGAGTTCGGCGTGCCGGTCTATCAGGATCTGAACGGCCCGCAGCTTAAGACGGATTGGACTCTCACCGTCGGCTGGCAGAAGACGATCGGCGATTGTTGACACGACGTCCCGGCTAACATACTGATTTGGCTCACGTATTCCTTTACTGCACAGGGAGGGATGTGTCTTGGTTTGATCGGTCGTGTTGTGAACGGGGTGACCGCGATGGTGCCGTACAGATTCGTGGTATAGGTCAATGATAGAGCTGCGGATTGCAAAGATATCGAACTCGATATCGGTACGAGCCGCCAACTGGTTTGAGTGCATGAAGACCATCGCCCCCACGCTTGCAACTTTCGGTTTGATCGCGCTGTTTGCATTTACGATGGCCGCGCCTGCGCTGGCGGATTCTGGAAGCCAGTCTTCGCAGTACAAGTCGCACGACAAAAAGCGCCATCAAGCGCAGAAACGCCGGCACGGCCGCAAGCGCCAGAGGATCGACTCGAGCCCGGCGCATTATGACTATTTCGGCGCCGATCCCGATCGCTATTTCGGCATCGGCCCCGGTTCCTACGACTGCTACGGCTACGACTGCGATTGGTGAAGCCGCTTCCAATCGTGTTTGCCGTCCTTCCCAAATAGGTCATTCTAGCCGCAGCCCTCCGGGGCCCGATCTCTAGGGAGAAGCTGAGACATGAATGATCACGATGATATTGCGGCCGCCGCCGCCGGTTTCTATGCGGCTCTCAATGCCCTGTTTGAGGGCGAACTCGCGCCGATGGTGGAGGTCTGGTCCCATGCCGACGACGTGACTTATATGGGTCCGGATGGCGGCTTCCGAGTCGGGTGGAAAAACGTTCTTGCCGACTGGGAGAAACAAGCGGCCATGAAGCTCGGCGGGCATGTCGAGCCCGACGCAATGCGCATCACCAAAGTCGGCGACCTTGCCGTCACGCACAATTACGAAAGAGGCGAAAACATCAATACCGGCGGGTCGCCGGGATCGGTTTCAATCCGAGCCACCAATCTTTTTAGGAACGAGAACGGCATCTGGAAGATGATCGGGCATCACGCCGATCCTCTGCCCTATTTGACCCGGTAACAAAACCAGCGCGGCCAACGCGCTGATAGCTAAATCCAATGTGCCGGGACCGGCTTACGCCTGGCCGCAAACGTTCCCTTCTCACGCCTCAGGGCTGGCGCGCAGTCTTGCGGCCGCCGGCCTTACCGGTGTTCGCTCATCGCACCGGAGAGCGCGGGAAACGAGGCTTCCTTCGCTTGCGTCGCCTTGCCAGGAGCCTCTAGCGGCTTGGGGCATCGGCGAAGCGCTTGCAGGAAGCGCGTACTCCAATCCGCGCCGCTATTGCGGGTGAGGCGCGTCAAGCTCGCTTCATGACGCTCACGCCGCTCCGCCAAAGGCATCGCCAGCGCCCTGGCTATGGCGCTTGCCACCGACTCGGGATCGTAAGGATTGACCGCCAGTGCTCCCTTGCATTCCGCCACCGCGCCGGCGAATCGCGAAAGGATGAGCACACCGGGATTCTCAGAGTCCTGGGCTGCCACATACTCCTTGGCAACGAGGTTCATACCATCGCGCAAGGGCGTGACGAGCGCGGCCTGCGCCGCCCGATAAAGTCCAGCCAGCCGCGATCGGCTGTAAGTGCGATTGATGTACCGAATGGGCGTCCACGAAACCTCGCCATACTTGCCATTAATGTGTCCGGCTGCCGCGCCGACGTCGTTTTCGAGCTCGGAGTATTCGGGAATTTCAGACCGGCTCCTGGGCGTGATCTGTAGGTAGGTGACTTTGCCTCGCCAGCCGGGATGCGTATCGAAGAATCGCTCCACGGCGTCCATTCGCTGGACGAGCCCCTTGGAGTAGTCGAGGCGATCGACGCCAATAAGGAGTGCACCGCCGTCCAGACTCTCGGTCATTTCGCGCACGAATGGCGATTTCACCGCTCGTCGCGCGATGCCCTCGAACTCGGCGGTATCGATCCCGACAGGAAAACTGCCGATCTGAGTCTGGCGCGAGCCGGACTTGAAAATGAACTGACCGTCCGCCGCCTCGATTACGCCTTGGCTGGAATCCGGGCACTCGGCGATGAGATAGCGCGCCAAGTTCCCGGCATCCGTTTCCGTTTGAACGCCGACCAGGTCGTATTGCAGGAGCATGGGAAGCAGGCGCTCGTGATTCGGCAGCACGGTTACGACCTCAGGCGCCGGAAATGGCGTATGAAGGAAGAAACCCACCAAGTTTTTGTGACCGCGCTGGCGCAGCTCATCGGCAATGGGGATCAAATGATAGTCGTGCACCCAGACAAGATCGTCGGGGCGCAGAATTTTCGACAGTTCATTGGCAAAGTGGCGGTTGACGCGGAAATAGCCGGTGAGGTCGCGACGCGTGAACTCGGTCAGATCGATGCGGTAATGCAGAACCGGCCACAAAACGCGGTTAGCGAACCCGTTGTAATATTCTTCGTAGTCGGCCTCTGCCAGATCGGTCGTGACATAGGTTGCATTGGCATGTTGAGCCGTTTGCGTCCTGACCGCGCCGTCCTTGACGACCTTGCCGCTCCAGCCTAACCAAACGCACTGGGTTTCATCGAGGATGGGCTTGAGTGCGGCCTCGAGACCGCCCGCGCGCTGTGTACCTTCGCGCGGCACGGAAACGCGGTTGGAAACGAGAACTAGCCGCGCCAACGCAAATCCTCCCAGGCCGATGACCGAAGCATAGCACGCGCGAGAGGTCCTACAGCGGAGCAGGTTTTGGGGGCAAATCCCCTTTCAGCGCGTGTCATATGGATGTGTCCTCGGCCAAAGCCTGTACCGGTCTCGGTACCCCTAGAGGCTCGAAACCCGCTCGCGGCTTCTTGGCGTCCAGCTACCAAATTGGATCAGCCGCTAAGCCAGCGATATCTGACTTATATATATAGGGTATCAGACCCTTATATCAGAACCATATTAATAAGTCTAAGACGTGACATGCTTGGCCCGTAAGCGCTTTCTGGCGAAAAAATGGGTGACGTTTGCAGCGTGATGGAGTCCAGGACCGCTCACAGTGTTTCGCCGCCGTGAGCGGCGAGCGATGCGAGCCAAGCGCGAACATCGTGCGGAGACTTTATTATTCCACGTGCGCCTTTGATCGGTTTGCCGACCGAGTATCCGGCCCCGTCAAAATTTGGCAGCACGGCAAAAACCGACTCGTCGGTTATGTCGTCGCCTAAGAAAAGCGGACGTCGTCCGGCAAAGGGCGGTTCCGCCATGAGTTGGGTTACCGCCAGCCCTTTGTTCACTTGCCGCGACTTGACTTCCGAGACAGACTTTCCGCCCAAGATCTCCAACTCGCCGTCGCCAGACTGCCGCACGGCTTCAGCGACCTGCTTCCTGACGAGGTCTTCTTTCTCAGGCGCAAGGCGCCAATGCACGGCGATCGAATAGCCCTTGTCTTCGACGATGAGACGAGGGTCGGCCGCCGCAAGCCGATGGAGCGTGTGCCGTAAACTCTCGCTCATCGGTTCCTGAACGCGCCCGAGGATAGGGTCCTGAGGGGCCAACCGGATCTCAGCACCGTGGCTTCCGATCGCCGGCGTTTGGACCGGGGCAAAGAATTCGTCGAGTTGGGTTATCGGCCGCCCACTGACGAGCGCCAGCGCCCCGTTACAAAGGCGAAGCAGTGTGGCCAGGGAGGACCGCAAGCCAGACGGCACAACGACGCCATCGGGTGTTGCGGCAATGTCGAGCAAGGTTCCATCGACATCGAGAAGCAGGGCCGTTTGCTTCAAGTCGAGGTCCTTGGGCAGTTGGCTTGCCGGCTGAGAAACGCCGCTGTCACTCTTCATCGGCGAGGTCCATCGGTGGCAATTGGTAATGGCCGTTCACGGCGCCGGCGAGAAGATCTGCGATGCGTGGATTGCGGCGCCGCGCAGCGCCGGGTATTCGGCAAGCACGGCATAGACCGGAATTGGGGCAAGGTAATCCTTCATTCTCCCCTTGGCCTCAAATGCTAGCCGAAAGGGCCCGGGGCGAAGGAGATCGAGAATTCTCGGCGTAATTCCGCCTCCGAGATAGACGCCACCTTTGGCGCCGAACATGAGCGCGGCATCGGCGGCAAAACTCGCGAACCACCGCACAAACCTTTGCAGCGCTTCGACGGCAATATCGTCGGTTTCGGCGAGGGCGCGGGTCACGACCTCGTCCGGAATCAGCGTCTCGGCGTCACGCCCATGCGAAGCGGCGACGGCTCGATAGAGATCGCCGATACCCGGTCCGGAGAGGATTCGCTCAACCGACAGATGAGGTCGGCCGGCCCTTACTCTCTCGGCCAGCGCAAAATCCTCGGCCGTGTCGCATGCCAACGAGCTATGACCGCCCTCGCTGGGAATCGCATGCCATCCAGAAGGTGTCCAAACCAGGGCCGCCACACCGGTCCCCGTTCCGACACCGATTGCCACCTTGGTGGCGCGCTCTTGATGTGCGTGGCCTCCGATTTGGCAAAGCTCGTGCGGGGCAAGATCGGGTAAAGCAAGGGCAAACGCCTGAAAGTCATTGATAACAAGAAGCCCCTGCAAACCGAGATCGCGGCGAAGCCCGGTGGTCGTGAACGACCAGTCCGAATTGGTGAAGGCGATCTCTGCGTCCGTTACGGGTCCAGCGACGGCAATGCAGGCATGAGTGGGTCTGACGCCGACCTGATCGAGATAATGCCGGATCGCCGCATCAAGGCCTCGATGTGATGTGCAAGCGAACTGCATCACCTGGGAAAGCCCGGGAGCGCCAAGCTCGGCGATCGCGAAACGCGCGTTCGTCCCGCCAATGTCTGCAACCAAAGCCGTGGCGGGCGGTCCTGATACCTGATTCATGACGAGCGACAATCATGGCCTCATCCTCAAATCTCGAGGCCCTGGGGTGGCCCATGGTATTGCCATCCGCTATGAGGCGCCACCCGTCAGGGGATTCGTGCTCACCACATGCCGCCGCGACCCCCCTGCCGACTCACATGCCGGCGAAGGGTAGAAACCGGAATTCACAAGCCTCCGGACGGAAGCTGAGCCGCCATCGCCCGCGCACAGCTTGAGACGAGAAATCCAGTATTGCCCCTTTTTCGTGCAGCATTCGCCCATGCAGGCGGCAATTGATCCAAAATTTCTCTTTGTCTATGGTAAATTAGCAACAGCCAGCGAATGTTTTTCCGGAACGCCAAGCTTTTTATTGCGCCCGGCCCCAACCCGCATATTTTAGTTCCCAGAAACGCCGCCCGGTAAGGAGCGGCGGAATTCGACGACAGGCACAGGCCGACAAGGCTGACAATTGGGGGACTGAGAATGGCTCGGCACAACGGGGAAGTGTGGATCAAATCGTGCGCTTTGGGGCTAGCGCTGGCCGCGGGTTTGGCGCTGCCAGCCCAGGCTCAAGACCAGAAATTATCGCTGTCGGCGACGGCGACCTTCACCACCGATTACGTATTCCGCGGCATCTCGCAAACGGCCGAGAATCCGGCCATCCAAGGGTCGTTCGACGCCACATACGGAATCTTCTATTTGGGGATGTGGGGATCGAACCTCGATTTCGGCGGCGCCGGTTCCACTGACATCGCCAGTATGGAAATCGACTACTATGGCGGCATCACGCCAACCTGGAAGGGCATCAGCTTCGATATCGGCGGCATCTATTACACCTATCCGGGCGCCTTCGACCCGGGTGCCGAGTTCGATTATTTCGAGCTGAAAACCGGCGCCTCTTACACTTTCGCCGAGAAGCTCACGGTTAGCGTCACCAATTACTGGTCGCCCGAGAATTTCGCCGAAACCGGCGACAACGACGTGCTCGAGTTTGGCCTCGGCTATGCTTTCGCCGGCAAGCTCTTCAACTTCTTCACGCCGACGATCGACGGTGTGTATGGCCATCAATGGGGTGACAGCGGCTCCGGCGGCTTCGACTATGATTATTGGAACGCCGGCTTGACGCTCGGATTTATGGATCACTGGTCCGCCGACGTGCGCTACTGGGATACCAGTGGTATCTCCTGCCCGAGTGGCGTAGGGGGCTGCGACGCGCGGGTGGTCGGAACCGTCAGCGCGAGCTTCTAGACTTTCATAACTTCCCCAAAAAGCACTTCCCACTAGGGCGCCCCTTCGGGGCGCCCTTCTCTATTTTGACGGCAAGTTTCTGTCGAACGCCGTCTCCCCGACGTACATTCAAGCACATTGCCGTCTAAGACCCAGCCCTATGCCTCCGCTTCGGCCAGGCTGTTGCCCTTGACACGTCCAGAGACGAAGGCGTTTCTTGAGACACGGAAGCGTTGAGCAGTTGCGCATCAAAACCTACCTATAACCGTGATGCGCTGACGGAGATTTGCTTGAATTTGATCGCCAAGAAGTTTCCAAGTGCGGCCCTGATCGGCGGAAAGTGGGTCACGTCGGATAAGACCTTTCCAGTCTACGATCCGGCGACCGGCGTCGAAATCGCGGCCGTGCCGGACCTCGGTGCCGACGACGCGACGCGCGCCATCGACGCCGCGAGCCAAGCCTTCCCGGCCTGGTCGGCCAAGACCGCCAAGGAGCGGGCGGCGATCCTTCGGCGCTGGTTCGATCTCATCACCGCCGAGACTGAAACCCTCGCTCAATTGATGACGATTGAGCAAGGCAAACCGCTGGCGGAAGCGCGTTCCGAGGTCGCTTATGGTGCTTCTTTCATCGAATGGTTCGCCGAGGAGGGCAAACGCGCCTATGGGCGGACGATCCCCACTACCGACGCCTCCAAACGCTACCTCACCATCAAGCAGCCAATCGGCGTGTGCGCCGCAATCACGCCGTGGAACTTCCCGATTGCCATGATTACGCGGAAAGTGGCGCCGGCGCTTGCCGCAGGCTGCACCGTCGTAGTCAAGCCGGCGGCTGAGACGCCGCTCTGTGCGCTGGCTGCCGCCAAGCTTGCCACCGATGCCGGGCTGCCGGCGGGCGTGCTCAATATCGTCACCACCGACGACGCGCCCGCGGTGGGGCAGGTCTTCTGCGAGGACGTCAGAGTCCGCAAACTGTCCTTCACGGGCTCGACTGCGGTCGGCAAGTTGCTCTACCGCCAATGCGCCGACACGGTGAAGAAACTCACGCTCGAGCTCGGCGGGAATGCGCCCCTCATCGTGTTCGACGACGCAAATCTCGAGCAGGCGGTGGCCGGCACCATCGCGTCGAAATACCGCAACGCCGGCCAGACTTGCGTTTGCGCCAACCGTATCCTGGTGCAATCAGGCATCTACGATCGCTTTGCCGCCGCCCTGGTCGAGGCGGTCAAGAAACTCGGCGTGGGGTCAGGCCTCGAGGCCGGTACCGATATCGGTCCGCTCATCAACAGCGAGGCGATCGACAAGGTCGAGACGCTGGTCGGCGACGCCGTCGACAATGGCGCGAAGGTTTTGTTGGGCGGAAACCTCGATGCCGCTGGCCCGCTGTTCTACCGGCCGTCGGTCCTGGGCGACGTCGGCCCCGAGATGAGCATCGTGCGCGAGGAGATTTTCGGCCCTGTGGCCACGCTCATTCGCTTCGATAGCGAAGAAGAGGCGATCGAGCTCGCCAACGATACTCCGTTTGGGCTTGCCGCCTATCTGTTCAGCCAAAATTTGAGCCGTGCTTGGCGTGTGGCCGAGAGTCTCGAAGCCGGCATGGTCGGCGTCAATGAAGGCATCTTCTCCAACGAGGTCGTTCCGTTCGGCGGGGTCAAGGAGTCCGGTCTCGGCCGCGAGGGCGCCGCCGAAGGCTTGGAGGAGTATCTCGAAACCAAATATATCTGCCTGGGAGCGGTCGATGCATGACGCTTTCGGTAGCGACATGAGCGCAAAGCTTGCCACCAAAGATCTCGACGCGTTTTGGATGCCGTTCACGTCGAACCGCCAATTCAAGAAGGCGCCGCGTCTGCTGGTCAGCGCCGAGGGGATGTACTTCACCGCCGCCGACGGCCGCCGCGTGCTCGACGGAACGTCCGGCCTATGGTGCGTGAACGCCGGTCACTGCCGGACGAAGATTGTCGAGGCGGTGCGCAAACAGGTTGGTGAACTCGACTTTGCCGGCAACTTCCAGATGGGCCATCCGCGCGCCTTCGAGTGCGCGGCGAAGCTCGCCAATATCGCTCCGCCGGGTTTCGACCATGTGTTCTTCACCAACTCTGGGTCGGAATCGGTCGAGACCGCTCTCAAGATGGCGCTCGCTTATCACCGCGCGCGCGGCAAGGCCACCAAGACGCGCCTGATCGGCCGTGAGCGCGGCTATCACGGGGTGAATTTCGGCGGCACCTCGGTCGGCGGAATCCTCAACAATCGCAAGATGTTCGGGACTTTGCTCGGCGGCGTCGACCATATTCGCCACACCCACGATTTGAGCCGCAATGCATTTGCCCGCGGTGAGCCCGAGCATGGCGTCGAGCTGGCCGACGATCTCGAACGGCTGGTGGCGTTGCACGATGCCTCGACCATCGCCGCGATCATAGTCGAACCGGTGGCGGGCTCGACCGGCGTGTTGGTCCCGCCGAAAGGCTATCTCAAACGTCTCGCGGCGATCTGCGCCAAGCACGACATTTTGCTCATCCTCGATGAAGTCATCACCGCCTTCGGCCGTCTGGGTGCGCCGTTCGCCGCGGAGTATTTCGATATCTCACCCGACATCATCACCACGGCGAAGGCGCTGACCAACGGCACCATCCCGATGGGCGCGGTGCTGGTGAAGAACAAGGTCTACGACGCCTTTATGAATTGTCCCGAACAGGACATCGATTTCTTTCATGGCTACACCTATTCGGGTCACCCGGTGGCCTGCGCCGCTTCGATCGCGGCGCTTGAGCTGTACACCGAAGAGGGATTGCTCACGCGCGCCGGCGAGCTTGCATCCTACTGGGAAGACGCGGTCCACTCGCTCAAAGGTCTTCCGCACGTCATCGATATCCGCAATATCGGGCTGATCGGCGCGATCGAGTTCGATCCCATTCCGGACGCGCCGGCCAAGCGCGCCAATGACCGCTTCGCCAAGGCTTTCGAGCAGGGCCTGTTGGTGCGTGCGACCGGAGATATCATCGCCCTGTCGCCGCCGCTCATCATCGACAAGAGCGAGATCGACAAGCTCATCGATATCTTTTCTAACGTTTTGAAAACAACCGGCTAAATCGCCGCCTCGAGCCTCCTAGGGCAAAAAAAGGGGCCGGTCCGTTTGGGGGGAGGAAAACGGACCGGCCGAATGGACGCATGGGGATGCGTCCGGGGGGTTTTTGTTCCGCCGCCTGCTTATGCGGCGCGCAAATGGTCGCGTCGGCGCGAGATCCGGTCGAAGCCGAGCGAGGCGGCGACCGCTTCATTCATGATCCGCCCCTTATGGACATTGAGGCCGGCGGCAAGATGCGGGTCATGGTCGAACGCCGCCAAGCCTTTGTCGGCCAGCTTGATCACGAACGGGAGCGTCGCGTTGTTCAGCGCCTGCGCCGAGGTGACGGGTACGGCACCCGGCATATTGGCGACGCAGTAATGGACGATGCCGTCAATTTCGAAAGTCGGATCGGCATGGGTGGTCGGCCGCGAAGTTTCGAAACAGCCGCCCTGATCGATGGCGACATCGACCAGCACGGCGCCGCGCTTCATATTGGGGAGCATGTCACGGCGGACGAGCTTCGGCGCGCTCGCGCCGGGCACAAGGGCTGCGCCAATGACGACGTCGGCTGCGAGCACTTCGGTCTCGATGGTGTCCATGGTCGATGCAAGGGTTCGCGCGCGGCCACCGAACAACTCGTCGAGTTGACGCAAGCGCGGCAGGGACCGGTCGATGATGGCGACTTCCGCGCCAAGGCCTGCGGCCATGCGCGCCGCATGCGTGCCGACCACGCCGCCGCCCAGCACCACGACTTTGGCCGGGCGAACGCCGGGAACGCCGCCCATCAGCACACCGCGGCCGCCGGCCGGACGGCGAAGACCGATTGCAGCGGCCTCAATCGCCATGCGCCCGGCGACTTCGCTCATGGGTGCGAGCAACGGCAGACCGCCGTTTTGATCGGTCACCGTCTCATAGGCGATTGCCGTCGCACCGGATGCCAATAGCCCGCGAGCCTGCTCGGGATCGGGGGCAAGATGCAAGTAAGTGAAAAGGATTTGATGCGGCTTGAGCCGGCGATACTCGGCCGCCTGAGGCTCCTTGACCTTGACGACCATGTCGGCCGCGGCGAACACCTCGTCCGCCGTGGGAAGGATGCTGGCGCCCGCTTTCTCATAGGCCGCGTCGTCGGCGAAGATCCCGGCGCCCGCGCCGGACTGCACCGCGACCTCATGCCCGCGCGCCACGAGCTCGCGAACGGAGCCGGGCACAAGCCCGACCCGGAACTCATCGCATTTGATCTCGGTGGGAACGCCGATGCGCATTTAGGTCTTCCGCAAAAAGATGTTCGTTCAGCCTGCCAAGGCTGCCAGAAATCGGGAAAAGATTGTTGGCGTTTTGTCGTGCAAAACGGTAAGATTATGCGTAATTACTGCGATAAAACGTATATTAGCGCCGAAAAATGACGGAAGTAGACCTAGATACGCTGGATCGCGCAATCGTGGCGGCCCTGCTTCAAGACGCGCGTTTGAGCCAGGTCGAGCTTGCCGAGCGTATTCCTCTGTCTCCGACAGCGATCGCCAGGCGTATCCGCGCCCTTGAGGAGAAGGGGGTGATCGAGGGCTATCAGGCCCGCGTCAGCCGCCAGGCCTTGGGCCTGAACATCACCGTCTTCGTGCAGATCGGCTTGACCAGTCAGAACGAAGACTTGCTCCGAGCCTTCGAACAGGCAGTGGTCAAAGCGCCCTCGGTCGTCTCCTGTCACCTGATGTCGGGCGAGGACGATTACCTGGTCACGATCATGGCGCGTGACATTGCCGATTTCGAGCGCATCCATAAGGAACAGCTTTCGCGGCTTCCGGGTGTGAGCCGGTTGAAATCGAGCTTTGCGCTGAGGGATGTGATCCACCGGTCGCTGCCTGCGTCATGCTTGCTTCCTTCGCGCACATGATCGTGCCGATGCCACCGCAAGCTCCCGCATTCCCGGCTTTCCTTGTGGCACCCCGCGCTATCCTCGATTAACATCAGCCGTTGTTACAGGATTTGGAGAGCCCGCCTTTTTCTTGCGGTTACGCCATCTCGTTTGGGGGAGCCGATGGCATGAAGCCAATACTTAGCGTAATTGCCGCCTCGATTCTTATTCTTGCATTTTCGAACGCCGCTCTTGCCCGGATGCTCACCACTGTCGGCGAAGGGGAGGGCGAGCTCGATATCATTGCCTGGCCCGGCTACATCGAACGCGGCGAGTCCGACAAGACCTATGACTGGGTCACCGGCTTCGAGAGCGAGACGGGCTGCAAGGTCAATGTTCAGACCGCGGCGACCTCGGACGCGATGGTCACGCTCATGACGCAAGGCCGGTTCGACCTTGTCACCGCCTCGGGCGATGCGTCCTTGCGCTTGATCGCCGGCAAGAAGGTCCAGCCCATCAATACCGGCTTGATCCCAAGCTGGGACACGATTGACGAGCGGCTCCAGAATGCACCTTGGCATACCGTCGATGGCACCCACTACGGCGTTCCCTATCAGTGGGGGCCTAACGTCCTCGCTTACAATACCGACATCTTCAAGAAGGCACCGACCAGCTGGTCGGTGGTGTTCGATGAACAGACCTTTCCCGACGGCAAGAGCAACAAGGGACGGGTCCAGGCCTATGACGGTCCGATCTACATTGCCGACGCCGCGCTCTATCTGATGAAAGCAAAACCCGAGCTCGGGATCGAAAATCCATACGAACTGAACGCCGAGCAATACGCAGCGGTCATCGACCTGCTTCGGGCGCAGAGCAGGCTGGTCGGCCGCTACTGGCATAATGCCCAGGTCCAGGTCGATGACTTCAGGAACAAGAAGGTGGCCGCGTCCTCGTCCTGGCCGTTCCAGGTCAATCTCTTGACGGCCGAGAAGAAACCGATCGGCACAACCATCCCCTCCGAAGGAGCCACAGGCTGGGCCGATACCACCATGATGCATGCGGACGCCGCGCACCCGAACTGCGCCTATCTGTGGCTCGAGCATTCCTTGCAGCCCAAGGTTCAGGGCGATCTCGCCTCCTGGTTCGGTTCAGTCCCCGCAGTCCCGGCGGCCTGCAAAGGCAATGCCCTTCTGGGTGACACCGGTTGCGCCACCAACGGCTTCGACAATTTCGATCAGATCTGGTTCTGGCGAACGCCCACGGCGAAATGCGAGCAAGAAGACGCGTGCGTGCCCTATTCACAATGGGCCAGGGACTACATCGGCATCATCAGCCAATCGCACGCAAACTGACGTAAAAATCCTGAAAAAGGGCCGCGGACCGCGTTCCTCGCGAGTTGTATTGCCGCCCGTCCCATGCTTTCTTTGCCCGCCTTCCGGGGAGAAACTGCCAGCATGTCGAATTCAAGCCCGCGCCAGCCTAAGCCCGAGCGCGCAAGCCCCACAGTGTTCAAGAACGTGGTCAACCCGTTCTGCGGCACGCTCGCCGACGATCTCGTGGTCGAGCGGAGCGGGGGCGGCCTCAAGGTGGTCGAGAACGGCTCCCGAGAATCAATTGCTGGCTTCGAACGCAAATTGCCTCGGGCCAACCCTCTCGTGAACGGCAAGGATGCCGATCTTTCTACGGCGATTGCGGAAGCGGCGAAACTGATCGGCAAAGCCAAGCTTCCCCTGTTTGGCGGACTTGCCGCCGATGTTGAAGGCATGCGCGCGGTCTTGGCGCTTGCCGAGCGCTCAAGCGGTATCGTCGACCATGCTTCGAGCGAGGCGCTCTACCGGAATCTGAAGATTTTGCAGACGACGGGTTGGACCACGACCACCTTGACCGAGACGCGTAACCGCGCCGATCTCATCATCATCGCCGGTAGCGACATCCAGCGCATTCACCCCCGTTTCTTCGAACGGGTCGCCTCGCCGCCGGACTCGATGTTCGGGGTAACGGCAAGGAAACGCACGGTCGTGTTCATCGGCAAAGGGCTGGACCGCTCAGGCGCAGAAGGCGCCAAGATCGGCGACGTCGTCACGATCGGGTGCAAGGATGAAGACGCGGGCCACGTAGTGGCCCTGGTTAGAGCGCGGATGCGCGGCTTCGACGTCACGCCGCCGAAACGCAGCGGCGTGTCGCGTGCCGAGATTGATGCGCTGGCCGAGCGCTGCAAACAGGCGGAATACGGTGTCGTGGTGTGGGCACCGGCGGCGCTCAAATCTGCCCATGCCGAGCTTGCCATCGAGCAGTTCACCGGCTTGGTGAAGGACCTCAATCAGGAGACGCGTTTTGCCGGGCTGGCGCTCGGCGGCGGCGAGGGCGTTACCACCGCGGCGGCCGTATGCACGTGGATCAGCGGATATCCGTTGCGCGTGAGCTATGCGTGCGGCGCCCCTGACTACGACCCCTACCGGTGGGACATCGGCCGCATGCTGAAAGACGGCGAAGGCGATGTTCTGGTGTGGATCTCTTCGATTTCACCGAGCCTCGTGCCGCCGCCCACTAAGATTCCCACGATTGTACTCGGCACGCCCGGTCTTGCTCTCAAAAGACCTGCCTCGGTGTTCTTACCCGTCGGCACGCCGGGCCTCGACCATGCCGGCCGTCTCGTCCGTGTTGACACCGTGGTGACGTTACCGCTGAAAGACCTCGGCCGGGCCGAGCTTCCATCCACCGCCGAAATGCTTTCGGCCATCCAGGCTGCGATATAGCGGGGGAGCCTAAACACGATGCTCATCAAGTTGACCGGCGGAAGGGTTCACGATCCCGCTAATCATGTGAGCGGCGAGGTTCGCGACATCTATGTCGAGGACGGCAAGATCGTCGCCCCTAAGCCCGACGCCCGGCCCGATGCGACCTATGACATTAA
>Ga0307442_1000144_pt1 | contig 29727 bp, 27 predicted proteins | sample SalMarWE160430MG_FD_202143 | JGI IMG/M metagenome (GOLD analysis project Ga0307442, IMG submission 202143) | Salt marsh sediment microbial communities from the Plum Island Ecosystem LTER, Massachusetts, United States - WE1604-30 | ecosystem: Environmental > Aquatic > Marine > Intertidal zone >...
AAGGCCGACACCAGACTGGCGAGAGCCATCAGCGTCTTGTTGGACCGTGCGGCACCGACAAGGGGCGCGACGAAAACCTGAACCAGCCTTGGCGACGGTCCAGACCGGTACCAGCATCCCGGCGAACAACACCGGCGCGCCGGCGGTCGTATAGAGGAAGGGCAGGACAAGCTTGACGCTGGTCAAATCGGTGGCGGCGTCGAAGGAAATCCCCTGCCCGAGCAGGACCGCATAGTTGCGGCGCGCGTCTTGGTCCCCTGTCATGGCGTGTGCCGATGCCCCGGTTCAGCCCATGGCCTGTCCGCCATCGTGCTGGAATAAACCCATCGGAACAAGTCCCGTGACGGAATGGAGCAGGCAGAAGGTTGATCGCGGGGGAACAATTGCGGCTGACTCACGTTAACGGCACAAGTGGGCCAGCCAAATATGCCCCCCAATGAGAGTTCGGCTGGCCGTGAAGCTCCGCGCGGGCCTCCCGGCGCGGAGCTTCTGCTTTTGAGAAAACCGCTTTATCTCTAAGTCCTTGACATGACGATAGAGTGTTGCCATGTAGGGGCTATCGATTGCTCGCGATCGCGCGTAGCTGCCGCAGTCAAGCGGCGACTCATCCCGAGACAATTTCACAATCATCGTCTGCCCTTCAGATTGCGCGTGGGGTGAGGCGCAAAGCCCCGCTCCGGCTGGCGCATGACATGCGCCCTGCCGGTCAGGGCATGTAAGGACTCTTAGTGACACAAACGTCATTCGACGGCCTCGGCCTCGTCGAGCCTTTGCGGCTCGCGTTGAAGACCGAGAGACATTTCAAGCCGACGCCGATCCAGGCGCGGACCATTCCGTTACTCATCCAGGGAAAGGACCTGCTCGGTATCGCCGAGACGGGTTCCGGCAAGACGGCGGCCTTCGCCTTACCCGTGCTTCAGACCCTATCGCTCCAGCGTCTGCCGCGCCTCCCGGGCGCGCCGAGCGCCCTGATCCTGGCTCCCACCCGCGAGCTCGCGAGTCAGATCGGCGAACGCATTGCCGCCTACGGGCGCGGACTGCCATTGCGGTCGGCCGTGATTTTCGGCGGCGTCAACCAGCATCATCAGGTCAAGGCGCTCAAGGCGGGCATCGACATTTTGATCGCGACCCCCGGCCGCCTGCTCGACCTCTGCGCCCAGCGGCATGTCCGGCTTGACAAGGTCTCTATCCTCGTTCTCGACGAAGCCGACCGCATGCTCGACATGGGCTTCATCCATGACGTGCGGAAGATCGTCTCCCAATGCCGGCGGGAGCGGCAGACCCTTCTGTTCTCGGCCACCATGCCGCCGCCGATCGCCAGGCTTGCCCATGACATCCTCGACCAACCGGTTCGTGTCGACGTCGCCCCGGTCAAGATTGCGGTAGACCGCATAGACCAGCGCGTGTTCTTCGTCGGCACCAAGGAGAAGCGTGCATTGCTTGACGGTCTCCTCGCCGACCGGGACATGGATCGGGTGCTCGTCTTCACGCGCACCAAGCGCGGTGCCGACCGCGTCTGCCGGAATCTCGTGCAATCCGGCATGGACGCCGTGGCCCTGCACGGCAACAAGGCGCAGAACGCGCGCGTGCGGGCGCTGAACGACTTCCGCTCCGGCCGCGTGCGAATTCTGGTTGCCACCGATATCGCGGCGCGGGGCATCGACGTCCCCGACATTTCACACGTCGTGAACTACGAACTGCCCAACGAGCCTGAGAGCTACGTCCATCGCATCGGCCGCACGGCCCGCGCCGGGGCGGGGGGCATCGCCCTGTCATTCTGCGATCACGGCGAGCGGCCATATCTTGAAGCGATCGAACGATTGATGCGGTCGACCGTTACGGTCGGCGAGCACCGTTTGGCCGTTCCTTCGTCCGCGCCGCTTCGCCAACAGCAGCAGCGCAAGCCGGCCGGATCAGCCAAGCGGCGCGGCCGGTCCCGAGGCCGGCGTTTTACCGCTGCATCGCGCTTAGCAGCTTCGCCCGCGGCATGACGGCCGCAGACAGCTGACTAACATTTGTTGACCGTCACGTTTTGGGTCGAGTGCATGCCGATGGCTCGCGCCGCCCCGTAGGACAGATCGAGCGAGACGCCTTTGGTAAAGGGCCCGCGATCGTTGACGCGGACGGCGACAGTACGGCCCGTCTTGGGATTGCCGACACGCAAACAGGTGCCGAACGGCAGGGTTCGGTGCGCGGCGGTGTGACCGTTCGGATTGAACATTTCACCCGACGCGGTGCGGTTACCCGCCAGTTCGTTTCCATACCAGGTTGCGCGCACGGTCTGAACGGCAAAAGCGGGCGAAGACAGCAGGATGACAATCAACGCAATTTGAATTCGCATAAATTCGGCCTCCAACGGCGATTCGAGTTAGCTACCGAACGCCGATAGAGGTGAAATCGTTGCGTTGTTTGACGCGAATAAGGCCCGGTCTGGCAGGAATGTGGTTTTTTCGGCGAAAGCGCTTCGCCCGTTGCCGGAAACATTTTCTCTCCGGGGGGTTTAGTGCTAGGCCACTACCATTGGTCGGGACGGAACATTGGCTGACATCATCCTCATCAATCCCCGGTTCCAACTCTCGTTTTGGGGGTTGGAATATTGCATGCCCTTGTTCGGCAAGCGCGCCAACTTGCCGGTGTCTTGCCTTGCCTTGCTCGCCGCGCTCGTTCCCGATCATCATCACGTGACGCTGCTCGACGAGAATGTCGAGGATATCGATTTCGACCGGTTGGACCGCGCCGATCTCGTCTGCCTGACCGGGATGAGCATTCAAGGCCCACGGCTCGTCGAGATTTTGGAGGAGTGCAAGTCGCGCGGGCTTATGACCGTGGTCGGCGGCCCGATGGCCACGGTCGAACCGGAGCTGTTGGAGGATCTTGCCGATGTGATGTTCATCGGCGAGGCGGACGAGACCTGGCCGCAATTCTTGGCCGAGTGGGAACAGGGCCGCCACAAGCCCCGTTACGAGCAGGCGGAGAAAACCGATCTCACCCGGCTGCCGCTGCCGCGCGTCGACTTGCTCAAGGCCGAGCGCTACATGTTCGGCAGCATGCAGATTTCCCGCGGCTGTCCCTTTACCTGCGAGTTCTGCGACATCATCGTCACCTTCGGCCGCCGCCCCCGTCTCAAGACGAGCGAACAGGTCATTGCCGAGCTTGAAGCCTTTTTGCGCGCCGGATTGAAGATCGCTTTCGTCGTCGACGACAATCTGATCGGCAACAAGAAGGCGATCAAGCCAGTGCTGCGCGACATTGTCCGCTGGCAACAAGAGCGCGCCTACCCCATCGCCCTGTTCACCGAGGCCTCTCTCGACCTGGCCGAGGACGAAGAACTCATGGAGTTGATGGGGCTTGCCAATTTCCAGAGTGTGTTCATCGGCATCGAAACGCCGAACGAGGACTCTCTCCGCGAGACCAAGAAGCTTCAGAACGTCCGGCCCAAGGCGGGCACGCTGGTCGAGCGGGTGCACCGCGTACAGCAATACGGGATCGACGTGTGGTGCGGCATGATCGTCGGCTTCGACCACGACGAGCTTTCGATCTTCGACATCATGCCGAAGTTTCTCTCCGACGCGCGCATCTCATCCGCGCTTATCGGCATGCTCTATGCCATTCCCACGACCCCCTTATACGACCGGCTTCGCGCGGAGGGACGGCTCAACGACGATCGCGCCACCGAGAAGTATGGCACCAATGTCATTCCGCTCGGCATGTCGCGCGACGAGCTGCGCAACGGATTCATCCGGGTGATGCAGACCTGCTACAACGCCGACCATTATTTCGAGTCCCTGGACGCGCAATTCCTGGATCAGAACTTCAAGTTCGCGCTCTACACGCTGCCCTATTGGCAGCGTCACCGCTGGGCCCGGCTCAAGCGAGGCTTTTTCAACTATCTCAGATTCGCCGCTGTCGCCTACCAATTGCTGCGCCTGGGCGACGATGGCTTGCGCGCCAGATACCGGCGGCAACTTTCACGGATTGTACGGGCGCGCTGGAGCGAGCCGCAGATCCTGTTCGTCTATGCGTTGAAGGTGAGCTTTCACTATCACTTCGACGCGCTGGTCAGGGCTTTGGATCAAGTCGATGAGGCGAGCGAGATGCCGACCGCCGGCCGGTCGTTCTCGCGTGTGAAGCGGCGCGCCGAGCGGCAGGCGGCGGCTTAAACGCGCCCGGGCTTCTTTCTGATCAATAGGAGCGTTCCTATGTCCAATTTGGGAACTTTGATCTACGGGGCGCTGTTCGTGCTGGCCTTCCCGGCACTTTGGCTTGTTGCCGCGTACTGGGACCGCACCTGGCCTACCACGTCCGAACTATTGGCACGGCATGAGAGCGCCATCATGAAAGAGATCCCCGAATAGGTCTTCAGCCCTCGTAATAGCTTTCCTTGCGCTCGCCGGCGGAAATCGTCCTACGCTGTTCGCCGCAACTTCACCCGCGCTTGCCGCGCGCCTTCGTGCGCCGGACGTCAAACCGGGCGTAAGCGGTCTCCAGCCAATAGATGCCCAAAAGAGCGATCAGCGCGAAGATCACGCCGACGGCGATCAGCTTCCAAGCGGCCAGCCCGCAAGCGATGCCGAGCGCGGCCGTCAGCCACACAGTTGCGGCCGTGGTCAATCCTTCGATCGTGCCGGCCTTGGGATCGCGCAAAATCACGCCTGCGCCGATAAAACCGATACCGCCCATCACGCCTTGAATGATCCCTTGCACCACGCGGCTCAGCGCATCTGGATGATCGGCAAGATCCCTGAAGTGAATGGTGGCGAGGGACACGACCGCGGCGCCTAACGAAACCAGTGCCAGCGTCCTCATTCCGATCGGCTTGCCGGCGAGATCCCGGTTCAGTCCGATCAGGATACCGACCACGACCGCGGCGGTCGAACGAAGTACGATGTCGGTCAGATCGAAGTCCATCGATCTCTCCTCCGTTATTTCTGTTCAAGCCGAGACCGTCACTCGGTTGTGAATGTCCCCTTGAAAGATATGTCATCCTTACTACGTGTGAGGGTGAACGCCAACGAAGCCCGATCATGGACGCATTGTGCAGCACGCACATATCTGACGCGGCCATGTGACATCTGCGGTCGCCGATCGCGAGATTTCCTGCACAGACGTTCCCTGGGATGTGCAATCGGCACGTCCACAAAATGGTCGGGCAAATCCGCAAACACAACGTCTCGTCTGCGACAGGCAGTGAGTCTGGCGTTCCGGCGTAACATCGTTGGCGATGGCGTCGCTCGGCGATGTTCCACACAGTTTGGCGGGACGAGAAAGATAAGAAAGGAGTCGTGCTAATGAGACCGACACTAATGGCGATATCCGCATCTGCACTCTTGTTCGCGACGGGTTACGCGTATGCCGGAGGCGGCGCTCCGGTCCCCGAGAAGACGCAAGGCGTTCCTTCATCCGGCCGGCCTTCCGCCGTGCTCGATAAAAAGGAGTGCGACGCTCTCTGGACCAAGGCCAAAGGAAATGCCGCGCCGTATATCCTCAACTTCGAAATGGTGGACAAGAACGGAAACGGACAGATTTCCAAGCGCGAGTTTAAGACCGGCTGCAACAAGGGTTGGGTCCAGAAACAGGCGGCCTTGCCGGCCAATTCGGGCGGCGGCCAAACCCCACGGAACCCGGTCGAATAGACATCACGCAGCATAGGACTTTCTAGTCCCGAGTTTTAAGCGGCCGCATCGCGCTTGCGGCGCGGCCGCTTAGCGCCCGCTTCAGCACCGGAATCGGCTGAACGGGCTGAACGAGAAGGAGGAGCGAATGTATCGAGAAACACGCACAGGAGCGCCCGTTCTCAACGAGGTGGAAGCGCGTCAGGCCAGGCGCGTCGGATTGATTTGGGTTCTCGCCGGATCGCTCGCGCTTGCCCTCCTCGCCGCCGCCGGATTGGCTCTGTACTATTAGCGGCGCACAGGCAGCGGAGGGAGGAAAGCAGCCGAGCTCGAAGTTGGGCGAGAAGCTAGACCACGGGCTGCGCCGCCCGCTTCGAGGTCTTGCGCAAGCCTTCGACCGTCACCATCAGGGCGGGCAGCAACAGCAAAGCTCCGACCATCGCCGCGACCAGCACGATGACCACGACCGTGCCGTACAGGCTCACCATGGGAAGCTCGCTCATCAGACTCGTGCCGATGCCGCCGGCGAGCACAATCGTGCTGACGATGACCACGGGACCGACCCGGGCGATGGTCCGGCGCAAAGCGCTGGTCACGCCGGATCTCTCCGTCCGCTCCAGCCGGTAGCGGTTCAGCATATGGATGGTGTTATCGACGGCGATGCCGAAGCCTATGGTAAACGCAATCAGGCTGGTGAACTGAAGTCCGCCCTCGACCAGGTACAGATAGGCGCCGCCTACGGCGATGGGGAACAAATTGGGCAGGATGCTGATAAGGCCTGCGCTGACCGAGCGCATGGCGATCGCGATGAGGATGAGGATCAAGGCGATTGTGCCCATCAGGCTCCAGTTGAGCTGCTGAATCATTTGATGGCTGGCCCGCGCCGACATCGGCACCAGACCCGTCACGGCGATATGAATCTTGGGATGCGCTTTCTCAACGCCTTGAAAACGGCGTTCCAGCCGATCGAGCATCGGATCAAGCTGATCGGAGGTCAGGTCGCCGAACCGCGCGGTGATCAGTACGGAATTGTCCTCCAGATCGGCGAGCCCCTTGACCAGCGACGTCTGTTCGGCGCCTTTGAGGAAATCGAGCAGACGAAATTCGACGTCTTCCCCGCCGCCCAGCCATTGCTCGATCGTGTGCGCCGAGGTGATGGCGCCAAGCTCGGGTTCTTGCGCGAGGATGTCATGAACTTCGCGGACCACCTCAAGCGTGCTGTAGGACAGCAGATCGTGATCTTCCGGCCAATCGATCAGCACCTGCACCATGTTCACTCCGGCGAGCTTGCTGTCGATGGCATGTAGCGCATCGAGCGCTGAATGGTTCTGCGGCAGGTTGCTGGCATAGCTGTAGCGCGGCGCGTTGAGCGCGTGGAGCGAGCCGCCCGCCACCACGAGCAGAACGCCTAAGGCCGTGATGGTGCGCGGCGCGGCCAGGGCCCAATTGGCCGCCGACTTGCACACGTTGTCGATCGCCTCACCGACCGGGTCCTTTTCGCGCTTCCGCTTCGCTTTGCTGGCGTAACCCCGCAAGAACAATAAAGACAGCGCAGGGACCAGCAGAAGCGTGGCGAACAGCGCCACCACCGTGCCGGTCGCCGCCGTGATGCCGAAACTCGACACGAACGGATGAGGCACCCAGATCAGAGACGCCAAAGCCAGCGTGGTGGTGAGCGAGGTCAGCACGCAAGCCGGCCCCACCCGGCGGATGGCGGTTTCGATCGCCTTTTCGAGCTTGGCGCCCCGCCTGATGTTGTCGCGTATGGAAAACAGGAGATGCAGGCAGTCCGAGAACACGATGACGAGCACGATGGTCGGAGCGACCCCGGTCAGCAGGTTGATTTCCTGACCGGAGAGCCACATGCCGCCGAGCAGCCAAATCACGGCAATCGCGGCCGGCAGCCCCGCGACCCCGACAAAGGACAGCCTGCGGAAGAAGATCCAGGAGATCACCAGCCCGACGCCAAGCGCGAGCAGCCTGAACAATCTCTGATCGCGGACCAGAGCCGATATGATTTCGATCCGCAGCACCGAGAGGCCGGTGAGGCGAACCTTGAGATCGGTGCCGGCCAGGACCTGTCCGGATTTGGCCCTGATCTCGTCGACCAGGCGGCGGTCTTCCGCCTCGCTGCGTGACTTCCCTTTCAAAGAGATCGTGAACACGGCCAAGCTGCCGTCGTCGGACAGGAGCTGACCGGCGACGAGTGGATTGCGGATCGCCTGCGCGCGCAAATCGTCCCAGTTCTTAAGCGTGCTCAGATCGTCCGGAAACAGGGGTTCGGGCGGGTCGTCCTCCTCCTTGGGCATTTGCAGCGCGGAGAACATGGACACCACGCCCCGAACCCCGTCTTCCGCCTTGAGCTCTGTATCGAGCCGCTTCAGCGTCTTTAGATCGTCGAGGTCGAAGGGTTTCTCGGACGAGACAACGAGGTCGATGTCGTACTGCCGGCCGGGGAATCGCTGTTCGACCAGTTCGAGCTGTTGAAAGGCGGGGTCGCCGGAGCGGAAAATCTCGCGAATGTCGCTGGAGAATTGAAGCTGGCTCGCCCCGTAGGCCAGAATCGGCGTGACGATCACCACGGCCACCAGGCAAAGCCAGGGATAGCGTAAGGAGAGGAGGCCCAGCTTCTCGACACCGAATCCGGCCGTCATGCGGTCCAAGATTCGATCGGGCTTTTTATTCATCCAAGCCAGCGAGCCTTTATTAGTCCCAAGCGTTGGCGGAAAAAGATGCCGGAACCGGCGTTATGTCAAGTTCCCGGCACACGCCTCGGTTAGCGGCGCCCCTGCCCTTCGCGCCACAGGTCTTCGCACAGTTAAAGGCCGGCTTTATGGCGATTTGCGCGATCGATTCCGGCGCCGGCATGACTGCTTTTTACCGCTTTGGTTGTAAACTTGCCCCAGGCCCGGATCGATGGACCAGGAGACAGCAAGTGGACAGCGAGAAACTTTCTCATCTCGACCAATGCTTCATCGATATTTACGACGCAGCGCGCGCCAAAGCGGTCGAGCGGCAGAAGGAAGAGGCGCTGATCGTCATTCAGGACGACGATCTTCTCCTGTTCCGCCGGGACCGGGCGCTTGAGCGGTTTCCGGGGCTGATGCCGCCGCTCTACGACAAGATGAAGACGCTCGGCCACATGCCGCTTGCCGTCTATTGCCTGCTGCACGATCATGCCGACGCCGCACTCCCCGACTCGGTCCTGGCCGAGCTCGAGAGTTATCGTACGAGCCTCGAAGGCTCAGCCGATGCGCTCGACACGCACGAAGAGACAAAAGCGGGCATCCTGGCGGGGCCGTGCCAGATCTATCACAAGGTCACGGCGTTGCTCGATACCGTCATCGCCAAGCGGCGCGTGTCGCGAAGCGAGCTCGACAGTTTTGCCCAATCGGTCGGCGCCGATATCGGGCCTGTGCTCGCCGCCGCCGCGCACGCCCAGCTCGAGGCCTGCAACCACATCGTCAAGCATATCCGGCAAGAGCTTTTGACCGAAGCGCAATGGAAGGAATTGCGCGTGCTCGTGCTCGGTCCTTACATGGCGCGCCAAGGCGAGCTGTTCTTGCAATATTTCGCCGAGCTTCTGGACACGCCGCTGCAAGGCGACCGGCGCATCGTCTATTTCGACGGCGACGATCTGGAGGCAGCCTTCGAGCGCCTGGGCACCACCATGCTCGACGCGCAAGCCTCGCACGCGATCTTCGGCGAGCGGGACCGTCTGCATCGCGACGTGCTGGCCGACGCCACCACGCAATATCTTAAGACGCTGGCGGCTTCGAAGAGCTAGGGCTGCGGCGTGCAGGATCCGAACTGCGCGTAGGTCTTGCCCAGATTGGCGATCGACATCGACATCTGGCCCGTTCCCTTGTCCACCACCGCAGTCCAGGTCAGGAGCTCGTGCCTGCCGTGGAGAATGAGCACTTTCGGATCCTCGTAGACGTCGCCGGGGTTGAACAGTCCCTCCCCGCCGAACAGCCCGGACAGCAACCTTTTCTCTTTGACATTGAGCGTCACGAACGGCGGCAGGTTGGCTTGCGCGGCCGATACGCGCGCGCAGCCGGCAACCGGCGTGCACTCGAAGATCTCGGCGGCCGAGCAGCCCCAAGCCGGTCCGGCGTTGGCCGGTTTCGGCGCAAAAACAAACCCCGCGAGCAAAGCCCCAACGATGAACATCGAACGTCGCATGAAGATATCCCCTTAAGTTTGACCCCCCGCGTCGCAAGCAATCCACAGCGGGAACCTTTCCAAGTCAAACGGTTTGTTAGTTTGCTCGCGCTTGCGCCAGGATGCTGATATGCCCGATTCGTTCGCTCAGCTTCGTGCGCCGTGCATCGTGGCGGACACGCCAGTTACACGGACACAAGCTAAGGTTGCCCTGTTTCGACCGACGGAAGGCATTGATTTAGATAAAAAACGCGAGAGTATTGGTTCATCACTGGCCTGAAAGCGCACGATGACCGGCCCGTCTGCCATGCCAAGACGCCGTGTGAAGCTGCCGTTCCATGAAATCGATCTCGCCGCAGGAGAATTGCGGGGGGCGGCGGGCCAGCATGTCGATTTGCGTCCACGGTCTTTCGCCGTCCTGCGCGTGCTCGCCGAAAACGCCGGCTCTCTGGTGTCCAAGGACGAGATCATCGCCGCTGTTTGGGACGATGTCGCGGTGACCGAAGACTCCTTGACCCAATGCATTGCCGAGATCCGCAAGGTTATCGGCGATCAGGAGCGGCGCATTCTGCGAACCGTCCCGCGCCGGGGCTATACCCTTACGTCATCGGAGCGGAAGGAATCGCCCACGCCGGCGTGCCGCCGTCCGACTCTTGCAGTCCTGCCGTTCAGATCGCTGTCCGGTAATGAAGAGACAAGCCTGGCCTTAGGCGTAGCCAGCGAGCTCCTCAATGAGCTCGCTCGGAATAGAGATCTCCGGCTCATAGGCCGGGGCTCGTCATTCGCGTTAGGAGGTCAATCTGCCAGGGCGCAAGAGCTTGGCGAGCAACTCGGCGCTCGCTACCTCGTGGAAGGTACGGCCAAGCGCGCCAAGAACGAAATCGTGGTCGATGTGCAACTGGTGGATGCTCGCGAGGGAATTGTCGTTTGGGGAGATAGCTTTTCTGCCAAAGCGGTCGATATCCCCCGTACCCAGCGCCTCATCGCTAATCGAATCGCTGCGAGCGTGCGTGTGGGCATGCATGAGACCGAGAAACAAGCGACTCTGGGCCGGGCGCCGAGCGACCTTGACGTCTACGAGCTCACGCTCCGAGCCATGAGCGAGCATCAGTTCACGGCTGAAGCGACGCGCGCCTGCCGCCAGAACCTCGAAGAGGCAATCCGCCGGGACCCCAACTATGCTCTGGCGTGGGCACAGCTTGGTTGGGTCAATTTCCTCGATCTCTGGGTACAGCTTACCGGCGAATGGCATTTGTCGCAGCTTGACGAGGCGATAGAGCAGTTTTCTCGCGCCATTCAATTGGATCCGAACTTGTCCAGAGCCTACCGCGGTCTGGGTCAGGCAATGATCATTAAAGGAGACGTCGCACAGGCTTTGACTGTGTCACGCCGAGGATTCGAGCTTAGTCCAAGCGAACCTGACAGCCTGATTTTTTATGGGATGGCGTTATTTGAATCCGGCAAGTTGGCCGAGGCGACTGAGAAGATTGAGCAAGCGATGGCGCTGCATCCCGTGCGGCCGTCTTACTACTCGTATTTCTACGCCATCATTCTTTGGGCCAATGAGCGGTTCGAGGAGGCGTTGACGGAGCTTGGAACGGCTCCCGGCGCGGAAGTTTATCGCGCCCTCGCGCTCGTCCGCCTCGGACGTGTCGCCGAGGCCAAAGACGAGATTGCGAAATATCGCGCGCGGCCTTCGCGTCCCCTGTTGTTCCCTCCTCATCCCCCCGCCCTGGCCAAACGCTTCCTGGAGGAAGCACAAATTGCCGGATGGCAGCCTCCGCTCGCTGCACATAGGAAGGCGGTCTAGTATTTCATGGCGGGGGTTTCCTGCCCGGCCGGGGCCCTTGAGGATTTCATATTTTTTCAGCAGCCTTTCAGGACCGCCGTCCTAGTGCGTCCTACACTGCGGCAATGAAACCCAGGGGTGCCGATAGCGGCAGCTTCCAGTCTGACAGAGGGTCCGATGAAGCAGGACAGACCAAAACTCATCACGTTTGGGATTTCCCATTACTGCGAAAAAGCACGATGGGCCCTCGATTGGCACGGAATCGACTATCAAGAGATCGGTTGGCCGTGCGGCTTGCATGAGCTTCTGGCGAAGCTTGGCGGCGCAAAGGCCACCACGGTTCCAATCCTCGTGAACGGCGGCGAATTGGTGCAAGGAAGCGGCGCGATCGTCGATTGGGCCGATGAACGGACGCAGATTCTTGGCCGGCAGCTAACGCTACCGGATGCCCGTAAGATCGAGCAGCGTGCCGATGACGTCATCGGTGTTCACGTGCGTCGCCTGTACTTCGCCGAGATGCTCCCAAAGTTTCCACATCTGACGAAATCCGGACTGAACTACAATACGTCCATCTCGCATCGCTTTATTGGCAACATGATGTGGCCGGTAACTTGGCGCGTCATCATGCGGAGGTATGACATTACCCCGGACGCCGCCTCGGAGAGTCGTGCGACGCTAGCTGCCGAACTTGACTGGCTTGAAAGCCAGCTTGCCGATGGCCGTCCATATCTCGTCGGAGACCGCTTCAGCCGGGCCGATCTGACCGTGTCGAGCCTGCTGGCGCCCATCGCGTGCTCTGAGGAGATACCGGCTCTTCGAGATAGCACGTTTCCCGATGCTCTCATTGCCGGTGCTGAGCGTTGGGCCCAGCATCCCGTCATGCGCTGGGTGAAGGAGCAATATGAAGCGCACAGGGCGCCTATGCGCCGCGCCGCTTAGTCTTTGCACGCCTAGAAACACTCCCAATCCCCGGCGCATCTCCTCTTCTCCCTGCGCCGGGGCTTTTTCTGGCGCTTTGACCCGAACGCGAATCAGGTCTTAGACTCGGGATCCGGACAGCAAGGGTCAGTCTGGGAGATCGCGCGTCATGGCCGAGCCGAGCGAAACCAGCCCGTCCGCTATCAAGGACACGATCGACGCCTGGAGCCGCGCCTTGGTCGAGGGAAAGCTCGACGCCTGGGCGACCTATTGGACCGAGGATTGCCGCCTGATGCCGCCGCGCCATCCTCCGGTCGAAGGGCTGGCGCAAATCAGGGACTATGTCGAGCAAGGGTTCAGCGACCTGGAAACGCTCACGCTGTCGGATTGGCAGATCCAGGAACGCGCGGATTTGGGCGTCGTCATCACGGCGGTGGAATGGACGGTCAAATCGAGAGACGGCAGCACCAGAGGCAAGCAAGCGATCGTCTTGAAAAAGGACACGCACGGGGCCTGGAAGGTGCAAACGGTCGTGTTCAACACTGACGGCATCGTCTAGCTGCCGAAACGGGCAAGCAAGACCACTTACCTCCTCGCCCAGGCTGTCATATCCTCAACCGGCATGGAGGGTTGGGGGGTCGAGGTGGCGGTCCAGACTTCGAACAAGCAAGGCGCAAAGGGCTTGCGGGCTACGCTCCGCCAAGTGCTCGACGGCGATCATCCCCGTTACGGGCGCCCATTCGAGATCTTCATTCACGTGCTCATCTTCCTCTCACTCGTGTCGGTCGCGGTTGAGACCTTACCTGAGTTACCCGAAAATCTGCGCGTTGCACTCCGGTGGGAGGAGATCGTCGTGGTCGCCATCTTCACCGTCGAATACATCTTGCGCATTTGGGCGGCCGAACGTCCCGGGCGCTACGTGTTCGGCTTCTGGGGCTTCGTCGACCTTATTGCCATCGCTCCGTTCTATCTCGGGCTTGGCGCCGGTGCGCGAAGCATAAGGGCACTCCGCCTGCTGCGCGTTCTGAGGACGATGAAGTTGCTGCGGTATCACTCGGCCGCCGAGAGATTCCGCAGAACCTTTTCTAAAATACGCGAAGAGCTGGCTCTGTTTGGCGGGCTTGCGCTGATCGTCCTCTTTCTCAGCTCGGTCGGCGTCTACTATTTCGAACACGAGCGGCAGCCCGAGGTTTTTGCCTCTATTCCTCACAGCCTGTGGTGGGCCGCGGTGACGCTGACGACGGTCGGCTACGGCGACGCCTATCCGGTCACGCTCGGCGGCCGCGTCTTCACGTTCTTCGTGCTCATCATCGGGCTCGGGGTCGTGGCCGTGCCGACCGGCCTGTTTGCCTCGGCCTTGACCGAGGTCCGCCGCGAAGAAAAGGAGAGGCGGCAAGCAGAAGCAATGTCCGCACGAATTGACCGCAAGGACAATCGGGGCAGTCCGAAGCAAAGCGCCCGAGCGGCTAAGCGGCCGAGAGCGGCCGGCCGAGGGCGAACCGGCAAGTGACGCGAGCCGCCGGTTCACGCGTCCCTGCGCTTCCGGAAATTTATCAAAATCAACCCCGCGGCAAGCAAACACAGCGCGATGCTGGTGACGACCGGGGAGGGCGCTCGATAAGAAACTTGCCGAGGCCGATTCCGAGGCCTGGTGCGGCGTGCAGGTGATCGACCTCAACACCGGGACCTGCGTGCATTGGTTCCGCGTCGACGGGCCGGTGGGCGAACTCTACGATGTCGGCATCGTGCCCGGCGTGGTGCGGCCAATGTCTCTCAGCTTCGCCAGCAACGATATTCTCGTTCTCACCACCCACGATCCGCTCGACGAGAGCGCGATTTCCGCGGGGAGTTGACCGGCGCCGGCGCTGACCGGGATCAGTCTGTCAGAATCTCTTAATGTGGCGTTCAGGGCATGTTCAGGGCCGCGTCATGCCATCCTCACGCCCACACGTCATTATCTACCTATTGAGTTTCGCGACAAGGAGACTGATCATGAAAGAGTGGCTGAAACCCGAGATCACCGAGTCTGAGGCTGGTATGGAAGTTACGAGCTATCTGCCCGCCGAGCTGGACCGCGCTTAATCAAGCGAGGTCGATTGCAAAGTTTTCGCTTGAAATAGCGGTCCTTACGTCAGTGGGGGTCGCTATTTCGCTTTGGGCGATCGCCGCTTCCGCACCTGGAAGTTCGCTGATCTGAACCATACTTGCATCTCAGGTTCCGTCCGGAACCGCGTGAAGCAAACTAGAACACGGTCTAAACAAAACCATGGACGCAAAGACTGACGAAAAACGGGGCGGGTGCCCGGTCGTGCACGGCGCGACCAATAGCAGCATGATCTCGAACAGCGACTGGTGGCCGAACCAGTTGAACCTCAAGATCCTCCACCAGAACTCCTCCTTGTCCAATCCCATGGGCGAGACGTTCGACTATGCGGAAGAATTCGAGACGCTCGACCTCGAGGCTCTAAAGAAAGACCTCACCGCGCTGATGACGGATAGCCAAGATTGGTGGCCGGCGGATTTCGGCCATTACGGCGGGCTGTTTATTCGTCTCGCGTGGCATAGCGCCGGCACGTACCGCATTGGCGACGGCCGCGGCGGCGCAGGCGCCGGCCAGCAGCGCTTCGCGCCGCTCAACTCCTGGCCGGACAATGCGAATCTCGACAAGGCGCTGCGGCTGTTATGGCCGATCAAGCGGAAATACGGCCGGAAAATCTCCTGGGCCGATCTCATCGTGCTGTCCGGCAATGTCGCGCTCGAGTCGATGGGCTTCAAGACATTCGGCTACGCGGGCGGGCGCGCCGATGTGTGGGAGCCCGACGAGTCGGTCTATTGGGGCAAGGAGCACGCCTGGCTCGGCGACGAGCGCTACACCGGCGACCGTGAGCTGGAAAACCCGCTCGCCGCCGTGCAGATGGGTCTCATCTACGTGAATCCGGAAGGACCGAACGGCAAGCCCGATCCGCTGGCCGCGGCAAAGGATATTCGCGAGACCTTCAAGCGCATGGCGATGAACGACGAGGAGACGGTTGCGCTCATCGCCGGCGGACACAGTTTCGGCAAGGCCCACGGCGCCGGCAATTCGAGCTTGGTCGGCCCGGAACCGGAGGCGGCGCCCATCGAGCAGATGGGCCTGGGCTGGAGGAGCACGCACGGCACGGGCCACGGCAGACACACGATCACCGGCGGCCCTGAAGTCACCTGGACGGAGACACCCACTAAGTGGAGCAACAATTTCTTCGAGAACTTGTTCGGTTGCGACTGGGAACTGACCAAAAGCCCGGCCGGTGCTTATCAGTGGAAAGCGAAGAACCACGCCGCCACGATTCCGGATGCCCACGACCCGACGGAACGGCAAGTGCCGACCATGCTGACCACCGATCTCTCGTTACGGGTCGATCCCACCTACGAAAAGATTTCACGGCACTACTACGAAAATCCGGCTGCGTTCGCCGACGCGTTCGCCCGGGCGTGGTTCAAGCTCACGCACCGCGACATGGGTCCGCGCGCGCGCTATCTCGGCCCGGACGTCCCGGCCGAGGAATTGATCTGGCAGGATCCCGTTCCCGCCGTCGATCACGCGCTGATCGACGCTTCTGATATCGCCGACCTCAAAGCCAAGATCCTGGGTTGCGGACTTTCCATCTCCGAGCTGGTTGGGACGGCTTGGGCTTCGGCGTCGACCTTCCGTGGCTCCGATATGCGCGGCGGCGCGAACGGGGCGCGCATCCGTCTGGCTCCGCAGAAGGATTGGGAGGTCAACCAGCCGGCGCAATTGGCAAAGGTGCTCGAAACCCTTGCCGGCATCCAGGACGCGTTCAACGAAGCGGCCAGTGGCGGCAAGAAAGTGTCGCTGGCAGACCTGATCGTTCTCGGCGGCTCGGCCGCCGTCGAGCAGGCGGCGAAGAAGGCCGGGCTCGACGTGACCGTTCCCTTCGTGCCCGGCCGCACTGACGCCTCGGAAGAGCAAACCGATGTTGAGTCCTTTACCTATCTGGAGCCGGTCGCGGACGGCTTCCGCAACTATCTCAAGGACAAATACGCCGTGTCGGCGGAGGAGCTCCTGATCGACAGGGCACAGCTCTTGACGCTGACCGCGCCGGAGATGGCGGTTCTGGTCGGGGGCTTGCGCGTGTTAGGCGCCAACCACGGCAAGTCGGAACATGGCGTCTTGACGGAGCGGCCGGAGACCTTGACCAACGACTTCTTCGTCAACCTGTTGGACATGAGCACCGCGTGGCAAGCGACCGCGGATGACAATGTGTTCGAGGGACACGGCCGCGGAAACGGAGACCTGAAGTGGACCGGCACCCGCGCCGATCTCATCTTCGGTTCGAACTCGCAACTGCGCGCTTTGGCCGAAGTCTATGGCGCCGCCGACGCCCAAGAGAAGTTCGTGGCCGACTTTGTGGCGGCGTGGGTCAAGGTGATGAACGCCGATCGCTTCGATCTCGCCTGATTTCCGCGAAGGTCTCCGCCAGTTCAAATTGATGTGATTTCTTGACGAAGGCGAACGCCGGCCCCGCATGACCCTAAAGCGGTCATCTTTTTGATCTAGCTTAAGGAACATGAGCTTCGGGCCTGGCACGACTTGGCCAGGACAGGCGCGCGTCTATCACAATTATTCGAGTCATCGCGCGCAACAAGACCCTCCCCGAAGTGTTATCCGACACACCTGTTGGAATGGAGTTGAACCCATGAAGATCAACCTATCCGTGGCGATGGCCCTTGCAGGCACGCTCATCGCCACTTGTCTTGTCTCGGGGTCGGCTGCGGCAACCTCTCTACCGGTTCTGAAGGGCCAATCCGCCCCCGGTCTCGTCACGCAGACGGGCCGCGCCGGCAGTTGGGGCGGCGGGGGTGGCGGCCGTGGTGGTGGCGGCGGCGGCTGGAGCGGCGGCGGCCGAGGCGGCGGCGGCGGCTGGAGCGGCGGCGGCCGAGGCGGCGGCGGCGGCGGCAACTGGAGCCGTGGCGGCGGCGGAGGCGGCGGCGGCAAAGCCTATCGTGGCGGTGGTGGCGGTAAGCGCTATTACGGCGGCGGCGGCGGCGGTAAGCGCTACTACAGCGGCAAAGGTGGAGGCAGCCGCTATTACGGCGGTGGCGGCAAGCGCTACTCCCACAAAGGCGGTAAGAACTACTATTACAAAAACGGCAAGAGGTATTACTACCCCTATCGCCGCTATGGCTATTACGGGTACGGCCTGCCCTATGTCGCGTTCGGCTATTATGGCGGCGGCTGTGCGTATCTTTATCGCCGCGCCATCGCCACCGGCAGCCGATATTGGTGGGACCGCTATTACGATTGTGTCGGCTACTACTGAGTTCCAATCGTAAAGCCCAAACGGAAAAGCCCCCGTCCTTGACGGGGGCTTTTGTCTTTAGGGCGGCGCCTGCGCCACCAATATCGTCCTCGGACAATTCGCCTTTCGAGCGGCGTGGCCCTCCCCTTCCCTTTATATTATTGTGAACCGCTGAAGCCCTTCGAACCTTACAAGGTTTGCGCTCATGTGGAAACGTTTAGGGGCTGTGCTGGTTATTCTGGCGACAGCCAGCTTTCAGATGACGGAGGTCGGCATGGCGGATGACACCAAGGCCGTGCGCGCGGCGGTCGATCAATGGTTCGTGGTTCTCAACGCCATGCTGAATGGCGATCCCGAACCCTTGGCCGGGCTTTATTCCCACGCCGACGACGTCACCTATATGGGTGCGGAGGGCACCTTCCGGACCGGATGGGCCGCGACCTATGCCGATTGGAAGACGCAGGCCGAAAAGGCCAAAGGCGGCAAGGTGGAAGGCTCGGAGATCCGGATCGTGGCCGCCGGCGACATGGCCGCCGCCCAGCACTACACGCAAGGCCAAGTCACGGGCGCCGACGGCAAGACGCAACAGACAAAAATAAGAGAGAGCAGCGTGTTCCGCAAAGAAGACGGTCAATGGAAGATGATCGCCCATCACGCCGACAGCTTCCCGCTATGGGAAAAGGTGGTCGACTAGCTAGACTCACGCCGCTCGTTCTAGTAGCGATTGCCGGCATCCGTGTATTTGCGATAGCTGAGACAAAGCGCTGTTTTGACCCGTTCATCGTCGAAAACCAGTGGCGAAGGCGCAGCTGGGCGTTCCATGTCCGACGATAATTTCGTGCAGCTGCAAGGGACCGGTGATATCGCTAGCCCACCGCTCGTCTCACTGGTTGTTATCAATTGGAACTATGCGCCTTACGTCGGCGCGGCAATCGACTCCATTAAAAGACAAGATTATCCGCGGTTCGAGGCCATCGTCGTCGATAACGGCTCGACCGACGAGAGCCGGGAGGTCATCGCCCGGCACGTGGGCGACGATCCACGGTTCCGGGTCGTTCACCTTGAGAACAATCTCGGCCAGCTCGGCGCCTTTCTTGAAACGTTCGAGACGGTCAAGGGCGAGTTCGTCACGATCGTCGATGCGGATGACCTTCTCTTTCCCAGCTTCGTGTCGTCTCATGTCCAGGTTCACCTCGCGCTCCCTCGCAATGTGGCGCTCACCTCAAGCAATGTCGTGGAGATGACAGAGAGCGGACGGGCGCTCACCGGGACCTACGCGTCATTCACTCGGTGGAAGTCGCCCCCCACGTCACGTGGACTACGCGCACCCGATGCCGCTTTGAGACTGTCGACGGTTTCCGACCTCTCCTACCGGCAGCTGTCCGATGCCACCACCATCCACCACCATCGGCGTGGCTGGATTTGGGGCCCCGGCACATCGAACATGTACCGCCGCAGCGCGCTTGCGCTCGCGTATCACATACCGAAAGACCGCACAGGTTTTCTTGCGGCCGACAGCTATCTGTGCCGGTTTTGCCATATCTTCGGCGGATCCGGGATCATCAATAAGCACCTCTCTGCTTACCGGATTCACGACCGAAACTATTTTGCCGAACGTGAATCGATCGGTTCGGTCCGCAAGAACCGCTCCGACAGCGAGACGCGCCAGCAGCTTGAGGCTCTTGAGCCGCTCAACGTCCTGTTAGCGCGCGCAGAGTTTTTCACAGAAGTCCTTCCGGGAAAGTTCTTCTGGAGAGCTGTCGATCAGCTGTCGAAGCCCGCCAGAGTAAGAGCCGGAGGGACAACTGTCAGACGCGAGGCGACGGCGCCGTATTCCGACAACTACAAGAGTTTGAAACAGGTGTTCGGCGAGGATAACTTGCTTGCTCGCCTCAAAGAGAGATTGAGCCCTGGAGGCTTGCGAACGGTGCTGCGGGAGGCCCATGGCGGGACGATACCGCCGCGCTTGCGGCTCGGGCTTGCCATGGAGGATACGAAGTCCGCTTTGGAGGGGCTCTTCACTAACAAGCCTTTCGTTCCGCGGCCCAAGCCCAGGCCGAAGCGGAAGGCGTCTGTCGAAGCAACGCCGAGTGAGTTCGGTGCCGCTGCAATCCTGTCGTTCGACCCGCCCATCATCTACTCTGGGATGGCGTTCGGAGAACGTATGGGGATCGCCGCTGCGTTCGGCCGGCGCTACGGGTCGCTGCCTGCCGCATTCCTCATCTATCCGTGTTGGACCATCCAACCCGAGAGAGATGCCAATCTGGTGATAGAGGCGGCCAAGGCACACCAGGAAGACTATCCTGCACACCACCTGGTTTTCCTCTGCAATACGGCCGCCGAACGGGACCGGCTGGTTCAAGCGGGCCTTGACGCCCATCTTCTCAACAAGAACTTCACGGTATCCGAAAAGATCTTCCGCCCGCTTCCGAACGCAACAATCGAGTTTGACGCTGTCTACAACGCCCGCTTCGATCGGGCGAAGCGGCATTACCTTGCGGGCAAGATCCCCCGGGTTGCCTATATCTCCTTCGCGGACGATTTCACGGCGACGCGCCGGGACCAGCGCGCCGCCCTCGCCGAGACCCTGGCGCGCCATCCCGATCATGCTTTACTCAATCCCACAAAAGACGGCCTTCCCGTTCGTTTACCGCCTGAGGACGTCAACGAAGGGCTGAATCGCGCTTCCGTCGGTCTTTGCCTATCAAGGGTCGAGGGATCGAACTACGCATCGATGGAGTACATGCTCGCCGGCCTGCCGGTCGTGAGTACACCGAGCATCGGCGGCCGGGACGTCTATTTCGACCACGAGTTCTGCACGATCTGCGACCCGGCGCCCGCCGCTGTAAGCTATGCGGTGCAGGCCCTCATCGCCCGGGCTATCCCGCGCGATTACATCCGCAACAGGACGCTTGCTAAAATCGAACCCGAGCGGCGGCGTTTTCTTGCTCTGATCGACGATCTCAGCGAGCGACTCGGCGGCAAGAGGCGCTACGAGCGAGCCGATTGGCCCTTCGGCGAGACGAGCGGCCTGGTGACGTGGAAGAAATACGGCGAACATTTGCAGGACTTCGAGAAGGGTCGAGCCGCACCGCGTCAGGCATGCAACGAACATGTCTCCCTCGCAGACATCGAGGCTCTGCTGGCGAAGACCGAGGACGTGCAGCTGCAGCCGGTGGAGGTGTTGAACATCGTCCGCGCGATTAGATCGCGCCCGGGCTGTTCGCTGCTCTTTTTCGGCTGCGGAAACGATTCAGCCATTTGGGAGGATGTGAATCGCGGCGGCACCACGGCGTTTGTCGAGGACGATCCGGCTTGGGCCGAAACAACTCGGGCGAAGCTTAAACACTCGAACGTCTATCTCGCGGACTACGGAACGAGACTTTCCGATTGGATCTCGCTCCTGGACGCGACCGACAGTCTCGAGCTGGACCTTCCAGAGGAAGTGACATCAAGGCAGTGGGACGTCATCGTGGTCGACGGCCCGGCCGGATACGACAATTGCGAGGAGTACACCGGCCGGGAGGCTCCGGGCCGGATGAAAAGTATCTACATGGCGTCGAAGTTGGTGGCCCAAGGAGGCGCGGTGTTCGTTCATGACTGCGAACGGTTGGCTGAGCAGCAATATGCCGAGCGCTATCTCGGGTCCCACCGGCTCTTTGTCAGCGTTAAAGGGCGCGCGCTCCTCCAGGGTTACGCGTTCTGAGGAGTTCGGCCGGATTCACCTCTCGTTAAGCTGGGGCCGGTGACAATCGGAGGCACTTGAAGGAGACCTCCGATGAGGATTGCCGGTCTTGTCGCTCTTATCGCTGTGACCGCGGGACTTCTCGCCTGTTCCGGGATGCAAAGAACCGTGGGTGGCGCGGCGGCGGGCGGTACCGTGGGCGTATTGAGCGGCGCCTTTGTCGGCGGTCCGGTCGGGGCGGTCGCGGGCGGCGCGGTGGGCGCCGGTGTCGGGGCCTATGTGATGTCCCCGGGCGAAGAGCAGCTCCGTTAAGCCGTCAGCGACCGCTAAGGCGGCCTTCTTTCACACGCAATTTTTTCGAACGGTAGCAGCACCGGTCTTGCGGCTTGTGTCGACCATGGCGTATGGGTCGCGGCTTCCCTGTCTCAAGAATAGAAGTCCGAAATGCCCGCAATCCAGATTTCCTACTATTCCGACGTGTTATGCATCTGGGCCTATGTGGCCGAGCGGCGCATCGAGGAGTTGGCCCGCGAATTCGGCGGCCGCATCGCCATCGAGACGCATTTCTGTTCGGTGTTTCCCGACGCCTGGGGCAAGATCGGGGAGAAATGGAAATCCCGTGGCGGCTTTGAGGGCTTCAACCGACACTTGCGCGCCGTCGCCGACAGATTTCCGCATATCGCCGTTCATAACGAAGTGTGGATCAGGGCAAGGCCGCGCACGTCGGCAAGCGCCCATTTGTTTCTCAAGGCCGTCGAGCTGGTCGAGCTCTCCGGACGGGAAGAGGGGGCGCCTCCCCTGCCCTATCTCGACCGGATCTCGACGCAGGCCGCCCGCGAAATCCGCCGGGCGTTTTTTGCCCGGGCCAAGGATATTTCCGATTGGCGCATCCATAAGGAGATCGCCAAGCATCTCGGGATCGACTATGAGGCGGTCGACGACAAGATCAGATCGTCAGAGGCGGTCGCCAAGCTTGCCGTCGATTACGATCTCAGCCAAAAAAACGGGATCCAAGGCAGCCCCACTCTGGTCATGAACGAGGGACGGCAGAAGCTGTTCGGCAATGTCGGCTACCGGCTGCTCGAAGCCAATGTTCAAGAGCTGCTTCGCCACCCGCCCGAGGACGAAGCGAGCTGGTGCTAAAGCGGGCTGCGTCCTGGGACAACGCACCGGTCAAGCTAAGCACGCTCGGATTTGCGGCGTTTGGATTAAGCCGCTACCCTAAGTCGAAGGGGCACAATGAGTGCCTGGCCCTATCCGGGGAGGCCTATCTCCGAGGGGAGCCTATCGACAGCTTTCAGACGTCGCCACTCGGCGCGTTTTTGGAGAGGTCTAACATGGACCCCGGGCAGTTCGAGCCTGCACCGCGGCAGAGCGTTAGCCAGGGTGCACCACCCGCCGAAAGCCCGCGCACCGACGTGGGGGGAACGCGCTTTCTGAAGATTCCGCAGGTCTTGAAAAAGATTCTACCCGATCCAAACGCGCTGGTCTCCGGAGGCAAGCGTGACAATGCCCTTGACGGCATCCGCGCCTTGGCTGTCCTGTTCGTGTTCGGCGCTCACGCCACGTACTCACATTTACTGCCGCCCATTCTCAATTTTCGCGGCGCGGGACGCGCCGGGGTGGTGCTGTTTTTCTTTCTGAGCGCGTTCCTCATCAGCGGCCCTTTTTTTCGCGAGCCCCGAAAGGCTTTGACCTGGCAGGCGTGGCCGGCATACGGCTCACGCAGACTGTTTCGAATCGTGCCTCTCTATTTTTTGGCTCTGATCGCCTTGTTCCTGTTGGGCCTCGCGCCGCTGAACAACCCTTCATGGAGCGAGAATACCCACCTGTTGGCGCAACATCTGACATTTCAGAAAGGCTTCTCGGTTTTTTGGACGATTATCGTTGAGATGAGATTTTACGTGGTGCTGCCGATCCTGTTGATCTTGAGCGCCGTCGTCCTGGCAAAACTGAAGAATGGCGGAGTTGTCCTGATCCTGTTGGCTGGTTTTTGGATCGTAGGCGTCGCGACGGGCGTCATCCAGGACGGCTATCTGCGAACTCTGGGAGTCGATAAACACGCGCCCGTGTTCATCGCGGGGATTCTAACGGCGCTGCTCTTTCACACCTTGAAGACCGATGCGCATAACCGGACCAGCAAAATTCTGTTCGAGTGTCTGGCATGGGCCTCGGCTATCGCGTTTGTATGTTTGTCCGTTCCCGCGGTCTATTACGCGATCGAACAAGGAAGCTCGATATCCGGCTATGCCGAGACCCGCAGCCCCGTGCTTGAAGCCTTCTGGGATGCGCGTATCCCATGGATCGGGTTGGTCCTCGGACTCTTCTTTTTTTCTTATCCTAACGGCACCGGGCTCATGAGCGGCCTGTTTTCATGGCCGGCGCTGGTTTGGATTGGGCGGGTAAGTTTCGGCGTCTATCTCATCCACCTTACCGTTATCCAACTGCTTGTGAGGTTCCATCTTCCTGACACGGTCACATTGATCCTTGCGCTGGCTTTTTCGGTGGGCATCGCGAGCTTGCTTTTCATGATGCTGGAAGCTCCGATGATTTCGCTGGGCCATCGATTGAGTGCCAGGTTGCGGCCCGATGCAGGAAACAAGGCGTCGGACTCCGCCAAAAGCGCCCGAGGCGCGGGGACTTCTCCGAGAAACGCGGCGGAGTGACATCATGCAGTTCCTGCTTTACCTGACAATTTCCTCCGTGGCTGCCTTGGTGAATCTTCTCGTCGGCTTCACATTCTATTCGCTGCTCGGATTGTCGGCAGGCCTTCTCTACGCAATGTCAGTGGCGATCGGCTACCTGACCGGTATGGGTGTCAATTGGTCGCTCAATCGTCTCATCACGTTTCCCCGTTCCGGACGCTCGGCGATGTCGGAAATCCGCACGTTTGTGGTGATTGCATCGATCGGGCTGCTGTTGACGACGGTTCTGGCGGAAATCTTTCGCGCGACCCTGGCCGTGCACGCTGCCGAAATTATCGCCCGCTTCGACGGCGGGTACGTTCCATCGACCGATCTCGTAGCGCATGCCGGCGCGATCGCGGCGGTCGCCGTGTACTCCTTCCTCGGTCACAAATGGTGTACGTTCGACCGCGGCATCCGCCCCTTCTTGTCGGATTTGGTGCGCCCCAAACGGGATCTTTCCAGCTCTTGGACGGAAAGCGTCGATAAGGCAGCCCGTAAATGACTGATTTGGTCATTGTCGGGGGCGGCCCATCGGGACTTTCTGCGGCGAACGAGGCAATCGAGCAAGGCGCAAACGCCCTCGTCTTGGAGCGGCTGGACCTGTTAGGCGGCTTGTCCCGAACCACGCCCTTTCAGGGCAATCGCTTCGACATCGGTCCGCACCGTTTCTTCACCAAGAACCGGGAAATCCAGGCGCTCTTTATGCGCATGGCTGCCAATGATCTCCTGTTCGTGCCACGATGCACGCGCATCCTTTGCGACAGAACCTTTTTCAACTATCCGCTCACGCCGCTCAACGCCCTGTTTGGCGTCGGCCCGCAACAAAGCGTCTCGATCTTGTCGAGCTATATCAGTGCGCGCGCCCAAGGTGCTTTCGGCAACAGTTGCGACAATTTCGAAGAATGGGTGATCGCGAATTTCGGCCGCCGGCTTTACGAGATGTTTTTCAAGACCTACACCGAGAAGGTCTGGGGCATTCCCTGCACGCGAATCGGCGCCGACTGGGCGACGCAACGTATCAAGGGCCTGACGCTTACCACCGCGATCTGGAATTCTTTGTTCAAGCCCCGCCGACAATCCGTGAAGACGCTGGTCGACGAGTTCATGTACCCGCGGCTCGGTGCCGGACAGCTCTACGACAATATGGCCGCGAAGGTTCGGCACGGCGGCGGGCGCGTCATGACCGGCACCCGCGTTACCCGCATTAACCGGGACGGCATGCAGGTCAGCGCCGTGACCGCCGAGGACGCGACAGGTGCGGAGCTTGAGATCCAAGGACGATATTTTCTGGTGAGCGCTCCGCTGACGGAGATGATCGAAATGATGCATCCGAGCGCCCCAAGCGAAGTGCTCTCCGCGTGCCGCGCTCTGCGTTATCGCAACCACGTCGGAGTCAATCTCATCGTCGAAGGCGCTCCTTTCCCGGATAATTGGATTTACGTTCACTCCAAAGACGTACGGATGGCGCGGGTGGCAAATTACGCAAACTTTTCCGCGTCGATGTGCAGTGAAGCGGGTATTAGCCCTCTGACAGTTGAGTATTTCTGCTTTCCCGGCGATTCCATTTGGGAGGCCTCTGACGATGCATTGATCGCGCTGGCAAAGCGGGAGCTCGCACAGATCGGGGTTCTTCGCGAAGACCAGGTTCGCAATGGGTTCGTGGTGCGCAGCGAAAAAGCCTACCCGGTCATCGAGATAGGATATGAGCGGCACATCGCAACGATTAGAAGCTGGCTAAGCGAGTTTAAAAACCTGTTGCCCATCGGCCGCTCGGGCATGTTCAAATACAACAATCAAGATCATGCGATGGCGACCGGTCTGCTGGCCGCACGCACCGCTTTAGGCGTTCAGCACTTCGATCCATGGCTGGTGAACATCGATGCGGAATATCATGAATCCGCACCTGCGCCGCAAGCGCCGCGCAACCGCTGACGCTCCCCCAAAGCAAGGACCTAAAGGCGCGCCTATTGCGGCTTTTCCGTTAGATCGAAAACCACCAATCGTGTGCTGCCTCTCTCCCAGGTCAATACGATCGGAAACTCGTCTCCAACCTCTTCGATCAGGCGCTTTGCACTCTCCGAAATAGGTAATGATTCCAGATACCAGATCCGAGAATACCCCTTTCTCTTCGCATGCGCCAAGAGACCCTTGGCTTGCTTCACCATCGAACGGGCGCTCCCGCGCTCGCGCAGCACGAAGGTCCGAACATTCGGCGCGCGCTCGCTGCGGTAAAATCGGAATACCCTCCCAGTCCAGGGCTCAATCGCCAGCGCATCGCCGTCGACTGATTTCCGCGCAACGACATCGAGCGCTTCTCTAAAATTCGCAGCCTTTGGAACTTCAGACCCGACTAAGACCGCTCGCGTGACCGGCGCCATCACTGCGAACAACAGGAGCGCGCAAATGCCCGCCGGGAGCAAACCAAGCTTGAGGTCCACCGCATCGATTGCCGCCACGATCGTGAAATATGCGAGCGGCACGAGGAAAATCACCACGCGGCTCGAAAATGGATAGATCTCAAAAGCCGCGGCAATAACCGTCAGCACAATGGCGGCGGCGGCAATAAGACCCATTGGCCGGCGCCAAACGAAGGCCAACGCCAGCGATGCCGCAAATGCGATTGCCAACCCGAAGGCTGCGGGGCTCGATAAAGCTAAGTTACGGTGCGGGCCTGCAAATCCAGGCGTCTTGAACGCCAGATACATGAATTTCGCAAACGCCTGCGGATACCAAAGCAGGTCTGCAACGGAATTGGCCGGATAGGGCGGAAAGCCGCCATACGTTCTCCACCATCCCAGCATGAATTCATGGTGGACGCCCGCCTGCAGGACATAAGCGCCATGCAGCGCGGCTCCGGCCAGCCATGCCAGACCGACGATTGTAAGCTGATTATACCGGCGCGAACGTACGGCCTCGTATAGAAGGAACAGGCCCGCGGGAACCGTGACAAAAACAGCCGGGAGAGAGCAAACCAAGGCGGCAAAGCCGATACCGGCGAGCAGCAAAGTGCCGTGCCGAGATGAGCGATAGGAGAAGGCCGTTAGAAGCGCGATGGCGGCGAGTGCATCGGACGAGTACTGCTTGAATTCGCTCGAATAGAAGATCAGGACCGGCGACAACGCGACCAGGCCGACAAATGTCAGCTTGGCCACCGCCGAGGCCAATTCGCGCCGGGCCAATGGGACGGCAAGCAGGACAACCGCAACACCGGCAATCAAAGGAATGAGCCGAAACGTCCAATCAAATGGCCCATGCGCTACCGCTACCGCGCGGGCCACGGCAAGAAACCCTGGCGGCGCAGTTTGAACATAATCTAAGGGCTCGGTGAAGAGCGTCCAGACGTCGCGATGAATGACGTTCAGCGCAAGACTGACTTCGTCGTACCAAAACGAACGATTCAACAAATATTCCCGGCAACGCAGAGTAATACCTAATAGGGCGAGACATGAGATCCCGACCAGCTCCAAGCGGAATACACGAGAGGGCACGCTCATTGCGAGCCGGCGGTCAAATCGAAAACCACCAATCGCGTGCCGCCGCTCCTCCAGGTGAATACGATCGGAGTCTTGTCTCCAATCCTTCTGATGAGCTGCGCTACACCCTGTGACCTAGGGATGGTTTCCAGGTACCAGACCCGGGAATACCCCTTTCTCTTCGCATAAGCCAACAGTCCCTCAGCTTGCTTCAACATCGAGTGGGCGGTCTTGCGGTCGTCCAACACGAAAGTCCGAAGCTTCGGCGCCCGCTCGCGGCGGTAAAATTCGAACACTCTCCCAGTCCAAGGCGCAATCGCAAGCACGTCGCCGCTAGTCGACTTCCGTGCAACAATGCGAAGGGCCTTCTTGAACTCGGTAGCCAATGGAGTTTCAGGATTGACTAAGACCGCGAGGTTCACCGGCAGCATTGCGAGAAACAACGGGAGCGCGCAAAGGCTCGCCGGCAGCCAACCCAGCTTGAAGTCGATTGCATCGATTGCCGCCGCGATCACGAAGAAGGCGAGCGGCACAAGGAAAAGCACCAGGCGGGTCGAAAATGGATAGATCTCAAAACCCGATGCGACCAGCGTCAGCAGAATGGCGGCGGCTGCGACGAGACCCATTGGCCGGCGCCGAATGAAGGCAAGTGCTAGCGATGCCGCGAATGCGATTGCCAACCCGAAGCCTGCGGGGCTGAATAAGGCTTCGTCGGAGTGCGGACCTGCAAAATGTGGCGTCTTAAACGCCATATAGACAAATCTCAACAACGCCTCCGGATACCAGAGCAGGTCTGCAATGGAATTGAGCGGAGAAGGCGGAAAGGCGCCGAACTTTCTCCAAAATCCCATCATGAATTCATGGTGGACGCCCGCTTGCAGGACATAGGCGCCGTGCAGCGCGGTCCCGGCCAGCCATGCCAGACCGACGAGCAGTACCTGATTATACCGGCGCGCATGCACAGCCTCATACAGAAGGAATATTCCGACGGGCGCCGCGACAAAAACGGCCGGAAGAGAGCAAACCAAGGCGGCGAACCCGGTGCCGGCGAGCAGCCAGGTGCCGTGCGGAGATGCGCGATACGAGAACGCTATCAGAAGCGCGATGGCGGCGAGGGCGTCGGACGAATACTGCTTGAATTCGCTGGAATAGAAGATCAAGACCGGCGACAACGCGACGAGGCCGACAAATGTCAGCCTGGCCGGGGTCGAGGTCAATTCGCGGCGCCCCAACAGGACGGCAAGCAAAACGACCGAAATACCGGCGGCCAACGGGACCAGCCGAAGCGCCCAATCGAACGGCCCAAGCGCTACCGCCACTGCGCGTACCGCGACAAGAAACCCCGGCGGCGCAGTCTGGACGTACTTTAAGGGTTCGGTCAAAAGCGTCCAGACATCGCGATGAATGACGTTCAACGCAAGGTTGGCTTCGTCGAACTGCAGCGAACGATTAAACGCATATTGCCGTAAACGCAGAGCAACGCCCAACAGCACGAGACAAAGGGTCCCGGCGAGCTCCAAGCGTGATCCGCTTGGAGACGCTTTGCCAACGAGTGTTGCGTTGCGGGCAGAGTTTTCCCGGTCGTGCATTCGACCCGACTTATACCAGAGCTTGCGCAGCGGCCACCACTGCAGCCACGATCCCAACTCCGAACGCTCCGGGAGAGCACTGTCGGCCTGGACACGGCTTGGCGAAGTCTGTCATAAGTTGCCTCCCTGATCGCTGCGCGTGCCGTCCACTCTACTCTGCTTTCGATCCGGCAATTCGAATTCGAGGCCGACCGTGCGACTGCTTCTGGTAGCCGACCTGCATTACTCGCTGCCGCAGTTCGACTGGGTCCTTAACACGGCGGGCGATTTCGACGTCGTGGTCATGGCCGGAGACCATCTCGACCTGAGTTCGGCGGTCGATGGACGGGCTCAGAGCGTTGTCGTCAAGAAATACTTCTCCAAGCTCGACAGTAAAACGCAACTCCTGATCTGCTCCGGCAACCACGACCTCGATGCCAAAAGCGAGTCCGGCGAGAGGATCGCGAAATGGCTCGGCGGCACCCAAGGCGCGCGCATCGTCTCCGACGGCCAGTCCTTCACGTTCGAGGA
>Ga0307442_1000145_pt1 | contig 29689 bp, 27 predicted proteins | sample SalMarWE160430MG_FD_202143 | JGI IMG/M metagenome (GOLD analysis project Ga0307442, IMG submission 202143) | Salt marsh sediment microbial communities from the Plum Island Ecosystem LTER, Massachusetts, United States - WE1604-30 | ecosystem: Environmental > Aquatic > Marine > Intertidal zone >...
TCGCCCCATCCGGGTTCCACTACCCGTCGGACGCCGAGATCTGGGTGCCGGCCCAGAACGACGAGGAAGGATGCGGCCGCGGCTGCGTGGTGCGCGGCTCGGTGGCCCGTCTCGCCCCGGGGACGTCGATCTCCACTCTGCGACCGCGGCTCGAGGCGCTGGGCTCCCGATTGGAGTCGGAGTATCCGACGACCAACGTCGACGAGACCTTCGCCGTCGCCACCCTCCAGGACGTGGTCGTGGGGGACGTCCGGCCGGCGCTGTGGATCCTCCTCGGCGCCGTCGGGATGGTGCTCCTCATCGCCTGTGCAAATGTCGCGAACCTGCTTCTCGTCCGCGGTCGGGGCCGACTGACCGAGATCGCCGTGCGGACGTCGCTCGGCGCCGACAACCGGCGCATCTTCCGGCAGCTGATGACCGAGAGCGGGGTCCTCGCGTTCGTCGGCGGGCTCGGCGGGCTCGGCCTCGCCGTGTGGGGCATCGACCGGGTGCTCGCCCTGGCCCCCGACAACATCCCGCGCATCCAGGAGGTAGCGCTCGACCCGCTGACCCTGGCGTTCGCCGGCATCCTGGTGGCGGTGACGACGCTGGTGTTCGGTGTCGCGCCCGGGATCGCGCTCACGAAGATCGAGCTCACCCGCGCCCTCAGACGCGGCGGCCGCGGCGACGTCACCGGCGGGCAGAGCGGCCCCGGGCGGGCGGCCATCCTCGCCTCGGAGGTGGCCCTCTCGGTGCTCCTCCTCGTGGGGGCGGGGCTCATGGTCCGCAGCCTGATCCGCATCAACGAGGTCGAGCCGGGCTTCGACGTCCAGGGGATCACCACCTTCCGCCTGTCGCTCCCCCGGGCGCGCTACACGCCCGACCAGCGGGTCGCATTCATCGACCGGCTCACCGAGCGGCTACGGGCGACCCCGGGCGTGGACGAGGTCGCCGCGATGGTGGCCCCGCCGCTGGCGAGCGTGAACATCTTCGGTGGCTTCACGCGCACCGACGTGCCCGAGCCGGAGCCGGCGGACGTGCCCAGCGCCGGGTGGCGGGCCGCGGGCGTCGGAGCGCTCGAGATGCTCGGGATCCCGATCGTGGAAGGGCGGGCGTTCCTCCCCAGCGATCGTCACGACAGCCCGCCGGTGGCCATCGTGACGCGCCGTGTGGCGGAGCAGTACTTCCCCGACGTGGATCCGGTCGGACGGCAGATCGACGTCCAGGTGTCGACCGGCTACGACGAGGACGTCCCGCGCACGATCGTGGGCGTCATGGAGGACATCCGGGGCACGCGGCTCACGAGCCCCCCACGCGCCGAGATGATCATCCCGGTCGCACAGGCCGGGGCCGGATTCCCCCACATCCTCATGCGCGGCCGGGACCCGGCCGCGCTCCTCGACGCCGCGCGACGCGTCCTCCAGGACCTCGATCCGGAGCTCCCGATGATGACGCCCGGCCCCATGCAGGCGCTCGTCGACCAACAGCTCGCCCAGCCGCGCTTCTATCTGTTGCTGCTGGTCCTGTTCGCGGCTCTCGCCGTCGTGCTCGCCGCGGTCGGCATGTACGGCGTGGTGGCCTACGCCGTCTCGCAGCGCACGCGCGAGATCGGGGTCCGCATGGCGCTCGGGGCCCGGGTCCCGCAGGTCGTGAGCCTGGTCCTGTGGCAGGGGCTCCGACCGGCGATATTCGGGATCCTGGTGGGCGTGATCGCGGCTTGGTGGGGCACGAGCCTCATGCGCGGGCTCCTGTATCAGGTCGCGCCGCAGGACCCCGTCACGCTGGGGATCGTCCCCATCCTGCTCCTGGCCGTCGTGGTGATCGCGTGCGCGGTGCCGGCGCGGCGGGCCAGCCGCATCCCGCCCGCGATCGCGCTCCGGAGCGAGTAGCCCGCGAGCGGCTCATGGCCCGAGCCGCTCCAGGATCTGCCCGATCGTCCGGTCGACGTTGGCCGCGAACCGGCGGATCGCCTCGGTCCGTTCCCAGCGCAACAGGAGGAGCGAGGCGAAGGTCGGATCCCGCAGCAGCCGCCGGTATGGCGCGACGGGCGGCGGGCGTTCGAGGACGGGATCGTTGTCGAGCGCGTCCAGCGCCAGGTAGTCGTCCAGCCGGATCTGGCGTGCCAGGTAGGGCTCGAGCTCGTCCGCCAGGAAGGCCCGCTCGCGCGTTTCGGCGACCTCGAGACGGCCGCGCGCCTGCTCGTACTGGAGGATCAGGCGCCGCAGCGAGTCGGAGCGGATGAGCTCCAGGTTGCCCGAGGAGATCAGGTCCTCGAGGACCGCGTGCGCCGGCGTGTAGAAGCGGTAGTTGAGCGCCGAGGCGGTCCACGCCGGCAGCGAGTCGGTCGGCAGGGTCGCGTCGGGCATCCGTGCGGCGGCGAGCAGATGCTCGACCCGGTCGAGGATGACGCGCCGCACCTCCTCGTCCAGACGCAGCTCCTCGGCGCTCGCCCGGAACTCCACCCGCAGCCCGTCGAGGTACTCGCGCTCGCTCGCGCGGTCGCCCCGATAGTCCCACAGCGCGTCGAGGAGGAGGGCGAGCAGGATGCTCCCGACGATCGTCGTGGCCTCGATCGCCACCCAGCGTCCCCTTTTGCGTTCGCTCGAGCTCACGCGCGCCGCCTGACCCGGAGTCTTCCCACCGGATCCACTTAGGGCCCCCCGGCGAGTCGGATCAAGGCCGAAGCGGCGGCACCCGTCGAGTGTACAATAGAATGTTATATGTATGATTTTCTGAACGCTGGAGGCGGAAGTCGGCAGCGATGGCGATGGGGCGACCGGGCGCACGCGAGCCCCGTCAGGAGGATCCGAAGATGTCGTTCAGCAGCGCTCCCAGCCGAACCCCCGCCTGCTTGAGGCGGCGCTCCGTCGTCTCGAGGTGGCGCAGGTAGAACTCGTCCCCGAAGCAGCCCGCGGGGGCCCCGGTCGCGCGATCCACGTCCTCGTATACCTCGTCCTCCATGAGCGCGTAGGACTCGTTCGCCCACACGCGCGGGTCCAGGGTGCGCCACAGGACGCGCTCGATCGGGTGGATGTCGGCCTCGAGGCGCGCGCCGTAGGCCCTCCAGTCGAGTCCGAGGGTGGCGAGACGCCGTCCCACCACGTATCCGTCCCACACGGCGTGCAGGTTGGTCTCGTCGTCGCCCGGGATGCAGGCGGGCACGTCGTTCCCCCCGTGGTCGGATGCGTATCCGACGTGGAGGGGCTGGTGCACGTCGCCCACGAAGTGCCCCAGGAACTTGAGCGCGATGAGGCGCTCCCGCGGCTCGATGCCGGGGTCCCGCAACCGGCCGGCGAGCATCTCGATCGCCTCCACCACGCACAGGGTCCGGCCGCAGTCCCGCGAGGCCTCGTAGCCCGCCGCCCCGTGTGGCAGGTTAACGTAGTGGGCGGTGGTGAACGTCTCGTACCCGGGGTCGCCGCGGATCACGTCGGGCCAGTAGCAGGCGGGCCCGAACTCGGCATAACGCTCGTCGAGCGCGAGCAGGTCCCGAACGGCGGCCTTCGCGCGGGGGGTGAGCTCGCGCCACGCGATGTCGCACACCACCGCGTGGCCGGCCTCCCACCACATGGCCGGGGTCCGTGCCGCGGAGTCTCCGGGCGGAGGTCCGGGACGGATCTGCGGGCGGGCCAGGTCGAACCGGCCGAGGCCCCCGGCGAACAGGACGATGGAGATCTGGAGAATCCGCATGGCGTATGATAGGCCCCCGACGGATCCGGCGAACACGCTGACGCAGGCGACCACGAGCGTGCGGCGGCTGGCCGCACGCACGGCGATCGCGGTGTGCGCGGCGGCGATGCTCCCGCTGCCGGCGCCCGCGCTCGCCCAGACGGTGCGTGCGGAGCCCGCGGGGCCGGTGACGACGGGGCGCTTCGAGCTGCGGAGCGATCCGCGCGTGGGGCTCCACCACTTCCTGCTCGACTGGGCGGCCGCCGATGCCGGCCAGTGGCCGCCCTACGCGCAGCCGATCGTGGAGCGCGACGAGGGTCTCGACGAGCTCGAGCCGGCGGAGCGGTCGACCTGGCGGGCCGCGGTGGAGGCGTACGGTGCTGCGGTGGACCGCAGCCTCCTGTTCGACGAGGGGCTCCTGGCCGTGCGCGACTGGGCGGCGGGCACGGGCTCGCAGGAGGCGGTGCCCGACGAGGACCGACCCCTCGTCGAGGCCCTCGAGGCCGCGCTGCCCGTATACGAGACACGCTGGTGGCCCGCCCACGATGCGCAGAACCGTGCGTGGATCGGAGCGGTGGCGCCCGCCCTCGAGGAGATGGAGGAGGAGATCGTCCCTCGTCTCGAGGCCGCCTACGGAGGGCGCTGGCCGGCCGACAGGATCCCGATCGACGTGGTGGCGTACGCGAACCCGGTGGGGGCGTATTCCACCGCCGGCCGGGTCACGGTGGCCAGCGGCGACCCCGACGCCCGTATGCCGCAATCGGTCGAGATCGTGTTCCACGAGTCGTCGCACGTCGATCCACTCGAGGTCCCGCTCAGGGAAGCGCTCGCCCGTGCGTACGGGAAGGCGGGGGCGGAGCCGCCGGATCGGCTGTGGCACGACGTGATCTTCGTCACGACCGGTGAGGTGACGCGTCTCGTGTTCGCGGGCCACGGCCGTCCGGGTTATCGGCACTACGGCGAGACCTCCGGGGTGTACGCGCGCGGGCCGCGCTGGGCCCCCGAGCTGGCGGCCTTCGAGCGCCACTGGCTGCCCTTCCTGCGCTCCGGATCGACGGATGCCGGCGAGCGGGACGCCGCGCTCGAGGCGGTGGCGGCCGAACTCGTATCGAATCCGGGCTGACGCAGGGAACCGGGCCGGGCCCGCACCCGAACACGACCCGAAATCGGGCCGCTCCGGGCCACGGTCGAGGCCGGCCGGACTGCCAATTCGGCGGCGCCTCATCTCGCGTGCCGACCGTCGCTTGCCCGGGGCGGCCCGGAGCCCCAGCTTCCCACCCGGTCGGAGCTTTTGAACGTGTTCAGTTATCCTGGAATGCCGCGTCATGCCTGTGGAATCTCGTCCCGCAGCAGGACGGCCGATTCGCACCGCGAGCGGCTCGAAGATCACCGAGAAGGGCCGGCGGACGCGGGCGGACATTCGCCATGCCGCGCTCTCGCTGCTCGCCGAGTCGGGCTACGAAGGGATGTCGATGCGGGCGATCGCGGAACGGGCCGGCGTGTCCGTCGGGAACGCCTACTACTACTTCCCCTCGAAGGCGCAGCTCATCCGGTCGTTCTACGAGGAGGCCCTGCGGGGTCTCGGTGAGACCGCCGCGCCGATCCTCGCCGACGAGCGGACGCTGGAGGCTCGCGTGCGGGGGGTGCTGGCGGTGTGGATCGGGCTCGTCGAGCCCTACCACGCCGCGGCGGGGGCATTGTTCCGGGGCGTCGCCGACCCCGAGATCCCCGGGAGTCCCTTCGGCGCCGACACCCGCGATCTGCGCGAGCACGGCCTGCGGCTGTACGGCGAGGTGGTGAACGAGAGCTCCACCCACGTTCCGGAGGAGATCCGGCTCGAGCTGCCGGGGATCCTGTGGACGGCCCACCTCGGTCTCACGCTGTTCTGGGTTCACGACGCGTCCTTCCGGCGTCGCCGCACGCGGGCGCTCGTCGACCGGGGGCCCGGGCTTCTCACCAGGGTCGTTTCGTTCTCGCGTCTGCCCGGGTTCGGCGATCTGAGGCGCCAGTTCCGCGACCTGTTGCGCGATCTGAGCTGACCCGGCGGCCCCGCCCGCCCGACGGGGTCGGCCCGCGACCGCTGCCTGTGCCTTTCACCCCCTTCCGGGACGATCCATGTTGTCGGGCGGCGACGGCGCGTGGCACGGGCACCGGGACCCCGCGAGCCCACGACGGATTCGGCCAGCCCGCATGGGAGGCACCGTGAGCCCCACCGATCCGATCCGAGGCTCCGACACACCCCGAACGCGGGCCGTGGCGCTCGGCACGGCGTTCGTCACGGCGCTCGGCGCGTCGGGCTGCGGGGACCGGTCCGACGGGCTCGCCTCCGCCGTGCTGGTCCCACCGAGCCCCATCACGTTCGTTTCGAACGCCGGGGACACGCTGGCTGCGGAGCACGGCGAGATCTGGGTGCCCGAGAACCGGTCCGAGCCCGACAGCCGCTCGATCTCGCTCGCCTATGTACGCTTCCCCTCCACCAGCGCGACGCCCGGATCGCCGATCGTCTACCTGGCCGGCGGCCCCGGCGGGTCCGGGATCGCCACCGCACGCGGGCGGCGCTTCCCGCTGTTCATGGCCTTGCGGGACATCGCGGACGTGATCGCCTTCGATCAGCGCGGCACCGGCGAGTCGAATCACATCCCCCTGTGCGCGACCGATACGCGGCTCCCGCTGGATGCCCCCGCGACGGTCGCGGCGGCGGTGTCGGCGACCCGCGAGGCGGCGCGCGGCTGTCTCGAGTTCTGGGCCGGCGCCGGGGTCGACATCCGGGGCTACACGACCGTGGAGAGCGTCCGCGACATCGAGGCGCTCCGGCGCGCGCTGGGGGCCGACCGGGTGAGCCTGTGGGGGATCAGCTACGGGACGCATCTCGCGATGGCGGCCATCAAGCGCATGGGGCCGCGCATCGACCGGGTGATCCTCGCCAGCGCCGAGGGGCTGGACCAGACGGTCAAGCTGCCGGCCCGCACGGACGCGTACTTCGGCCGTCTCCAGGCCGCCATCGACACGGATCCCGAATCGGCGGCGAGATTCCCCGACGTGGCCGGCCTCATCCGGCGGGTGCTCGACCGACTGCGGGCCGAACCCCTCGCCGCGGAGGTGGTGCCCGAGGCCGGCGCCGATCCGGTCCGCTTCGTCATGGGAGCCGAGGAGGTGCAGCTGTATACGAGCTTCTACCTCGCCGACCCCGAGCGCGTGGCCGGGGTCCTGCACGCCTACCGGGCCGCGGACGAGGGCGACTTCGGTCCGATCGCCCGCTTCGTGTACCTCAACCTGCGCGCCCCGCCCATTGCCCTGCGCGGGATGCCCGAGGCGATGGACTTCGCCTCCGGGATCTCCCCGGAGCGCCGCGCCGAATGGGCCCGGCAGGCCGAGACGGCGCTGCTCGGCGGGGTGCTCAACTACCCGATGCCCTACCTGGCCGATGCGTTCGGCGATCTCGACCTGGGCCCCGGCTTCCGGCGGCGCCCGGAGACCGATGTTCCCACCCTGCTCCTCACCGGGACCCTGGATGGACGCACGTATCCGGAATCCCACCTCGAGGCGACGGCCGGGTTCACTCGGCTCACGCACGTGGTGATCCAGAACGCCGGCCACAACCTGCTCATGGCGTCGCCCGAGGTGACCGACGTGATCCTTCGTTTCATGGGGGGCGAGCCGATCGGACGCACCCGGCTGACGGTCGGGCTGCCGAGCTTCTGAGCCCGGAGGTGCGGGCTACAGCGGCCAGTCGCGCAGGATGCGCTCGGTCTCCTCGGCGTGGCCGCTCTCATCGCGCACGATGTCCTCGAGCTGCACCTGGAGCCCCTTGTCGTCGAACTCATCGGCCTGGCGGGCCCGCTCGGAATAGTCCCTCACGGCGCGCTTCTCGGCCTCCAGCACCGCCTGGACCATCTCCCTGTTTCCGGCGGCCTGCGGCACGGGGCGGGCCGTCGTGGTGGGCTCGCCCCCCAGCGCGACGATCTTGTTCGCCAGGTATTGGGCGTGGCCCTGCTCGTCGGGAACCTCGGCCAGGAAGAACCCGGCGAGCTGCGGCCGGTACGGGCCCGTGACCCTCGCGGCGTACGTGATATACTGAATGATCGCGCCGAGCTCGCCGGCGAGATCCTCGTTCAGCTTCCGAATCAGCTCGTCTTTCTCCATGGATCTCTCCCCTTCAATCTATGAGTCTCGAGGGACGTGGCCCCCCGTGGATCGCTCGGTGCTCCGCCACTCGCCCCACGCGACGGAGCGCCGGTCGCGGCGATGCTTCAGGCCGCCCGCACCGGCCCGTCGATGACCAGCGCGCCGATATCGACGTCCAGGTTCAGGTCCTGCGATTCGCGATCGCGCTGCCAGAGCAGAAACACGACGATGAGCGCGACCACGAGCAGTCCGATCAACACCATGCTGCGGTTCTTCATGCGAGACTCCTCGGTTCCGGTTGCCCACAAGATGCATGAACTGGCGCCCCGGCACAGCGGTCGTCAGGAGGCGCGATCTCCGGACGAGCCCCTGCCAGACCGGATCCTTCACCCCGACGGGTCCGGGGCTCGCCCCTACATGGCGAACACCGCGAGCGCGTACCGGCACGGATCGGCGCTGCACGACGCCATCGACACCTCCACGCGGAACTGACGGCTGGTTCCGACGGGCAGCTTGTCCGTGTCGACCCACGGGAAGTCGTCGGTCTCGACGTCGATGTCGATCTGGTTCCCGCCCATGTCGTACAGCGTGAGGTCGACGTCGAGACAGTCGTTGTCGCACACGGCGAGCACGCGGAACACGCCGGGCCCCTGGGCCGTGAACGTGAAGCTGTGCGATGCGCCCTGAGCGAGCTGCCCGATGCCGATCGCGTGCGTCATGTCGTCCAGACCGAGCGACACCCGGTGCTGGTACAGCTGCTGCTGGGCCTGCCGCTGCCACACGTCGAGCGCGTCGAGCTTCGTCTGCGCACGCAGGGCGCCCGGGAGGAGCGACGGGAAAAGGAGAGCGAGACACACCATGGGGAACGACCGCCGCGCGACCATTCCGTACCTCCGGAAGGCTTCGTCGAGCCTCTCGACGTGACCACCGCCTTGGAATCTACGCCGGGTGACGATGGCCGGATACGAGCGTCGGCGCGGGGCGCCGGCCTCAGCGATCCACCGGCTCGGTGCGCCGGATCATCCACATTCCCCCGCTGGCGACCCCGAGCAGGGTCGCGAACGGCACCGCCCACGGGTACCAGGGGGGCTGCGGAGTGTCGAGGCTGACGGCCGTCCAGGCGACGCTGCCGAGGACCGCGATCACGGCCATGGTCATCACCCATCGGTGTCGCGGGGTCGGGGCCAGCCGGGCGGCGACCGCGCCACCGAGCGCGGCGAACGCGAGTCCGCACAGGACGTGGACGATGGCGAACGAGGTGGGGGCCGTGCCGAGCGGGGAGACCCAATCGGGCGCCGCCACGCCGAGCGCCACCGTGACGACGGCCGTCGACAGGAACATCACCATGCAGCCGACCAGCACGGCGAGCGGCCCCCGGAGCATGTCGTACCTCCTCGCACGAGGATGGAGATGGTCGGAAAGCTGTGGGTGGCGCGCCGTGTGTCAACAGCCCGATCGGCCGGCGGCCGACCGGAGGGGGTTCCCGCCGGCGTCCGGGGGACGCAGGATAGGCCGTGGACGCCCCTGCCATCCCGCTCCGAGGAGGGCCTGGACGTGAGCCACCTCGCCATCCTGCTCGGCCTCGTCCTCGGGCTCGCGCTCGGGCTGGTCGCCTCGTGGACCGGATCGGCCGCCCTGACGGCGGTCGCCGAAGGCGTGGCGCCGCTCGGCACCGTATTCCTGCGGGCCCTCCAGATGGTGGTCATCCCGCTCGTCGCGGCGACCGTGTTCGTCGGCGTGGCGAGGATCGGCAACCCGCGCGCGCTGGGGCGCATCGGCGGGCGCGCGATCGCCTTCTTCTGGCTCACCACGCTCCTGGCGATCCTCATCGGGATGGGGGTGATGCGGATCGCGCTCGCGTGGACCCCGCCCGTGACGCCGCCCGCCCGCGCGGAGGCGGTCGCGCCGGAGCTGCCCGGGGTCATCGGGTTTCTCGTGGGGCTCGTCCCCTCGAATCCCTTCGAGGCGGCGGCGAGCGGGGCGCTCCTCCCCATCCTCGTGTTCACGGTGCTGTTCGCGGCCGCCACGACGACCCTTCCGTCGGACAGGCAGGCCCCCCTGCTCGCGCTCGGCGAGGCCGCGAGCGAGGTCCTCATCCGGCTGGTGCACTGGGTGCTGTGGATCGCGCCGGTGGGAGTGTTCGGTCTCGCGGCGCCGGTGGCGGCGCGGACGGGGCTCGGGATGCTCCAGAGCCTCGGAGTGTTCATCGCCGCGGTGATCCTGGGGCTGGCGCTGTTCGTGATTCTCGTCCTCCTCCCCGCCGTGCGCATCTTCGGCGGCGTGCGGCCCACGCGCTTCGTGAGGGGCACGGTGGGCACCGCGGCCATGGGATTCGGCACGACGAGCTCGGCGGCGACGCTTCCGGTGATGTTCGAGGAGGCGGCCGACCTCGGCGTGTCCCGTGAGGTCTCCAACCTCGTCCTCCCGCTCGCGGCATCGCTCAACCGACCCGGGAGCGCCCTGTATCAGGGGGCCGCGGTCGTGTTCCTGGCCTCCGTGTACGGCGTGCCGCTGTCGGCTGCGGCGGCCGTGGGGGCGTACCTCGCCGTGTTCCTCGCCGCGATGACGGTGGCCCCCGTGCCGAGCGCCAGTGTGATGACCATGGCCCCGGCGCTCGACACGGCCGGGGTTCCGCTCGCGGGTCTGGGGCTCGTGCTGGGAATCGACCGCATCCCCGACATGTTCAGGACGGTGGTCAACGTCACGGGCCATGTCGCGGCGGCCGTCGTGGTCGATGCGCGCTCCGCCTCCCCCGCGGAGACGCGCTCCGCCTCCGGCGAACGCCCCCGCGCTCAGCTGCCCGTCGACACGCCGGGGTTGTAGGCGGTCGGGTCCGGGACGCCGGCCTCGGCGAACCCGCGCCGCCGCAGGAGGCAGGCATCACAGCGGCCGCACGCACGCCCTTCCGCATCGGGGTCGTAGCAGCTCGTGGTGAGCGCGTAGTCCACGCCCAGCTCGATCCCGCGCCGGATGATGTCCGCCTTTGAGAGGTGGAGGAGCGGCGCGTGGACCCGGAAGGTGGCACCCTCCACACCGGCCTTCGTGCCCAGCCCCGCCAGGCGCTCGAAGGCGGCGAGGAACCCGGGGCGGCAATCCGGATAGCCCGAGTAGTCGACAGCGTTCACGCCGATGAACAGGTCCGTCGCCTGCAGGGTCTCGGCCCACGCGAGCGCCAGGGAGAGCAGCACGGTGTTGCGCGCCGGTACGTAGGTGACCGGGATGTCGCTCATCGCGGCGGGCTCACGGTCCTTCGGCACGGGGAGATCGGCAGTCAGCGCCGAGCCCCCGAACCGGCCCAGATCGACCGACACCTCGGCGTGCTCCACAGCGCGCAGGTCCGCCGCCACCCGCCTGGCGGCCTCGATCTCGCCCGCGTGACGCTGGCCGTAGCGGACGGTGAGCGCGTGCGCCTCGTATCCGGACGCGATCGCGATGGCGAGCGTCGTGGTCGAATCCAGCCCCCCGCTCAGCAGGACGACGGCACGGCGTCGGGCGTGGTGTGTCACGTTCACCTGAAGTTGGGGCGCCGGGCCACGATCCGACCCCCTCCCGCGGGAGCGGTGCTAGATTCCCGCCGTGGCCCACGATACCGGAAGCTAGCGAACACCGACGGAGTCCGACGATGACCGATCTACCCCGCCGGGGGCCCCTGCCCCGACCCGCCGGGCCCGACGAGGGACGCGAGACCCTGCGCACGGAGGCCATTCCGGCGCCCGACACGCAGCGCGTCCTCCTCAAGGCGACCGAGTTCACCTCGATCTGCCCGCGCACGGGTCAGCCGGACTTCGGACGCGTGACGATCGAGTACGCGCCGCGCGATCGGTGTCTCGAATCGAGGGCGCTCAAGTTCTACCTGTGGTCGTTCCGCGAGGAGGGCGCCTTCTGCGAGACGCTCGCGGCGCGCATCGCCGACGACGTCGTGTACGCTGTCGATCCCGTATGGGTGCGGGTGGAGGTGCACCAGAACGTGCGCGGCGGAATCGAGATCGTGGCCCGTGCCGAGCGCGGCGGGCCCCCGGGGCCCGGGGAGCGCGGATAACGCCACACCCGGTCATCGGGACGGCTCGACGGCGGGGGTGATCGGTTCGCACCACGGGCGCCGCGACGCTATGCGGGCTCGAGACCGTGCGCGACGCAGCTCATGGTGGCGGTCGTTCCGTCCTCGTACTTGATCTCGATCGAGCCCATGCCGAGCTCCGCGCCGCGGTCGATCTCGACCACCGTGGCCAGGCGACCCCACGGGGTACGGACGCGCTGCCCGATCCGGAAGGGCACGGAGACGCCGGGTGCGCGTCCGCCCTGCTCGCGCGCCAGGACCTCATCCGGGGCGCGCACGAAGGAGGCGTTGGCGTCGGGGTCCTCGCCCCCCGTGGCGGGGGCCGCGTCCCCCTCGTCGGGGAGGGCCTCATCGAGCAGCTCGGAGAGCCGCGCTTCGTGGAACAGCCGCTCGACCTCGGGATCGGGGGGCGCCGTCGGCTCCGGGTCGGGCTCCGGCTCCTCCGGCTCGGGCTCCTCGAGAACCACCAGACCGCCCTCGATGCGGTACAGCTCGCCGCCCTCCCCCTGTACGCGCGCGCCGAGGCGCCCGGCGATGTCGATCAGCTTGCGGACGAAAGAATGATCAGGGCTCCTGGAAAAAAGGTTCCCCTCCACCAGATCGATCCAGGGGTTCTGCGCCGCGGTGGGACCGGTCCACACGACGAAGTCCGGGACAGAGGGGTCCGGAACCGTGAGCTCGGGGTCGCCCCCGGCGAGGGCGCGCCAATCCCTTTTGTCGATCGGGACTTGCGCCCCATCGAGGTAGTGGGGCGCGCGGGTGATGTAGACGTCGTGTCCCACGGTCCTGCCTTTCCCGGCCCGCCTCGTTTCCTCCCATTCCACGACGGGCCTCGCCCCCTCATCGCGCAAGGGGCGGACCGTGGCGCCGGTCACCCGGCGTCGCCGTGGCGCACGGCGCGGCCGGGGCGGGCGCCGGTGGGGCGGCCGTCCACCCACACCGGCACGCCGGCGACCCACACCGCATGGATGCCGACCGCCTCGAGCCCGGGGTCCTCGAACGTGCTCCGATCGGCGATCGTCGCCGGATCGAACGCGACCAGGTCCGCGCGCGCTCCACCGCGGATCACGCCGCGATCGACCAGTCCCAGCCGCCGGGCGGGCATCGACGTGGCACGCTCCACGGCGCGCTCCAGCGTCAGGACGCCGCGCTCGCGCGCGTACACGCCGAGGACGCGCGGGAAGGTTCCCGCACCCCGCGGGTGCGGGCTGCCGATCCCTCCGTCGCTGGCGGTCATCACGCGCCGCGACCGCATGAACGCGTCCACGTCCCGGTCCTCCATCGTGTGGCCGATCACCCCCGAACCGCCGTTTCGCATGAGGCGCATGTAGGCCTCGACCGGGCTCACCCCCCAGCGCCCAGCGATGTCGCTCAGACGGAGGGCGTCGAGCGTCGGGTCGGCCCGGTAGCGCACGATCTGGAGCCGGTCGGCACCCCCGGCGGCCGCGATGCCCGCCGCCACTGAGTCGCGATCCTGGAAACGGCGCGAGCGGACCACGATCGCGAGCCCCGACTGCCAGGCGGTGTAGGGATACTGGTCCGCGGTCACGTCCACACCGGACGCGGACGCGGCCTCCATGCGGTCCAGCACCTCGGCCGCCTTCCCCCACACCGAGGCGTTTCCTGCCTTGATGTGGGAGATGTGCACGGGCAGACCGGCCTCGCGCCCGATGCGGATGGCCTCGTCGACGGCGTCCAGGAGGCCCTCCTCCTCGTCGCGCAGGTGGGACATGTAGAACCCGCCGTGTGCCGCCGCAGCGCGGGCCAGGGCGATGAGCTCGCCGGTGGTGGAGTAGAAGCCGGGGTCGTATTCGAGGCCGCTCGACAGGCCGAAGGCGCCTTCGAGCATGCCCCGCTCGACCCGCGCGGTCATGTCGGCGATCTCCAGGTCCGTCGCCGGACGGCGATTATCGTCCCCCATGATCGCGCCGCGCACGGTCCCGTGCCCCACCATCGTCGCCACGTCGAGTGCGGGCCGGGCCTCGTCGATCCGATCCAGGAACGCCCCGATGGGCCACGGCGAGCTCCCGTCCGCGCCCACCACGATCGTGGTGATCCCCTGCGCGAGCTGGGTCGGCGCGAGCGGCCGGTCGAAGATCCCGCTCGTCGAGTGGTTGTGGATGTCGATGAACCCCGGGGCGAGGACGAGCCCCCCGAGATCGACGCGCTCGGCGCCGGGCGGCCGCGCGATGCTCCCGGGCTCGCCGACCGCGGCGATACGGCCGTCGCGGAGCAGCAGCTCGCCCACGAACGCCGGCGCTCCGGTGCCGTCGACGATGCGCGCGTTCGCCAGCAGGACCGCAACCCCGCTCCCGGACGGCGCGGCGGGCAGCACCGCGTCCCGTGCGGTCTGCCCCACCACGGCGGCGGGCGGGGTGCACAGGGCGGCCACCAGCGCCCACGATGCGATCGATCGGATCGGGGGTCTCATCGCCTCGAATGCCGGGGGTTCACGACCGGGCGCGCTCGCGTCGCGAGCGGTGCCCGGATCCCTGGTTGGACACCCGAGGGGTTCCCCGCCGGCGTCGGGCCTTGTAGCCTCCCCACCCGACCGGCGCCCCACGGGCCGCGCGTCCCCGCGCGGGAGCCGCCGAACGGTCGAGAAACCGCCCAGCCCCGCCCGGGTATCCTGCGACGGGTTCACCGGATGCGTGCAGGGACGACACACGCGAATCTCCGCGCACGGGAGAAGAAGAATATGGACACAGCACTCGTTCGTACCACTCGCTCCGCGATCGGGATCGCGCTCGGAGCCTCCCTGGCCGCGCTCGCGGCCTCGGCTGCCCCGGGGGTCGCGCAGGAGCCCGCGCCCGCGACCGTCTCACCGAAGATCGCCGTCGTCAACGTCGACTTCGTGGCCGGGCAGTCACCATCGGGACAGGCGCTCCAGCGCGAGATCCAGGCCCTGCGCGATCAGTACGCCTCCGAGCTCGAGACGCATCAGGAGGAGGTCCGGCGGATCGAGCAGCGGGTGGCCGCCGCCGACTCGCTTTCGGCCGACGAGAAGCGCGCGCTCGAGCGGCAGTACCAGGACGCGCTGACGAACGTGCAACGCTACCAGCAAGACGTGCAGGAGAAGGCCCAGCGCATGCAGGCCGAAGGGTTGGCCGACATTCGCAAGGAGATCGGGCCCATCCTGGAGGCGATCATGGAGGAGGAAGGATACGACCTCGTCCTCAACTCCCAGAACGCCGCGGTCGTGCTGGCGAGCGACCGCATCGACATCACGCAGGCCGTGCTCGCGCGTCTGCAGGCGGCCACCCCGGGCGGCTGATCGCATGCGGGGGCCGACGACACCGGTGCGGAAATCGGGATCGGCGCGGGACCCTGCGCGCGCCCGGCGTCGGACGCCTGCCGCCGGGTTGCCCGCGCTGGCGGCCCTGCTCGCCGGCGGGCTTCTCACGACCCCGTCGCGGGGCCTCGCGCAGGCGGCTCCACAGGTGTTCGAGGAGGACTTCTCTGGTGGCGTGGACGGCTGGTCCCGGGTACGCCTCGATCGGCGCGAGACCGCCTACGGTACGACGAGCTTCGACGGCAACACCGTCCTCGTCGCCACCAGCGACAACTCCGCGGCCGGGTACGTCCGGTCGCTCCGGATGCCGGCCGCGGCGCGCGCCACGCTGGCCTGGCGGTGGCGGATCGTCCACAGCCTCACCGACAACGATCGCGAGCGCACGCGCCGGGGTGACGACTACGTGGCTCGCGTGTTCGCCCTGTTCGGCGATCGGCCCTTCAAACGCGGGAACAAGGCGTTGTCCTACGTGTGGGCCGGGCAGGAGCCTGCGGGGGCCGAATACCGCAACCCCGTCATCTCCGACGTCGCGACCTTCGTGATCCGGAGCGGCGACGAGTACGCCGGGCGCTGGATGTACGAGCAGCGGGACCTGGTGACCGACTATCGGACGGCCTTCGGCGAGGATCCGCCCCCGCTCACCGGGATCGCGGTCGTCGTCGACACCGACGACACGAGTTCCCGGGCGATCGCCTGGTTCGACGACTTCCGGCTCGAGCTCGTGCCCCGGGCGCCCTGAATCTCGCGGGCCACGGCGGCGACTCAGCGGGGGAGATAGCGCTCCGGCGCCCGGTTGAACGCTTCGGAGCCGCCACGGGGGATGCTCAGGCTGCGCCACCCCTCCCCGGCGGCGTGACGCGCGAGCTGCACGATCTGGCCGACGTGATAGGCGTAGTGCGCCGTCTGGCGCAGGATCGCCTCGAGCACGGTATGAGGCTCGCCCCGGATGCGCACCGTCCGCCCGAGGTCGTCGGGACCCAGACCCTCGAGGGCCCCGAGCAGGCGCGCCCACCCGTCTTCCCACCGCGTCATGAGCGCCTCGCGCGTGTCGCCCTCCCCCAGCTCGAACTCGGTGTCCCGGTGCCGGTCGGGCTTCTCCCCGTCCGTGGTCAGGAAGTCCGTCCACCGGGAGCGCATGTTGCCCGCGAGGTGCTTGACGAGGACGGCGGGGGAGTTTTCCTGCTCGCCGGGCGCGTGGAAGAAATCGCGATCGTCGATCTGCCCGAGCGCCGTGCGCGCCAGCCGCTCGAGCCGCTGGAGCTCGCGGTGGACCGGGCCCAGGAGATCGATCGTCTCATTCACCCGGCGTTTCCCCCGACGACCTCCGCCGCGGTGCGTCCCGTGCGCAGAGCCTCGGCGGCGACCTCCACGGCCTCGAAGATCTTCGTGTATCCCGTGCAGCGACACAGGTTTCCCGACAGCGCCTCCGCGATCTCGCGGCGCGTGGGATCGGGGTTCCGGGTCAGCAGCCCGTAGGCCGAGCACAGGATCCCGGGCGTGCAGAACCCGCATTGCGCGCCCCCGGTCAGATCGATGGCGTCCTGGAGCGGGTGGGGGGCGGGTCCGTCCGCGAGGCCTTCCACGGTCCGGATCTCGTGCCCGACGGCTTCGTGCACGGGGAGGATGCACGACAGCACCGCTTCACCGTCCAGGAGCACGGTGCACGCGCCGCAGTCGCCCTTGTCGCACCCCTGCTTCGATCCGGTGAGGCCCAGCACGTAGCGCAGCGTCTCGAGCAGGGTGAAATGGGTCGGAACCCCCGCCTCGTGACGGTCCCCGTTGACGTCGAGCTCGACGATCGTGTGCATGGTCGAAAGCTCACCGAACGCCGGTGGCGCGGCAAGCGAACCTCGCCATGGCGCGCGGCTTGCCCCCCCGAGCCGATGTGTGCGCCGTCCGCTGGATCCATGGACCTCGTACGGCGCGAAAGAGCGGCCACCCGCGCGTTCCGGCGGGGTCGTACCTGCACATCGGATTGCAGAATGTCCGGAAGGGCGCAAAATCCGCGATCGCGAACGGATCGGGCGCTGATCAAGCCGCTCCCGAAGTGGTCCTCCCGGCCCCTGTGGGAAGGCCTCCTGATCGCGATCGTCGCCGTGTGCGCCGCCATGTACGGGGCAGTCGTCAGCAGCCGCGAGCGGGCCGCGCAGCGTCCCCTGGGGGGGATGCGTGAAGGCCTGCGGCTCCTCGCGATCGAGCGCGACGTCTCCATCGCGGCTCACGACGTGATCGCCGAGCTCTCGATGGCCATGTACGAGGGCGGGCACGAAGCCCGGATCGATACGACCCTGTCCGACCTGCGCACCGCGCTCGAGGATGCGGAGGCGCGGTTGACCGAGCGGTCGCCCTCCGACGGCTGGCGGTTGATCCACGCGCAGATGGTGGCGTCCACGACGGAGGCCCTCGCCGAGTTCGACTTCCCGCGCACGACCGGCGAGGAGCTGGCCTGGATCGACGAGTATCTGTACGACTTCAAGCGCGTGGTCCCGACCGACAACCTCGGCGAGTGGACCGCCCTCCTCGAGGTGTCCACGTGGGTCCAGGAGGTGCCCCTCGTTCTCCGCGACTATCTGGATGGCGCGATGGCGCGGGAGTGGGCCCTCGATGGTCGTCCGCCTGCCGACTCGGTGCTGGTCGACGAGTACGGGTCCTCGCTGTCCATGTGGCGGCGCCTCCGGGAGTCGCACGGGGACCATGCTCGCGACTTCTCGCTGTTCGAGGAGTATCTGGAGGAGGAGCGTGCGGCCGAGACGGACTCGGTCACCATGCGACTGTTCGAACGGCTCGAGGTCCACCCGGCGATCCTCCGCATCGACCGGGAGACGCCGTTCCTGCTGGGCCTGACCGACCGGCACGAGTTCACGTCCGTGGACGAGATCTACGCGCTCCGCCGGCGATGGGTGCCCGAGCTCGTCGAACGCGCGGAGGCGCTGCGGGCGCACGCCGTGGAGCGGCTGGACCTGGCCCTCCAGGCGTCGAAGCGTCGGGATTCCGCCGCACGTGGAGGGGCGGCTCTGGCCGTCCTGCTCGCGTTCGTGTTCGCGATCCACCTGATCCGGAGCCGGCTGCGCGCCGATACGCAGATCCGCTCGGCCCTCGAGCAGGACGTGCTCACGGGGCTCGCCAACCGATACGCCCTGTTCTCGACGGCCCCGGAGCGTCTGGCCGACCCGGCCATGGCGAGCCACGCGCTCGTCCACCTGGACCTCGATGACTTCAAGTCGATCAACGACGAGCACGGCCACCACATCGGGGATCGGGCGCTGATCGCCTTCGCCGACGCGATGCGCGCGGCGGTCCGTTCCCCGCGCGACTTCGTGTGCCGCATCGGCGGCGACGAGTTCGTGATCCTCCTGCACGGACTGCAGGACCCCGAGCGGCAGGTCGAGGCCGTCGTCGAGCGTCTGCGCGCGCGCCTCGTCGAGCCGGTGGTCCTCGGCGACGTGACCCTCGAGCTTCACTTCACGGCGGGGGTCGCGGCGGCGGTCGAGCCCGCGCTGCTCGAAGAGCTGCTGGTGGAGGCCGATCTCGCCCTGCTGGACGCGAAGGAGCACGGGCGCGATGTAGCGCAGTTCTTCCGTCACAAGCTCGGTCGGCGGATGATCCACGACCTGTCCAGCGCCCTCGGAAGCGGGGACCTGCGGTGCTCCTTCCAGCCGCAGTTCGACGTCGAGACCGGCCGGGTCGTGGGGCTCGAGGCGCTGGCGCGCTGGCGCCGTGAGGATCGCGTGGAGGTACCGGCGCAGAGCCTCATCGACGCCCTCGAGTGGCTGGGGGCGTCGCGGGACTGGCTGCGGGTGGCGATGCGGGACATCGAGGCCGCGTGGGACATCTCGCGGGACTGGTTCGAGGGGCGCATCTGGCTGAATCTCATGAAGTCCGACCTCGACGAGCTGCCGGGGGAGCTGCTGCTCGAGATCCTCTCGGGAACCCGGGTGCCGCTCGACCGGCTGGGGGTCGAGATCACCGACGGGGTGTCGAGAGGCCAGCTGTCGAGCGTCGTCCGACGGCTGCGCCGGCTGCGCGAGGCCGGGATCGAGGTAGCGCTCGACGACGTGGGCAACGAGCGCGTGCCGCTGCTGCATGTCACCGAGCTTCCGATCGACCTCGTGAAGCTCGACCGCTGTCTCATCACGGGTATCGACTCGCAACGGGCGCTCGGTGCCGTCGTCGAGTCGCTCGTCGAGCTGTGTGGCAGGCTCGATCTGGGCATCCTCGCCGAAGGCGTCGAGACGGTCGAGGAGGAGGCGGTGCTGCGGCGCCTGGGGGTACGGCTGGTCCAGGGCTTCCTGTTCGCCCGTCCGATGCCCATCGCGGACCTCGAAGACCTCCCGAACCGTCAGCGGGAACGCCAGACGAACGACAGCGTGGCCTGATTCCCGGGTCCGCCACGCGTGGCGTAACCCCGGGCCGACCCGCGTCACGTGACCCGACGCGCCCGCCGGTCGTCGGCTCTTCCGACAGGCACGCGCCCACACCGTTCGGAACACCGATGGGTCCCCGCGTGGTATGTATTTGCCCGGACCCGCGAACCGGCGGGGCGGCGGGATCGATCACGATTCGGAGAACCATGCATCAGACCATCCGAGGCAGCGCGCTCGCGTACGTGCTCGCGGTCGCCCCGTTCGCGGCCGGGGCGCTGGCGGGCCAGTCCGAAGAGCGACCGATCGACCGGTGGCTCGTGACCACGACCGGCACGCGCGTGCAGGAGGCCGTCGGGGCCCTCGGCTCGGGGGGAGGCCGGTTGTTCCCGGACCGGGCCGTCGATGTGGGGCCGGGACGCTGGGATGTGGTGCGTGAGGACGGGGCCATGACGCTCCGCCTCGCCCGATCGGACCGGACCGACGGCGCCACGCTGGCGCACGCGTACGTGAAGAGCGGAACGGACGGCCCCGTCACGCTCGACGTGTCGTCCCGGGGCTGTCCGCGGCTGCGGGTGTGGCTCAACGGCCAGGCCTTGTCGGGCGACGAGGGCCCGCGCACCGTCATGCTGGCCGACGGGTGGAACACCCTGCTCGTCGCCCTACCGTCCGGTTGCGTGCCCGAGCTGTCGGCCGGCCTCGGCACGGCGCGCGCGCTGCTCCCGAAGGACGTGCGGCCGATCGACCCGCAACGGCTGCGCATCCAGGCGTCCCGTCCACCCGGCGTCCGGCCCAATCTCCCCTCCGCGTCGATCACCGTGGATGTCCCCCGACCCGTCGGTCTGGTGTGGCGGGCCGCGGTGGACGAGCTCGCAGCCCGGGCGCGGTTCACGGTCACCTCGTGGGGCGGCGGGCCGTCGAGCGTCGTGGCCGACACCTCGGAAGATCACAGCGCCCCGGCGGAGGTGGACCTCACGGGGGAGTGGGCCATCACCCTCTACACACCCACCGGGATCGAGCAGATCGACGCGGAGCTCGAGATGAGCGAGGATGGGCGACTCGACGGCCGGCTCCGTGGCGAGCGGATCGATGGCTCGCTGCGCGACGGGTGGGTGAGCGGCAACCGGTTCGGGTGGATGACCCGATGGTCCGGCCCGGGTCGGGGTGTCGACCTCACGTTCGAGGGCGTCCTGCAGGACGACGCGATGAACGGCACGCTCGACTTCGGCGGCTTTCGCGATTTCGAGGCCCGGTTCGATGGGCGCCGGAAGGGCGCTCCGGAGCCGGACAGCGTCTCGGCCCCCGAAGACCGGCCGCCCGCCGGTGGCTCCCCGCGCCGCGGTCCGCCGGGTGGGCGGGGCGGCCGGGGGGCCGGCTTCCCCGCCGGTGGATTCGGACCCCCGCCCGATACGGAGGGCCAGCACGAGCGTATCATCCGGCAGCTCCTTCCGCCCATGCCACCGGCGCAGCCGGCGCCCTCATCGGGTTCGTTCGAGCTCCGCTTCGACGGCGAGAAGCTGGTCGACTCCGCAAACGGGCTCGAGCCGGCGCACCCGATCGCGCTGGAGGGCATGGTGTCGTTCAAGAAGCTGCGAGCTGCGGCGCTCGACGATCGCGGCGTGCAGGCACGGATCGCGTGGGGTGGCGACAGCCACGAGCGCGTGGGTCGCGTGTCGGCGGAGGCCGTGCTCGAGGCGTTCCACGCCCCCATCGCGCTGACCGCCAGCCGCACCGACGCCGGGATCGAGGGGTCCTTCCGCGTGCCCGAGTCGCTGGATGGGTTCACCATCCGGACGCTGGGTGGGGAGTGGTCCGTGGACGGGAGCCCGGTGCGCGACGGAGCGCTGTGCAGCCCGTGCAAGAAGGGACGTCGGCTCGAGATCCGCGTCACGGGGACCGACGAAGCCCGCGTCCAGGTCGCCGACCCGGGGTATCCCACCGCCGCGGCCGCCGGTGGAGCGGGCCCCGCGGAGGCGTGGCTCCGCGCCCTGTCTGATGACCGGCGGCGCTACCGCGAGATGGGGGTTGCCGGCCACGGGTCGTAGGGGTCTCGGGCCCCGGCCCGCGCCGGGAGCCGCCCGGGGGAGCGCGCTGCCCGGGACCTCCGGTTCAGTCTCCGGCGGGCAGCGTCTCGTCGGCCGGCGTGCACTCCACGTCGTCCTGGCGCCCGTCATCGGGGTCTCCCGGCTCGTCGGCCGGCTCCATCGGGGGAGGCGCGATCACGGGCTCCGGGGCGCTCGCGACGGCACCGGTGGTGGCGCTCGCCGCCACGGCCGTGGCCGACGCGCCGGCGGCGGACGCGGCTCCGGGCGCACCCTGTGGCTTGCCCGCCGCCTCGGCCGCGCGCGTGGCGCTCGTGCCCCAGCGCGTCTCCCGATCGGCGACATCCAGCTCGCGCTGGATCTCGTTCATCCCCCGCTTGAACTCCCGGATCGCCTTTCCCATGGATCGGCTGATCTCCGGGAGACGCCGGGGACCGAACACGATCAGCACGAGAAAGCCGATGATCAGCATCTCGCCGAACCCTACTCCACCCAATGGCATGACGTTGTACCGCTCGACTCGAGAGTGCGGCGAAATCAGTGGGCGAGGGCCGTCAGCACATCTTCGCCGTAGAACATGCCGATGTAGCGGGCCTGGATCGGAGTGACGCGTCGAACCGCCCAGATAAGCTCGACGTGGTTGGGTTCACGCGGGGTGGCCGGAAGAGTCAGCCCGCACTCCTCGGGCAGGCGATCGGCCTTGCGCAAGTTGCACTTGCTGCACGCCGTCACCACGTTCGTCCACCCGTTGTCTCCGCCACGCGAGATCGGCGTGATGTGGTCGCGGGTGAGCGACTCGCGATACCCGAGCTCGCGCCGGTGGCGTCCGCAGTACTGGCAGCGGTACCCATCCCGGGCGAAGAGGAAGGTGTTGGTGACCTGACGCCGGAAGCGTCGGGGCACGTGAATGAACCGAACCAGGCGGATGACGACCGGGGAGTCCATGTGCACCGATTCCGAACGAATCGGGCGCAGAGGATCCACCTCCAGCGGCTCCGCCTTCTGGTCGATGACCAGACGGATCGCGCGCCGGACCGGTATGATCGTCAACGGCTCGTACGAGGCGTTCAACGCCAGGCAGCCCATACCCTCATCCCCCGTGGTCTCGGTCGCGAATATTCAATCGCGCCACCCACGGACTGTCAAGCTCTGTTACCCGGGCGGGACGCGAATGGACCGGGCCGGCTCGCACCGAACGGACCGGGCGACGGAATCGCGATGACCCGCTCCGGCCGCACGTCGGCGGATCGTCCGGGGGGGCGTCCCGCGCCGCCCGGCGCGAGGGCCCGGGACGAGCGGGTGTGCGAGGTCGCGATCGCGCGGCCGTTCCTGGGCACGTTGGCCTACGAGATCCCCGAGGAGCTGGTGGACCGGATCGGACCCGGGCACCGCGTCCGCGTCCCGCTCGGACGGCGCGGCGCGGTGGGGGTCGTCGACCGCCTGGGGTTCCACGAGGGTCGCACCGGGGTACCAGGCTCGCTCAAGCGCGTGCGTGCCGTTCTCGATGAGCGGCCCGTGGCCGGAGAGTCCCTCCTCGCGCTGTGTCGCTGGATCGCCGACTACTACGTGGCCCCGCTCGGCGTCGTCCTCAAGGCGGCCCTGCCCCCCGGTCTCCTGGGGGGACGCGCGGCCCGCGGCGACGGGCCGCGGGAGAAGACCGAGCGCATCATCCGACTCGTCGGACGGCTGGAGACGCTGGTGGAGCGGGACGAGGCGTTCGGGCGGGCCCACCGGCAGCGCGAGGCGTACGAGACGCTCGAGGCGCTCGACGGGGTGGCCGCGGTGGGTCACATGACGAACCGGCTCGGGTTCGGTCGAGCCCTCCTCGATGGCCTCGTCGAGCGGGGGCTGGCCGAGCTCGACGTGCGGCCGGTCGACCGCGATCCGTTCGCCGGCGGGAGCCCGACGAGACCCGTGTCGCTCACGCCCACCGGCGAGCAGACGCGCGCGCTGGAGTCGCTGCGCGCCATGAGCACCCGGGAGGCGGGGTGCGTCGCGCTCCTCCGAGGCGTGACCGGATCGGGCAAGACGCTGGTGTATCTGGAGTTGCTCGAAGGCCTGCTCGCCCGGGGGCGCTCGGCGATCGTCCTCGTCCCCGAGATCTCGCTCACCCCGCAGACGGTCGAGCGCTTCCGGGCCCGGTTCGGGGATCAGGTGGCGGTGCTCCACTCCGGGCTGTCGGACGGAGAGCGCTTCGACGCCTGGAACGCGCTCCGCGACGGGCGCAAGCGGGTGGCCATCGGACCCCGCTCGGCGGTGTTCGCCCCGGTCGAGGACCTCGGGGCCATCATCGTGGACGAGGAGCACGACTCGAGCTACAAGCAGTCCGACACGCCGCGCTACCACGCGCGCTCGGTGGCCATCGTGCGCGCGCGTCTGGAGGGCGCGCTGTGCGTGCTGGGCTCGGCCACCCCCGCGCTCGAGAGCTGGGACAACGCGCTTTCGGGGCGCTACGAGCTGCTCCAGCTCGAGAGGCGGGTGACCGGTCACGATCTCCCGGATGTCGAGCTGCTCGACCTGCGCGCGGCGGTGACCGGGGGGGCCGGCGCCCCGGGGGGCGCGACCAACGGGACCGGACCGGGGGCGCCGGCGGACGCCGCTCCCGGCGAGGGCGGGCCGCTCGTCTTCTCGCCCCGACTCGCGGCCGCCCTCGGCCACCGGCTCGAACGTGGCGAGCAGGCCATCCTCCTCCTCAACCGGCGCGGGTACGCGACCTTCGTCGAGTGTGTCGAGTGCGGCAGGGTATGGAGCTGCCGGAGCTGCTCGGTGTCCCTCACCTATCACCGGCGCCGACGCCGGCTCGTGTGTCATCACTGCGGGTTCGAGCGGGATCCCCCGGACCACTGCGACGAGTGCGGTGCGCCGGCCCCGCGCTTCACGGGTGTGGGCACCGAGCAGGTCGAGCGCCGCCTGGCCGAGCTCTTCCCGGCGGCGCGCGTGGCGCGCATGGACCTCGACACGACGGGCTCCAAGTGGGCGCACTTCGAGATCCTCGAGGCGGTACGCAGCCACGCGGTCGATGTGCTCCTCGGCACGCAGATGATCGCCAAGGGGCTCGACTTCCCGGACGTCACGCTGGTCGGCGTCATCAACGCCGACGTGGGGCTCCACCTGCCCGATTTCCGCGCCAGCGAGCGCACCTTCCAGCTCCTCGAGCAGGTCGCCGGCCGCGCCGGGCGGGGCGCGGATCCGGGCGAAGTGCTCGTCCAGACCTTCCGGCCCGGGCATTTCGCGCTCGCCTGCGCGGCGGCGCACGACTACGTCGGGTTCGCCGAGCGCGAGCTCGAGGACCGCCGCGAGCCCGGGTATCCCCCCTTTCGGCGGCTCGCGAACCTCGTCGTCTCGGGCACGCGCGAGGAGCGGGTCGCCGAGGAGGCCGACGAGGTGGCGGGCTGGACGCGCGCGCTCATCGAGGACCGGGCGCTGACCGACATCGAGGTGGTGGGACCGGCCCCGTGCGCGATCGATCGGCTGCGCGACCGCTGGCGGTGGCACTTCCTGCTCAAGGCCCGCGACCCCCGCACGCTGGGCGCCGTGCTGCGCTTCCTGGCGGAGCGACGGGGGCGGACGGATGCCGGGCTGCGGCTCGAGATCGATCGCGATCCGGAGTCGCTCCTCTGACGCGGCCCGGCACCCGGTCGTCGGGGCCGCGGCGGGGACCGGGCGCCACCCGCCGGAACCGCCCGCGACGCTTGTAGATCCGCGGCAAGGACGACAAGTTGAGCTTCTGGTTCTTCACGTCTTCGGCGAAGGAGCGGCGATGAGCGAGGCAAACGGCGAGCGGATCAAGGTCATGGTCCGCTGGGTCCAGATCCTGGACAACCTGGAGCCGGCCTTCAAGGAGAAGGGCGAGTTCGTCTTCAAGTCCGTCGTCTCGAGCGACAACCTCGGGGGCGTGCGCAAGGAGGGCCGCTATCCAAAGACCGGCCACATCTCGATTTCCGACCAGCCCGTGTTCAACCGCGAGATCGTCAACTGGGTGATCTTCGAGGGCGAGGTGAAAGACCATCTCGTCGTCGAGCTGTATGGCGAGGAGCTCGACAAGTTCAGCGCCAACGACATGCTGGACACGTATCGACGCGAGTTCCGGGGCCCCGTCTCCTCGTGGCTGGGCACGTACGGTCCCGGCGAGGACTTGACCTCCGAACAGGCCGCCGACAGCGACGATCCCGAGATGATGGACAACTGGCGGGTGTGTCTGTTCATCGACCGCGTGTAGACGCGCGACGGCCCACGGGGCCGGGAACCGGACGGGGCGGGGCCGGGGCGGGGCCTCGCCCCGTTTTTGTTCGTGGTGGCCGGCACCCGCGTGCCGCCGGGGCGGGTCGGGGTGCTCCGACCCCTGTTTTGAGGCGCCCCGGTCGGAGGCTATCGTTTGAACGGGCGCCGCCCGGAGCCCGGGCGGCACGAGCCGTGGTGAGGAGGGGAGCATGAGGCGCGACATCGACCCGCGTTCGACCGACCGCATCCTGCGGGCGGGGCTCCTGCTGGCCGTGATCCTCCTGGCGGGGTGTGGAGGACGGCCGGTGCCGGCGAACGCCTCGCGGGAGGCGGTGGCGGCGCTGGACGCCTGCCGGGGGAAGGGGGGGGACGCGAAGCAGGAGTGTTACGAGGACCGCCTGCTCGCCAGGCTGGACGGAGCCGGGGTCCGCCCCGCCCTCGACATGCTCTCCCAAGTCGCGGCCGGGGACGAGGATGTCGAGCGCGACGCCCATGTCTACACGCACGCCATCGGGATCGAGTCGTACCATCCTGCGCAACCCGTGGGGGAGCAGTTCGCCGAATGCACCGAGCTGTTTCAGTCGGGCTGCTACCACGGGGTGATCCAGGCCTACTTCATGTCGAAGGGCTCGGTGGACCGGGAGACCGTCCGCGAGCTGTGCGAATCGTTCAAGCAGCCCGGGGCGGACCGCTTCCTGCTCTTCCAGTGCCTGCACGGCATGGGGCACGGTCTGGACATGATCTACGACCACCATCTCCCGCGCGCGCTCCAGGACTGCGACCTGCTCGACTCGTCCTGGGACCGCGAGTCCTGCTACGGCGGCGCGTTCATGGAGAACGTGGTCGCCGCCACGAACCCGCACCACGCCGCGACCCGGCTGGCCGCCGAGCATGGTCACGCCGGCGCGGCGAGCGCGGGCGCCGAAGGGCCCCACGAAGCCGCGGCCATGGCCGCCGGGGCCGGGGACGAGCACGCCGGAGCGGACGAGCGGGCAGACGAACAGACCGGGGGCGAGCACGCGGCCGGGCACGCCCGCCAGCGGGTCATGACGTTCGCCGTCGACGACCTCGAGCCGTTCGAGCCCCTCCGCTCCGACGACCCGCAGTACCCGTGCTCGATCCTCGACGCCCGGTACCTGACGGCGTGTTACATGATGCAGACATCGGTCATGCTGTGGTTCAACGGGAACGACGTCGGCGAGGCGGCCGCGTCGTGCGCCGGGGCGCCCGAGAACTGGCGCAAGACCTGCTTCCAGAGCCTCGGCCGCGACGTGAGCTCGCGCACGCTCCAGGATCCCGACAAGTCGCTCCACGAGTGCGGCAAGGCGCCCGAGGCATACCGCGAGTGGTGCTACGTGGGGCTGGTGAAGAACTTCGTCGACCTCACGGCCACCTTCGATGACGGATTCGCTTTCTGCCGCCGCCTCGAGGAGCCCTACAAGCCACGCTGCCACGAGGCGATGGGCGAGGAGATCGGGATCCTGAGGGCGACGGAGGACGAGAAGCGGAAGGAGTGCTCGGTGTCGGAGTCCTTCGAGCTCGAGCAGCGCTGTCTGTACGGAGCGAGAGTCCGATCGGAGTAGGACCGCCACACGTTCCGACCGGCGTGAGCGCGTGAGGATCTGGGTCGACGCCGACGCGGCTCCGCGACCGGTGAAGGACATCGTCGCGCGGGCCGCCCTCCGCCTCGAGCTCCACTGCACGCTGGTCGCGAACCAGCGTCTCCGGCCGCCCGCCAACAACCGGTTCGTGACCGCGGAGTGGGTCGACGGCGGTCCCGACGTCGCGGACGACTACATCGCAGAGCACGCCGAGCCCGGCGATCTGGCGATCACCGCCGACATCCCCCTCGCCGCCCGACTCGTCGAAAAGAACGTCATCGTCATCGACCCGCGGGGGACGGAGTATACGCGTGCCGACATCGGCGAGCGCCTCTCCGTCCGGGACTTCATGGACGGCCTCCGTCAGACGGGGGTCGAGACGGGCGGGCCGAGCAGCTACGGCGAGAGCGACAAGCGCGAGTTCGCGGGGGCGTTCGACCGGATCCTGACGCGGCTGGTTCGAACGGGCTGAGCCGCTCGGGGTGTCTGGCGAGCCCTGGGTCCACTAGCGTCCAGGAGCAGGTAGATGCACCGGAGCGCCTGTGGTCGCGCGCCGAGCAGGCCCCGAACGACGAGACAGGAATCGAGCCGTGAAAGGTCCCGGGGTTCGTCTTCGCCGCTCGCTTAGGACATGTCTCCCCGCCCTCGTGCTGGCCACCACGCTCAAGGCGCAGACCGTCGCGGTGCCCCACCCGACCGCTGGCGAGCCAGGCCTGAGCGAAGAAGAGCGCATCTTCGGGCTGGCCCTCCTCTGGAAGGAAGTGGACTACAACTTCCCGTTCTTCGACCAGGTCCCCGAGCTCGATTGGGACGAGACCTTCCGGCAGTTCGTGGGTCCCGTCCTCGAAGCTCCAACGACGCTCGAGTACTACCGGGTTCTTCAGCGCTTCGTCGCGCTGCTCGAGGATGGGCACACGAATGTCTACTTCCCCGACAGCATCGTATCCCGGCGCGCGTTCGATATGCCCTGGATCCGTCTCGAGGCCATCGGCCGCCGGGCCATAGTCGAGAACGTGCGGAGCGATCTCGCCGGGTTGCTCCCGCCCGGCTCGGAAATCGTCGCCGTGGAGGGGATCCCGACGGAGCGGTACCTGGCCGAGCGAGTTCTGCCGTACGTCGCGGCGTCGACCGAAGCGATCCGGTGGCGGCGGGCGATCCGCGGGAACCTCTCCTGGGGGACCGGCCTTCTGGTCGGCCCACCCGACACGGCCGTCAGGCTCCGCGTTCGAGACCCGGCGGGAGAGGACCGGGAGATCGAGGTGGTCCGTGACCTTCAGTCCCGGTCCGGCGAGTGGGCGAAGCCGCCCACGGGTCGGCCCCCCACGTACGAGTTTCGGTGGCTGGAAGACGGGATCGCCTATGCGGCGTTGAACTCGTTCTCGGACGCGGGGCTCGTCGAACAGTTCGAAGCCTCGCTCGCCGAGTTGCGGCGGGCCCGCGGCGTCGTGATCGACCTGCGCGCCAACGGGGGTGGAAGCGACGTCATCGCCACCGCGATTCTCCACCACTTCACGGATCGGCCGCTCGTGGGATCCGGCTCCCGGATCCGGGTAAACGATGCGATGTACCGGGCCTACGGGAGCTTCGGCGAGTCGGCGTTGCGATCCGCGCTTCCCGCCGACAGCGTGGAGCTGGTCGAACGTTCGTTGGCCCACCATGCAGGCACCGCGTGGAGGATCGAGCCGCCCGACAGACAGCCTGCTGAACCGGGCGAGAAGATCGAGGCTCCCGTGGTCGTGCTCATCGGCCCGAACGTCGCCTCGGCTGCCGAGAACTTCCTCATCTATCTCCCCGGCGATACCCGGTTCATGACGGTCGGCCAGCCCACGGTGGGCAGCACCGGACAACCGTTACAGCTCCGGCTCCCGGGCGGCGGCCGGGCAAGGGTGGTGTCACGTGCCGCGATCCGCCCCGACGGAACGACGTGGGTCGGTACCGGAATCCTGCCCGACGTCGCGGTCGAGCCGACCGTCGAAGATATCGCGAGGGGCCGTGACGTCACGCTCGAGCGGGGCGTCGAGATCCTGCGGGAGCGGATCCAGGGTTCCTTCAGGTCGCGCTAGGGGCTCGTACACGGCGCCGAGGCTCCCGGCTCGTCCGGTCGCGATGGGCGGATTAGGGGGAAAATCCGGCGACTTCCCGGCGCCGGATGGGCTCGCCGATCATGCGCTCGGTCGCGCGGACCCACTCGTGGTCCCCGCTCGTGATGAACGTAAAGGCCGCCCCTTCCCGCGGCGCGGGCAGCGCTTGGACCTGACCGCCCATCGAGACGCCGCCGAAGATCGTGACCATGCGGACGCGCGCACCGTGCACACGTGGGTTCGACGAGATTCTGCCCATAA